>Ga0265797_10012713_pt1 | contig 10265 bp, 9 predicted proteins | sample P2T30metagenome_FD_192433 | JGI IMG/M metagenome (GOLD analysis project Ga0265797, IMG submission 192433) | Plant litter microbial communities from East Loma Ridge, Irvine, California - P2 T30 | ecosystem: Environmental > Terrestrial > Plant litter > Unclassified | place: USA: California... | reverse complement strand
ACTCGTTCATTTCCGCGCTAACCGCTTTCGACGTCTCCTTTCCGGTCGTCGACGTCGTGATGGGAGAAGACAGCGGATATTATCAGATAGGCACGTTCAGATCGTCTCCGGCCTTATATATCGACGAGCCGATGCGATCGACCACGGCTGTCCACGCTCGTGTTGCGGGAGGATCGGCGTCATCACAGGCCTTTTCGAGTTGTTCTACCGCATCCGTATGCCGCGCTCGTCGCGAAGCGACTAAGTCGTTTCTATACGTGGAGGCCATCCGAGCATCATCGAACGCCCTTCGTATCTATAGGTCAGCGATCGCGCATATCGGACCTGAGTTTGGTGTGGAAGATGCCATGATTTCAGGGCAGGCAGCCGATCGGGCGATCGGGCGATCCATTCCTATTCTGCGAATATGACGAGGCGAAGCGGCTGCCGTCGTGCTGCCACCATACACCAAAAGGCGGAAACATATGTAACCCCCAGAGCACTTTAACGTCGATTTGCGCAGTCATCAGTAGACTTTACTTATTGGTTGGCTAGCCCCGCCCTCTGTTTTGAGAGGACGTAGTTATGAGCGAACGGGTCGGGATCGCGGTGATCGGACTGAATGGCGCGGTGGCCACTACCGCTGCGGCGGGTATCGCGATGATCCGTGCAGGATCGAACGACCTGTCGGGCCTACCGCTCGCTAGCCGCGATGTCGAGGGGATGGCGGCATATCGTGACCTCCATTTTGGCGGGTGGGACCTCAGCCACGACGACCTCGCCACCGCCGCGCTGAAGCACGGCGTCCTCACCGAGAGTGAGCTGGCCAATGGAGCGGCAAGCCTGTCGCACATGCGGCCCTGGCCCGCAGTCGGATCGACCGATTTCTGCGCAAACATTGATGGCGCCAACAAGATCGCCGCGCCCGGCCATCGGGCCGCGGTCAAGCACATCCAGGACGATCTCGCCCGCTTCAAAAGCGAGCAGAATCTCGACCGGGTGGTGATGATCAATCTCGCCTCGACCGAGCGCAAGGCCGATCTCGGTGCGGACGCGCTGACCAGCGTCGAAGGGTTCGAACGCGGTCTCGACAACGACGATGCGGCGATCAGCCCGGCGATGCTCTACGCCTATGCCGCGATCGCCAGCGACACGCCCTATGCCAATTTCACGCCGTCGGTCGCCGCCGACGTCGCCCCCCTCGCCGAGCTGGCCAGCCAGCGCGGCGTGCCGATCGCCGGCAAGGACGGCAAGACCGGGCAGACGCTGCTGAAGACGGTGATCGCGCCCGCGTTGCGCGATCGTGCGCTGCACGTCGACGGCTGGTTCTCGACCAACATCCTGGGCAATTCGGACGGCCTCGCGCTCGACGATCCCAAGAGCCTCGCCTCCAAGGTCGATACCAAGAAGTCGGTGCTCGACCAGATCCTCGGCTATCCGGTCGAGGATCACATCATCATGATCCATTATTACAAGCCGCGTGGCGATAACAAGGAAGCCTGGGACAACATCGACCTGACCGGCTTCCTCGGCCAGAAGATGCAGTTGAAGCTAAATTTCCTCTGCAAGGACTCGGTGCTCGCCGCGCCACTCGCGATCGAGATCGCGCGCTGCCTGGCACTGGCGCAGACGCGCGGCGACGGCGGCGTGCAGGACCAGATGGGGATCTTCTTCAAAATGCCGCAGACCGCCGATGGCGGCGAACCGATCCACGCATTCGGCGAGCAGCAGCTGATCCTCGACACCTGGCTCGACGGCCGGTGAGTTTTGACGCAGCGTATCTGCCGCTGTTGCGCGAACTCGGCGACCTGAAGCGGATCCACTCGGCGGAGCGCGATGGGTCGATTGCGGAGCGGTTGTTCGCGCGTGGCTGGGCGGCGCTGGCGGCGGGCGAGGCGCCGGCGGTGGTGATGCGCCGCACGGTCGCTGCCGCGCTCGCCGCGGCACGGCTGGGCGATCTCGACCGTGTCGCGCTGGCCGAGCTTGGGCTTTCGGACGCGGAAGCGCGCGGCGTGCTCGAACGCGGGTTCGACGAGGTGGCGGTGCTGCTCGACGCGGCGCTCGCCGCCGACCTGCGCGATGCGCTGGCGGAGGGTGCGCCGGCGGCGGGACCGGTGCCACGGTTCGTGCCGCAACTCGCGACCCAGCCGCGCGCGGGGGTCACCTGTCCGGGTCGGCCGCGCCTGTTGCTCCAGCCGCCCGAGAACCATGCCGAGCATTGCCTGATCGTCGCGGTGTACGGCGTGCTCGCAGCGCCAGGATATGGTGCGGATCCGGCAGAGGTGTTCCTTGCGTCGATGGCGCATCATTTCCACAATGCCGCGATGCCCGACGCGGGGTTTACCGGCGAGGTGCTGCTCGGCGAACTGCTCGACCGCGTGATTGATGCCGCGCGCGAACAGGCGATGGTGATGCTCAATCCGGCGGTCGCGGCGCAGGTCCGCGCGGCGATCGCGCCGATCGCCGGCGATGCCACCCCGGCGGCACGCGCGTTCCATGCCGCCGATGTGCTCGATCGGGTGCTGGAGATTGAACAGCATCTCCGCGCCGCGTCGGCAACGATGGACAGCGTCCTCCACACCTATGAGCTGGTCCATGCCGGACCGGTCAAGACGTTTCACGATCGCGTGCTGGCGGACGTCGGCCTGCTGTGACCTATTGCTCGCCGCTTTCCGGACAGCCGCTGGTCGCGGATACGCCGCATTCGCTCGCCGCCCCCGGCGAGCGCTGGCCGGTGGTCGACGGCATTCCGTATCTGCGGACCGACAGCGAAGGTCTGGTGGCGGTGGCGCTCGACCATCTCGACGCGGGCTGCCCTGACGATGCGCTGGTTGCGCTGCTGACCGACCAGGATGCGTGGTGGACCGGCCCCGCAACCGATCTCGGCGAGCTGAAGAAGCTGGTGCGCGAGCGCGACACGCTGTCGCTGCGCGCGGCGATGGCGTTGCTCCGGATGGGACCGGTGGCGGACTATTTCGCGCATCGCTGGAGCGATCCGACCTATCTTGCCGGGCTTGCGCTGGTCGAGGCGCACTGGCGGCAGCCCGATACCGCGTTCGAGCTGGCCTGCGGAATCGGTCATTGTCTCCGCGAACTTACCACGCGTGGCGTCGCGTGTATTGGCGCGGACGTGGTGTTCTCGAAATGCTGGCTCGCCAAGCATTGGGTGGCACCCGCCGCGGACTATGTCGTGTTCGACGCCGCGGCGCAGTGGCCGGTCGTGGCGCAGCGCTTCGACCTGGTCGCGTGTCACGACGCCTTTTATTTCCTGCCCGATCAACCCCGCGTCGCCGCCCTGTTGCGAGAGTCCGTCGCACCCGGCGGCGTGCTCGCCATCAGCCATATCCACAACGCCGCCGTCGCGGGCGGGGCGCTGGGACCGGCACGCGCCGGGGCCGAATGGGCGACGTTGTTCCCCGATGCTGGCGTCTATGACGAGCGCGAGCTCCGGCGCGCGCTGCTTGCGGGCGATGCGCCCGTCCCGACCCGATGGTCCGACGATCCCGCGATCGAGGCGTGGTCGATCGTCGAGCCCGGCGGGGATGCGCCACGAGCGCTGACGGGCGGGCTGGCGATGCCGATCGGCGATGCGGTTCTGGTACCCAACCCGTTGCTCGGCGCTACCGGTCCGTGCTGGCCCTCCGACCGCTACCGCGCGGAATATGGCGCAGCCGCTACATGGCTGGCGGGCAGCGGCGATGCGGCGCGGCACCGCCGGGTCCTCGACCTGCCGGCGCGGTGGTGAGCATGCGTTGGGGTATCGTCGGCTTCGGCTGGGTCGCGCGCGACTATATGGCGCCTGGCATCGCCGCGTCGGGCGGGACGCTGGTCGCCATCGCCGACCCCTCGCCGATGGCGCAGGCCAGCGCGATGTCGGGCGGCATCCTTGCCTATGATACAGCCGAGGCGATGCTGGCCGATGCCGCGCTCGACTGCGTCTATGTCGCCACGCCCAACCATCGCCACGCCGACCCGGTCCGGGCCGCCGTAGCGGCGGGCGTACCGGTATTGTGCGAGAAGCCTATCGCCGCGACGCTGGACGATGCCGAGGCCATCGGCGCGTCCGTTGCAGGGCATCTCTACGGCACCGCGTTCGATCAGCGCCATCACCCCGCGCACCGCGCAATGGCGCAGGCGATCCGCGACGGAGCGATCGGCCGACCGATCGCGGTACGGATCGTCTATGCCTGCTGGGTCGATCCGGGCTGGTCGCCGACCGATGGCGATGGCGGATGCAACTGGCGCGCCGATCCTGCCGCAGCCGGCGGCGGGGCGGTCATCGACCTTGCGCTCCACGGCCTTGATCTGGCGGCGATGCTGGTCGACGAACCGCTCGCGCGCCTGCACATCGACCTGCAACGGCGTATTCACGACTATCCGGTCGACGACGGCGGGATCCTGTCGGGGCGCACCACAGGCGGCATCCTGATGCAGAGCCACGTCGCGTATAACTGCCCCGAGGTGCTGCCGCGCCGCCGACTCGAGATCCTCGGCGAGGACGGGCTGCTGGTCGCGACCGACACGATGGGCCAGACCGAGGGCGGCACCGTGATCCGGCGTTGCGCGCACACCGGGGACGAGACCGCCCTGCCCTTCGACGCCGCGCTGTCGCCCTTTGCCGCGCAGGCCGCCGCGTTCGCCGCCGCCGTCCGCGGCGACGCGCATGATTTCTCCATTGACCGGGACCTGTCGCTGATGCGCCTATTCGATGCCGCCTATAGCGAGGCGCGATCATGCCTCTGAGCTGGTATGCCTGTGCGCATTGCGGTTTCTGGCAGCGACACTTCGCGCCTGCCGATTGCCCGGTGTGCAACGACACGCGCAACGATCTGCCCGAGGACGGCTGGCGCTTCCTTCCGGAGCAGGACGTTGCCGCAAGCCATGACGGCGGCTGGCGACAGGTTGCCGACGATCTCTGGGCGTTCACCACGACGCCGCATCTCGGGCTCGGTGGCACTGGCTGGCTGATAGTGCGCGAGGGCGGCAACATCGCCTTCGAGGCCGCCCCCTATTATTCACCTGCGATGCTCGAACAGATCGCGCGGCTCGGCGGCATCCGCTACCTCGCCGCCAGTCACGCGCATGGCTATGGCGCGCTGTTCCAGCTCCAGCGCGAGTGCAACCCGGAGATGCTTGCGATCCACAAGGACGACCTCGGCATGACCAAGGCGTTCCGCGTCACTACCCCCTATGACGATGCACTGGAGATCGCGCCGGGCTACACCCTGCACCACGTCGGCGGCCATTACGAGGGTCAGGCGGCGCTTCACGATGCGGTCGGCAAGCGCCTGTTCTGCGGCGACATGTTCAAAATCGACCAGGATGAAGCGGGCGTCAGCCACGCGATCTCCAGCCACAAGGCGTTCCACAAGGACATCCCGCTGACGCATGGCGAGATCCGCCATTACCGCGCGGTGATCGCGCCGCTGGCGTTCGATGCCGTCCTGACCCCGTTCGAATATGCCCCCGAAGTCGGCCGCGATGTCGCCGTCGCCGTGCTCGACGAGGCGCTGGCCCGTGCGCCGGGCGTGAAGAGGATCCCGCTATGACCCGCACCATCACCGGTTTGCCCGAACAACTGGGTGCCGCCTGCCATCTGTATCTCGACGCGTTTCCCGCGGGCGACATCGTCGCGTTCCCGATCGACGGCATCGACCGTGTCGGCATCCCGGTCTGGGTGGTCGCGCTGTTCCCGGAAACCACCGACCTCGACGGCATCATGCCCTACGGCGTCGGCTATGGCGCGACCGACGAAGCCGCGATCTTGGGCGCGCTGGGCGAGATCGCCGAAATGGTCTGGCCGACGCTGACCTTGTCCGCGCGCGGCAAGACGCACGGCAGCTATGCCGACCTTGTCCGCGAACGCGGCGAACGCAGGATCGCCGATCCGCTGACTCTGTGCCTGCCCGCAGGGTCCGCGGTCGGCCGCGATACGCCGCTCGACTGGGTCGAAGCCAGGCGGTGGGCGGACGGCTCGAGCGTCCTCGTGCCGATCGACCTCGCCGCCTATTCCGCCAAGGAGCTGGCGCCCGGCTATGTGCCGTTCACGACGATCATCTCCAACGGGATGGGCGCAGGACCGGACCTCGACTGGGCGATCGGCCACGGCCTGTGCGAGATCCTCCAGCGTGACGGCAACGGGTTGCTCTTCCGCGCGCTCGACCGCGGCGTTGCGATCGACCTGCCGGAATCCCTGCCCGCCGAGATCGGCGACCTGATCAACCGGTTCGCGGCCGCCGACGTCCGCGTGACACCCAAATTCGCGACCGACGAATTCGGGCTCGCCAACGTCTATTGCGTCGGCGTCGATGCACGCGAGCCCGCGGTGCCGATCATGGCGACGGCGTGCGGCGAGGCAGCGCATCCCGACGCGGTGCAGGCACTGGCCAAGGCGATCGCCGAATATGCCGCCAGCCGCGCGCGCAAGGCGTTCGCGCACGGCCCGATGGCGCTCGCCCAGACGATCGCGCCGCACGGCTATATCGACCGGTTCATGGCGCAGGCCGGCGGTGCCGCGAAATCGAGTGACAGCCGCGCCTTCACGGAGATGCAGCGCTGGACCGACGTCGACGCCGCGACCTTGCGGGACTGGCTTGCCGGGACGATGCTCGCCGAGCGCAGCCGCCATGCCTTTGCCGACCTGCCTCGCGCCGACGTCCCCGATGCCCGCGCGCGCGGCCAATTGGCGCGGGAGGCGGTCGAGACGGCCGGGTTCGACATCCTCTACGTCGACATGTCCCCCGCGGATGCCAGCGTCGCGGTCGTCAAGGTGATCGTGCCCGGCATGGAAGTCGAAACGATGAGCTATTACCGGATCGGCGAACGCAACGTCGCCAAGCTCGTCGCGCTCGACAGCCCGCTGGTCAGTTTCGGCGGCGAAACAAGCGCGACGCGCCGGCCCGTCCGCGTGACGGACGAAGCGATCGCACGGCTGGGCGGCCAGCCCTTCTTCGATACCGCGCTGGCGGACGAGATCGTCGGCCAGCTCTATCCGCTCTACCGCGAACCCGAAGCGCATCACGTCGCCTGGTCCAGACAAAACCTCGAGACGGAGGCTACACGATGACGCTCCGCTTCGCCTACAACACCAACGGGGCAGCCAACCACCGGTTGGACGATGCGCTGCACCTGATCGCGGACGCGGGCTATGACGGCGTCGCGCTGACGCTGGATCATCACCACCTCGATCCCTTTGCCGACGATTGGGCGCGCGAGGCGGAGCGGGTCGGCGCGCTGCTGCGGTCGCTGGGGCTGGGATCGGTGATCGAGACCGGTGCGCGCTATCTGCTCGACCCGCGCGACAAGCATGAACCGACGCTGGTCACGGCGGACCCCGCAGGGCGTGAGCGGCGGGTCGGTTTCCTCGCCCGCGCGCTCGAGGTCGCCGCGATCCTGAATGCCGAGACGGTGTCGTTCTGGGCGGGTGTGCCGAAACCCGGTGTTGCCCGGCACGATGCGCTCGAATGGTTCGACTCGGGGCTCGGCAAGGTCGTCGAGCACGCGGCACGGACCGGCATCCCGGTCAGCCTCGAACCCGAGCCCGGCATGCTGATCGAGACGGTGGAAGACTATGCGCGGCTCGCGCTCCGCCATCCGGACCTGCGGCTCGCGCTCGACACCGGCCACTGCCTCGTCACGCAGGATATCGCCCCCGACGCTGCGGTGCGCGCCTATGCCGACCGCCTCGGTACCGTCGCGGTCGAGGACATACGCCGCGGCGATCACACGCATCTGCCGTTCGGCCAAGGCGACATGGACATCCCCGCCATCCTTGCCGCGCTCGGGTCGATCGGGTTCGACAAGCTCGTCTGCGTCGAACTGTCGCGCGAGAGCCCGCGCGCGCATCAGGCCATTCCAGAGTCGATCGCCTATCTGCGTGCGGCGCTGTCCTGATGCGGATCTGCTTCGTCTCGCGCCGCTTTTTCCCCGCGATATCGGGGATGTCGATCTACGCCATCAACCTGCTGCGTCAGCTCGTCGCGGCGGGCCATGACGTGACGATGATCAGCCAATATTACGGCGATCCGGCACGCGCCCGCGTCTACGGCGGCGGCCCCCCGCCCCCGGTGCCGGGCGTGCGCGTCGTCGGCCTCGAAGCGCTCGGCGAACAGGACGGCGGCGATTTCGAGCGTGATATCGATGCAATGGTCGAGGCGATTGCGCGCGAGCATGCCGTTCGTCCGTTCGACCTGCTCCACGCGCAATATGGCTATCCGACCGGCTGGGCGACGATGATAGCAGCCCGCCGTCTCGGCCTGCCCTGCGTGGTGTCTATCCAGGGCGGCGACGGGCATTGGGTCGGCTCGTGCTGCGAGACGCACCGGCTCGCGATGGTGCGCGTGCTCGACCATGCCGGCGCGCTGCTGATCGGTGGCGCCAGTTTCGCAGGTGAAGTCCACGACCGGCTGAGCACCCCGCTCGACCGGTTCACGATCGTGCCGGGGGCGGTCGACACCGACCATTTCACCCCAGCATCGACGACCGCGCCCGAAGGTCCGGTCCGCCTGCTTTACCATGGCCGCGTCGACCGCCGCAAAGGCGTGCTCGACTTCCTCCGCGCGCTACCGGACGTAAGCGGGGACTGGCACGCGACCATCTCCGGGATCGGGCCCGATGTAGACCCCGCCCAGGCGCTTGCCACAGAGCTAGAGCTTACCGACCGCGTGACGTTCAGCGGCTATGCCGACTATGACGCGGTGCCGGAACTGTACCGCGCGCATGACGTGTTCGTGTCACCGACCTATGCCGAGGGGTTCTCGAACACCATCCTCGAGGCGATGGCGTGCGGCCTTGCGGTCGTCTCGTGCCACGCCGTCGGTGTCGTCGACTGCATCCGCGACGACGAGAATGGCATGATGACCGATCCTGGTGATGTGCCCGCGCTCGCTGTCGCGCTGACGCGCATCATTACCGATACGAGCCTGCGCACGCGTCTCTCGACGTCGGCGCTGGAAGAATGCCGCCGGGTGTACAGCTGGGACGCGGTCGGGCAGCAGATCGTCGGCATCTACCGCGATCTGAGCGGCCATTCCCAAACCGGCTTCGATACGACCCTGCCGATGACCCCCTGCCGTTTCCGCAGCGAACCGCACCTGTTGTGAGCGATCGATGAAGCTGCTCGCAATATCGCCGCATCTGGACGACGCGGCCTTTTCCGCAGGCGGGCTGCTGGCGTCGCGCGTCGACCAGGGATGGGACGTCACCGTCGCGACCTGCTTCACCGGCAACGTGGCGCAACCCACCGGGTTCGCGCTGGCGTGTCAGCTCGACAAGGGCCTTGGCGCCGATATCGACTATATGGCGCTGCGCCGTGGCGAGGATCTCATCGCGTGCGAGACGCTTGGCGCGCGCGCGATCCATCTGCCGTTCCTCGAGGCGCCGCACCGCGGCTATGCCTCAGCCAAGATGCTGTTCGCCGAACGGCTGCCCGACGACCGGATCGTCGATGCGGTTGCAACGGCGCTGGGCGAGGTGCTCGCGGCGGAACGGCCGGATCTGGTGCTGGGGCCATTGTGCCTCGGCAACCATGTCGACCATCATGTTGTGCTGGACGCGATACAGCGATCCTGCGCCGATCATGCCGTGTTGCTATGGGAAGACTGGCCCTATGCCGATCGTGAAAGCCGGGTCGCCGCTATGCCCGCGATAATCGAACACCTCACGCCCGAAAAGCGTGTGCGGCGTATCGCCGCCTGTGCCGCCTATGGATCGCAACTCGGCTTCCAGTTTGGAGGCTTTAAAGCGATGGCAGACAGAACCGAGCAGATTGCTGAAGAACGGTTTTACGAGATGAGCAAAGACTAATGCTTTAAACATTACCACACTATAAATTACTAATTAGATCATGGGCATTGATAAAACTTTAACAACGGGCGAGCACGCGCTTGTCGATCGTCACCACATACAGATCACGCACCGCGTCGAACTGAAGCAACGCGAACGGCAGCGGGTAGAAGCTGCTTTACGCATAAAGCAAAGAGGTTAAAAGTCGCCGCAGACCTATCTCAATATATTTTTTCTTAAGCAAGGCGTGGTTTAATATATACATGCTAAGTTTCTTCGACGGTGCCGGAGAAGATTAAGTCTGATACCAGCAAGCACGGGGGCGTTCATCCAGTCATCTGCCCCGCCTTCTGAACGAACGTCCGTTTATGCCGATCGCCACCCGAAACTGGACAGGCCGCTTTCCACCACCAAGAGACCTTTGCGCCCCCTTTCGCGGCATCCTGAACGAACGGCTGATTACCGCGAGCGCGGCCCGAAAGCGGCCGTTCCGCTATCCACCA
>Ga0265797_10012712_pt1 | contig 10266 bp, 4 predicted proteins | sample P2T30metagenome_FD_192433 | JGI IMG/M metagenome (GOLD analysis project Ga0265797, IMG submission 192433) | Plant litter microbial communities from East Loma Ridge, Irvine, California - P2 T30 | ecosystem: Environmental > Terrestrial > Plant litter > Unclassified | place: USA: California... | reverse complement strand
CGGTAGAAAGCAATGAATCCAATCAATATCTTCGTTCCGTAGGAACGTTCTACATTATTATTTACGAGACGTTCCTATGGAACGTGTTTTCATCTTTCGATTCGGCTTACCTACCAACGAGATGTTCCTATGGAACATGTGGATGTTAACGAACGGAACAAGATAATGACCCACTGGTTTTCATGTCCCCTTGGGACATTTCGTCGGTAGAAAAAATGAATCCCAATTAATACCTACGTTCCGTAGGAACGTTTTGTGAAAAACGGCTTCTTGAAAATTAATTTCTCACCAATCACTTTCCAAACAACTGATCAAAACTAAACCGTCCTTTTTTAACCATTGCTTCCAATTTTTGCTGTTGTTCGCTGGTAAGCACTTCTAAAATCTCTTCCCGTTTCTGGCTGTCGAGTTCACGGTGGTCCCGGCGCTTGGCATTTTCATTTTTTGAAAGTTTACGGTCCAGCCGCGCATATCTTTTATCGATTTTTTTCAACTGTTTCTGCTGACGTTTCGTAAGATCAAGTTCTTCTTTGAAGCGGCCCAGATTCTTTTCCAGCTTTCGGTTATTGAGTTTACTGTTTGCAACAGGCTGCTCGTCGCGAAAAGAATCGTCACGTGTAGCAGAGGTATTGGATGTAGCGCAGCCGGTAAACAAAAGCCCCGACAGCAGCAGGGACATCATTAAGAATTTTTTCATGGATAAATAATTGTATGGGTTGAAATTTTGAAGCTAATAACGACCGTTCCGACTGAATGTATATAAACACCCATTTTAAAATAAGCACAACATTGACTATCAGATAATTCCGTTTCTGTCTGATATTTTCACTTTCCTCATCAATGATATGTTTATTCAAATAAATGTACTTTTGCCAGTTGAACGGATAGTATTTTTATCAAACTTTCCTGTAATTGTAATTACTGTTTATTTTATCGTAAACTGACAAACCCAAATCTTATTTTATAATACCATTCATTTACAAAATGGAAGAAAAATCTACTTCGCACAGACTGCTTTCTCTTGATACACTCCGTGGCTTTGATATGTTCTGGATCACAGGGGGAGAAGAGATCTTTGCAGTGCTGGCAAAAGTTACAGGCTGGTCATGGGCAATTTTTATGGCGCACCAGTTTTCCCATCCTGCATGGAACGGGTTTCGTGCCTATGATCTGATCTTTCCGACTTTTCTTTTCCTGTCCGGCGTCTCTACTCCATTTTCATTGGGAAGCCGCTTGGATAAAGGAGTTCCGCCTTCCGAACTGATCCGGAAGGTCATTCAGAGAGGACTCATCCTGGTTGTTTTGGGAGTCATTTACAACAACGGAATTTTTCATACCGAGTGGCACAATATGCGTTATCCGAGTGTCCTGGCCCGCATTGGTTTGGCAGGTATGTTTGCACAGATTATTTATCTGTATACCGGACAAAAGGCAAGATGGATCTGGTTTGCAGGTTTACTGATTGGCTATTATGCATTTATGGTCTGGTTTCCCGTACCTGGCTGCGGTGCAGGCATGCTTACGATTGATTGTAATCCTGCCAGTTACATTGATAAAATGATTATCCCGGGCCGTCTTCATCTTAAAATACATGATCCTGAAGGACTCGTTTCCACCATTCCGGCTATTGCAACCGGTTTGATGGGTATATTTGCCGGAGAGCTACTTCGCGTGAATGACGAGATCATTTCAAGAAATAACAAGGTCATTTATTTAGCTGCAGCCGGTATAATAAGTTTGTTATTATGCCTGGTCTGGGATTACTTCTTTCCGATCAATAAAAATTTATGGACCAGTTCGTTCGTGCTGTGTGCAGGAGGTTTCAGTACTTTGCTGCTGGCCCTTTTTTATTGGTTTATAGATGTGATGAATTATCGCAAATGGACTTTTTTCTTCGTTGTTATCGGAATGAACTCAATTGTGATCTACATGGCCGAGCATTATATTAATTTTGGGTATACAGCACATGCATTGTTCGGAGGCATACTCGAATTTTTCCCGGAACCGGTTACCGCAGTAGGTGAAGTCATTGCGCTGATTATGGTTCAATGGGCATTTATGTATCTGTTGTATAAAAACAAATTATTTCTTAAAGTTTAGAAACTGGTTTGATGATATGCTCTCATTCCATCACTTACTAATTCTATCATTCGTTTAATGTCTATTCAGGTTACGAATCTTACCAAAATTTACGGAGCACAGCGTGCGATTGATGGCATTTCTTTCTCGCTCAGACCGGGTGAAATTGTTGGTTTTCTTGGACCGAACGGTGCAGGAAAATCGACAACGATGAAAATCCTGACCGGCTACCTCAAAGCATCATTCGGTACTGCACAGGTAGCAGATTTTGATGTAGATGCCCAGCCGATGCAAGCGAGAAGGGCCATCGGATATCTGCCGGAGCATAATCCGTTGTATCTTGATATGTATGTACGGGAGTTCCTGCAATTCTCCGGAAAGCTTTATGGCCTAAGTGGAGATTCTCTGAAAGCCCGGGTAGCAGAGATGGTACAGCTGTGTGGTTTGGAATCCGAAAAACATAAAAAGATAGGTCAGCTGTCGAAAGGGTACCGGCAGAGGGTTGGTCTTGCCCAGTCGTTTTTACATGATCCTTCGGTATTGATACTGGACGAACCTACCACCGGCCTCGACCCTAATCAGATCCTGGAAATACGTGACTTGATCAGATCCGCAGGGAAGGATAAAACTGTGCTTTTCTCCACGCATATCATGCAGGAAGTTGAAGCTTTATGCGATCGGGTAATTATTATTAACAAGGGTAAGGTTGTCAGCGACAGTTCGTTACAAGCACTGCGTGAATCAGGTAAATCGCTTGAAGATATTTTCAGAAGCCTTACCGGGGCAGCGTGACTTTTTTAATCAAAAACCGTAATAACACCCATTACGACAAATTATTAGAATTGCCTTAAAACATAAATTTTTTGCATTTATTTAACGGCAGAATTGTTATTGTTGTAATGATTGGTAAACTCTATTCAAAATGCCCGAATCAGAATTGGTGTTGTTCCCTCATAAAAGTCAGTGGATTTGAAAATGAAAAATTGGTTTGTCAGCCGTTTTGGGGTTGTAGCTGGAATTGTCTTGTTGTTTGTCTTAACTTCTGTTGTGTCTGTTGCGTGGAAAATAATTTCTGTGCGTAAGGAAACTGTTGTTGCCAGGCCGGAAGTCAAAAAAGAAAACGCGAAAGCGCCCAGAAAGAGAAAAGAACCTGTGCTGGTCTTGCCTGAAAGTTATTGGGTTGACAGTACACTAAAATCGATGACTCTCGATGAAAAGATAGGCCAGCTTTTTATGGTGGCTACTTTCTCCAATCGTGATGAAACGCATTATCGTTATATTGATAAAATGGTTAACGATTTTCATATCGGCGGGCTTATCTTTTTTCAGGGCGGCCCGGTTGGGCAGGCACAGCTCGCCAACAGATATCAGTCTCATTCCAAAATACCGCTTTTCATTGGTATTGATGGCGAGTGGGGGCTGGGTATGAGGCTGGACAGCACAATTTCATTTCCAAAACAGATGGTACTGGGCTCAATACAAAATGACGAACTCATTTATCGCATGGGGGCCGACATTGCCGCGCAGTGCAGACGACTGGGTATCCATATCAACTTTGCCCCGGTTTCCGACATCAACAGCAACCCGAACAATCCGGTTATTGGCATACGTTCATTTGGCGAGGATCGTGAAAATGTAACCCGCAAGGCAGTAGCCTACATGAGAGGGCTTCAGCATAACAGGGTTATTGCTACGGCCAAACATTTCCCCGGTCATGGAGATACGGATGCGGATTCGCATTTTACACTCCCTGTACTGACACATTCCGCGGAGCAGCTTTCAGAGGTAGATCTTTACCCTTACAGACAAATGATTACGGACAGCCTGATGGGTGTTTTGAGTGGTCATCTGCATGTTCCGGCACTGGATAGTGCTCCTCAACTGGCGAGCTCGCTGTCAGAAAAGGTAATTAACGGATTGCTCCGCAAAGAGCTTGGTTTCCGTGGCCTTGTTTTCACAGATGCCATGAACATGCGCGGAGTTCTAAAAACCGGACGTGCTGCGGAAGTAAACATGAAAGCGCTGGTTGCCGGAAATGATGTGTTGTTGTATCCGGAAAATATAGCAGAAACGATTACTAAAATTAAAGATGCCATTGCGCAGCGGATCATCAGTGAAAAAATTATTGATGATAAGGTAAAAAGAATTCTTCAGGCAAAATACTGGGCAGGACTAAGTAATTATAAACCCATTGAGCTAAACAACCTGTATGCAGACCTGAACGCTGAAAGCAGCAGGCAGCTTTATCGTGAACTGTGCGAAGCTTCTGTTACGGTAGTCAGAAATGACAATGCTATTTTACCAATTGTTTCAGTTACAAACAATAAAATTGCTTCGGTAAGTATAGGCGAGGGCAGCGGTGTTGCTTTCCAAAAGATGCTGACCAGTTACATGCCGGTACGCTCGTTCACATTCTATGATGGCCCGTCCAGTCCCGAAAAGATTACGGAAATGCTGAATTATCTTCAGCCATATGAGGTAGTTGTGGTAGATGTGCATGGAATTTCATCCAATCCGAAACGCAATTATGGCGTCACATCCGGCATGGTTGATTTTGTAACGCAGCTCAAACAGCAGGGGAAAAAAGTTGTACTCTGCCTTTTCGGGACTCCATACAGTATACAGTTTTTCCCTGAAACAGATGTATTGATCAGTACAGGCCAGGATGGCAAAGATCAGCAGGAGATTGTCCCTCAGATTATTTTCGGAGCACTGTCTTCGCGAGGGCGTCTGCCGGTTTCTGTTCTTTCATACAAAGCAGGTGATGGTGTTACGACATCCATTATGAACCGGATCGCTTTCGGGACACCGGAAAGTGTAGGAATGGATGGGATGATGTTGAAAAAAATTGATGAAATTGCTACTGCATCCATTCAGGATCATGTCTTTCCGGGATGCCAGGTACTGGTAGCAAGAAAAGGCAAAGTTGTTTATGACAAACAGTTTGGTGGTTTGAATTACAGGTTCCCGGATCGTGTAAATCAGGAGACCATCTATGACCTTGCATCGCTGACAAAAGTTTCGGCAACTTTGCAGGCAGTCATGCTGCTTTACGATCGTAAACAAATTGACCTGGACGAAAGAGCTTCCCATTATTTGCCGGAACTGCTGGCTACCAATAAAGAGAACTTTACGGTTCGGGATTTACTGATGCACCGTTCAGGGCTGATTTCCTTTTATCCTTCTTTATGGGACAGAACAAAAACCAGCGGAGGCGGTTTGCTCCCGGAATATTATAGTTCAAAGGCTGACAGCTCTTATTACTTACAGGTTGCTCCAAAGCTATTTGCAAAAGGCGCTTTACGTGATTCGGTCTGGAAGTGGGTGGTAAAATCTCCGATGAATCTGAAGAGAGATAAGGCGGGGCAATATGGTTATCTGTACAGTGACCTTGGGTTTATGACCTTACAAAAAATCGTGGAAAAAGTGACCGGCCAGCCTCTTGATATTTTTGTTGCTTCTAATATTTATGAACCCCTGGGATTATCTTATTTAGGGTTTAATCCGTTGCGTCGTTTTTCTGAAAAACAGATCGCCCCGACTGAGCAGGATTATCGCTATCGGGGACAACTTTTGCAGGGTACGGTCCATGACCAGATGGCAGCCGAAGTGGGCGGCGTTTCAGGTCACGCCGGGCTTTTTGGTACAGCAAGGGATCTTGCAGTCCTTTTCCAGATGAATTTATGGAAAGGCAATTATGCAGGTAAGCAATATTTTAATTCTGCAACGGTGCCGTTTTTTTCCAGGATTTATGATGAATCGCACCATCGGGGACTTGGCTGGGATAAGGTACCTGCTGATGGAAACAGCTCTTATGTTTCTGCACAGGCATCCGTTAATTCATTTGGTCACACAGGTTTTACAGGAACGATGGTCTGGGTAGATCCGGATGAAGATTTATTATTTATATTTTTATCAAACCGCGTAAATCCGGATGCTGAAAATACCGGTATCACCTCTCAGAGGACACGCAGAAGGATTCAGGATGTAGTATATACTTCCCTGAAGGAAAGGAAAGCAGTTCTGCACTGATCGTGTAAGAATGTATTTGAAAAATATCTCTAACTTTACCGGTCGAACAGGTAAGAGAATAGATATTAGAAGGATACATGAAAAAAACATTTATTAAAACAAGACTTTTCACGTGCATTGCAGCAGTTCTGGCCGCAGCTTCCTCATTTGCACAAACAATTACGACAGGTGCTGTCAGCCCTGCTGCAGCTTGTGCAGGAAGCAGCATTTTAGTTCCTTTTACCACGACAGGTACTTTTGTTGCAGATAATGTATTTACTGTAGAGCTGTCTACAGCTGCCGGAGCCTTTCCCGGTACTGTGCTTGCAACCACCGGAACAGCTTCTCCGTTAACAGCTACTATTCCTGCTGCAGCGACAACCGGATCATCGTATACTGTTCGGGTTAATTCCAGCAGCCCGGCTGCGGCTACAATTACCCCGAGTACTGCATTCACTGTTAATGCAACTCCTGCTAATCCGATTTTTACAACTCCCCCTTCCTATGTAACGGGTGCTACTGCGGCTCCGTTAACCGCTTCCGGAAGTAATTTATTATGGTACTCGGCTGCTACGGGCGGAACCGGTTCTGCTACGGCACCCACACCTACTACCACAACAGCAGGTACGCAAAGCTTTTTTGTAAGCCAGACAGTTGGTGGCTGTGAGAGTGGAAGAGCAAAAATTGATGTCGTGGTAACAGCCTGTACACCACCTGCTGCGCCAACAGTAGCACCTGTTTCCTATACAGTAGGTCAAACTGCTACTGCTCTAACAGCAACCGGAACCGGTTTGCTTTGGTATTCTGCTGTAATCGGCGGAACCGGTTCAGCTACCGCACCTACACCAACGACAACAACAGCTGGTGCTCAGAATTTTTGGGTAACACAAACAATAAATGGCTGCGAAAGCGCGCGTTCACAAATTACGGTTACGGTTAATGCCTGTACACCACCTGCTGCGCCAACAGTATCACCCGTTTCTTATACAGTCGGTCAGACTGCTACTGCTCTAACAGCAACGGGAACTGGTTTGCTTTGGTATTCTGCTGCAACCGGCGGAACGGGTTCAGCAACGGCGCCCACTCCAACGACAACTACAGCAGGCGCTCAGAATTTTTGGGTAACACAAACTGTATCATCTTGTGAAAGTGCCCGTGCTCAAATTACGGTTACTATTAGTGCCTGTACACCACCTGCTGCGCCAACAGTATCGCCCGTTTCCTATACAGTAGGTCAAACTGCTACTGCTTTAACTGCAACGGGAACAGGTTTGCTTTGGTATTCTGCTGCAACCGGTGGAACGGGTTCGGCAACCGCGCCGACACCAACAACTACCGCTGCTGGAACTCAGAATTTTTGGGTGACACAAACAGTATCATCTTGTGAAAGTTCTCGCGCTCAGATTACAGTAACGGTTAGTGCCTGCACACCGCCTGCTGCACCAACTGTTTCACCCGTATCTTATACAGTTGGTCAAACCGCTACTGCTTTAACAGCAACGGGAACAGGTTTGCTTTGGTATTCTGCTGCAACTGGCGGAACGGGTTCAGCAACGGCACCCACTCCAACGACAACAACAGCTAATGTTCAAAATTTTTGGGTTACACAAACGATAAATGGTTGTGAAAGTGCCCGTGCACAAATTACGGTTACAGTTAGTGCTTGTACACCGCCTGCTGCTCCAACAGTATCACCTGTTTCTTATATAGTAGGTCAAACACCTGTTGCTTTAACCGCAACGGGAACCGGCTTGCTTTGGTACGCAGCAGCCACGGGCGGAACGGGTTCTGCAACCGCACCCATACCAACAACGACCGCTGCTGGTACTCAGACTTTTTGGGTAACACAAACTGTATCATCTTGTGAAAGTTCACGCGCTCAGGTTATAGTAACAGTTAGTGCATGTACACCGCCTGCTGCGCCGACAGTAGCACCTGTTTCTTATACAGTAGGTCAAACACCTGTCGCTTTAACCGCTACCGGAACCGGCTTGCTTTGGTATTCCGCTGCAACTGGCGGAACGGGTTCAGCAACGTCACCAACGCCAACGACGACGACGGCTGGAACTCAGACTTTTTGGGTAACACAAACCGTATCGTCTTGTGAAAGTTCACGTGCTCAGGTTATAGTAACAGTTAGTGCCTGTACACCGCCTGCTGCGCCAACTGTAAGTAATGTTAAATACTGCTTAGGTTCGCCAACTGCACCTCTAACAGCAATTGGAAGCAATTTGAAATGGTATGCAGCTTCATCTGGAGGAGGTGGTACAAGTGTTGCTCCTACACCTTTAAGCTCCTCTGTTGGAACGGCAAGTTTTTGGGTGTCTCAAACAATTGGGGTTTGCGAAAGTCCTCGGGCTAAAATAGATGTTACGGTTAGTCAGACTGCCAAACCGATCGTAGCTAATACGCTTATAAAATATTGCTTGGGAGAAGTTCCAACTGCTCTTGTGGCATCGGGAATTAATTTAAAATGGTATAAGCAATTTGATCCTAACATATATCTTGCCGCTCCGGTACCAAGTCCTACTTTAGTAGGTACATTCATCTATAATGTGACACAAACAATTGACGGATGTGAGAGCCAGCCAGTTGAGATTATCGTAGTTATATCAAATGTAGTTCCGCCAGCTCCAATTGTAGCCAATACCTCAGTAAGCTATTGCCAGGGTGCTCTCAATGTTCCGGTATTAAGTGCAAGTGGTTCAGACTTAAAGTGGTATACAACTGCAAATGGTACAAGTCCGCTTCCGCAAGGAGCACCAGCACCATCCACTTCTACGGCTGGTTCGTTTAGTTACTTCGTAAGTCAAACTACGGACGTTTGTGAGAGTCCCCGGCAGGAAATTAAGATTACAATAAAGAGTAATTCAGCTACTCCCACAATATCTTCTCCAACCGCCTATTGTGCAGGAGAAAAAACATCCGCAATAGTAGCTGTTGGTACTGACATTAAATGGTATGCTACGGCATCCCGGGAAAATCCTCTGGCAGAGGTTCCGGTTCCGGTTTCTACTATAGGCGCGCCAAACAATTTTTATTTCACCCAAACCGAAACTGGTAAATGTGAAAGTGTAATAGGCGTAGTAAATATTAAGATCAATCCGCTGCCGGCCTCTCTTGCGGCTTCTGCGGTGGAATTATGCCAGGAACGTACGGATAAAAATTATACATTCTCTGCTATACCGGCAGGTGGAAACACGGTAGTCTGGTATACCGCAGCAACAGGAACAACAATTGCGGTTCCTACTGTTAATCTGGCAACTGTTGGAGAAACGACATTTTATTCAGTTCAAAAAACAACGGCAACCGGTTGCGAAAGTCCTGTGCGCGCAGCCAACAAAATAAGGGTTAAGCTATTACCTGCTGCTCCTGCTGTATCTGCCGCACTGATTGAATACTGCCAGTTCATAGCTGCAAGCCCTTTGGCCGCAACTCCGTTGGCAAATGCAATACTTGACTGGTATGGAACAAATGCTTCTGGCGGGACTGCTTCCGCAACGGCACCGACACCCTCAACCGCAAATGGCGGCACAACCTCTTATTATGTTGCGCAAACTTTGGAAGCATGCCCAAGTGAACGAACCAAAATTGATGTAAAAATAAATACGACTCCTGTACCGGTTACAACCACTTTTCTTGCTTATTGTCAGAACGAGACAGCTCCTATCCTGGATGCAACCGGAACTGTACTGAAATGGTATCGTACTGCTGATGCAGGGCCGGATGACTGGCAGGGGTATCCTTATACACCTTATACCGGTCAGGTTAGCGATTACTCATTTTATGTAACACAAACCGGTCTTGTCAATAAATGCGAAAGTCCTAAACAGGAGATTAAAATTCACATTAAACCGCTTCCTTCGGCAACAATATCAGGTTCTACAAGTATTGATCTAGGACAATCAGTAGCTTTAACGCTTGATTTTACAGGGGATGGGCCATGGCAATATGTTATGTCCGACGGAACAACAGGTACTACAACGCAGTCAAAATCGACAATCAACGTTACACCGCTTACTACCACAACCTATTTTGTAACGCAGGTTTCAAACTCATGCGGAAAAGGTGCACCCATTGGAAGTGCTTTGGTGACTGTAAAAATACCGACAATTACTTCGGGTAGCCCTTCGGTAGCAGAAGCATGCGCAGGGAATACGTTCAGCGTGCCGTTCC
>Ga0265797_10012710_pt1 | contig 10266 bp, 9 predicted proteins | sample P2T30metagenome_FD_192433 | JGI IMG/M metagenome (GOLD analysis project Ga0265797, IMG submission 192433) | Plant litter microbial communities from East Loma Ridge, Irvine, California - P2 T30 | ecosystem: Environmental > Terrestrial > Plant litter > Unclassified | place: USA: California... | reverse complement strand
GGTCGGCCGTGCCCGTGCCCTGCGTCATGCCGCCATCGTAGGGCGTGGCACCATGACGACGTGATCATCCTCGCCGCCACCCCCATCGGCAACCTCGCCGACGCCTCGCCCCGCCTGGTCGAGCTGCTGCAGGGCGCCGAGGTCGTCGCCGCCGAGGACACCCGCACGGCCGTGCACCTCATGCGCGCCCTGGGCGTCGACAACCGTCCGCGACTCATCGCGCTGCACGAGCACAACGAGCGCGAGAAGGCCGCCGAGGTCGTCGAGCTGGCCCGCGCCACCGACGTCGTCGTGCTCACCGACGCGGGCATGCCCGCCATCAGCGACCCCGGCTTCCCGCTCGTCGAGGCCGCGGCGGCGGCCGGCGTCACGGTCACCGCCGTCCCGGGCCCCTCGGCCGTGCTCACGGCGCTCGCCGTGTCGGGCCTGCCCACCGACCGCTTCACCTTCGAGGGGTTCCTGCCGCGCAAGCAGGGCGACCGGAGGCGCGTGCTCACCGCCCTCGTCGACGAGCGCCGCACCATGGTCTTCTTCGAGTCGCCGCACCGGCTCGCCGAGTCGCTCTCCGACGTCGCCGCCGTGCTCGGCGACGACCGTCGCGTGGCGGTCTGCCGTGAGCTCACCAAGCTCTACGAGGAGGTCAGGCGGGGCACGGCCGCCGAGGTCGCCGCCTGGGCCGCGGACGGCGTGCGCGGCGAGATCTGCGTCGTCGTCGAGGGCGCCCCCGAGCGCGTCGTCGACCTCGCCTCGGGCCTCGTCCAGGTGCAGGCCCTCGTCGCCGACGGCGCGCGCCTCAAGGAGGCCACGGCCGACGTCGCGGAGGCGACCGGCCTGTCGCGCCGCGAGCTCTACCAGGCGGCGCTCGCCGCGCGCACCGCGAGCTGACGGGCCCGTCCGGCCGGAGGCGCGGGCCGGGCCGCCACGTCGGCCCCCGCACCTAAGATGGTCGCCATGCCCGCCGGCGACTCCTTCTTCATCGCAACGCCCATCTTCTACGTCAACGACGTGCCGCACATCGGCCACGCCTACACCGAGGTCGCGGCCGACGTGCTCGCCCGGTGGCACCGCCAGCGCGGCGACGACGCCTGGCTGCTCACCGGCACCGACGAGCACGGCCAGAAGATCCTCCGCACCGCGACGGGCCACGGCGTGACGCCGCAGGCCTGGGCCGACAAGCTCGTGGAGGAGGCCTGGAAGCCCCTGCTCGAGACCGTCGACATCGCCGCCGACGACTTCATCCGCACCACCGACGAGCGCCACGAGCGCGGCGTGCAGCGGTTCCTGCAGAAGCTCCACGACGACGGCTACGTCTACCAGGGCGAGTTCGAGGGGGCCTACTGCGTCGGCTGCGAGGAGTACAAGCAGCCGTCCGACCTCGTCGACGGCACGGGGCCGTTCGAGGGCCAGCAGGTCTGCGCGATCCACTCGAAGCCGGTCGAGATCCTGCAGGAGAGCAACTACTTCTTCCGCATGAGCGACTTCGAGCAGCGCCTGCTCGACCTCTACGAGCAGCAGCCCGACTTCGTGCAGCCCGAGTCGGTGCGCAACGAGATCGTGTCGTTCGTCAAGCAGGGCCTGCGCGACCTCTCGATCTCGCGGCAGAGCTTCGACTGGGGCGTCAAGGTGCCGTGGGACGAGCAGCACGTGGTCTACGTGTGGTTCGACGCGCTGCTCAACTACGTCACGGCCATCGGCTACGGCGAGGACGACGAGGAGTTCCGCCGCCGCTGGCCCGCCGTGCAGCTCGTCGGCAAGGACATCGCGCGGTTCCACGCCGTCATCTGGCCCGCCATGCTCATGGCCGCGGGGCTGCCCGTGCCGAAGACCGTGTTCGGCCACGGCTGGCTGCTCGTCGGCGGCGAGAAGATGTCGAAGTCGAAGCTCACCGGCATCGCGCCGCAGCAGATCACCGACGTCTTCGGCTCGGACGCCTTCCGCTACTACTTCCTGCGCGCCATCACCTTCGGCCAGGACGGCAACTTCTCGTGGGAGGACATCTCGGCGCGGTACCAGGCCGAGCTCGCCAACGGCTTCGGCAACCTCGCCTCGCGGGTGGTCGCCATGCTCACGCGCTACTTCGACGGACAGGTGCCGGTCGCCGGTGAGCTGACCGCCGCCGACCTCGCCGTCCGCGAGGCGGAGGTGCGCGTGACGGCCGCGGCCGACGCCGCGGTCGAGCGCTTCGCCCTGCACGAGGCCCTGAACGCGGCGTGGGAGCTCGTCGACGCGCTCAACGGCTACATCACCGAGCAGGAGCCCTGGGCCCTGGCCAAGCGGCCGGAGGAGCGCGAGCGCCTCGGCACGGTCCTCGCGACCGCGCTCCGCGGCCTGGGCACCCTCACGGTGCTCCTGTCGCCGTTCATGCCCGTGGCGACCGCGAAGCTCTGGGCGTCCATCGGCCAGGGCGAGCTCACCAGCCAGCCGGTCGACCGCGCCCCGGAGTGGTCCTCGGCCCCCGCGGTGGTGCCGCTGGAGTCGGGCCTCTTCCCGCGGATCGACCAGCCCGAGCCCGCGGCGGCACCGGCCACGCCGGCCGCCGACGCGACGGCCGCGACCGGCGCCGCCGCCCAGCCGGCCGTCGGCCGTCCCGGAGCGGGCGCGTGACCGACGCGGGTCGCGAGGCGACCCCGGCCCACGTGCGCCAGCGCTCGGCCACCGAGCCCGGCGGGCAGTCCCGCGACCTCAGCTACCCGCCGAGCCCGCCCGCGCTCGTCGTGCCCGTCTACGACGACCACACGCACCTCGAGATCGCCGACGGCGCGCCCGACGGCGCCCTCGACTACCGCGAGCACCTCGACCGGGCCTCGGCCGTCGGCGTCCGGGGCGTCGTGCAGGTCGGCACCGACGTCGAGACGTCGCGCTGGTCCGCCGAGATCGCGGCCCGCGAGCCGCGCGTGCTCGCCGCCGTCGCGCTGCACCCCAACGAGGCGCCGCGCCTCGCCGCCGAGGGGCGCCTCGACGAGGCCCTCGCCGAGATCGACGCCCTCGCCGCCCGGCCGCGCGTGCGCGCCGTCGGCGAGACCGGGCTCGACTTCTTCCGCACCGGCGAGGAGGGGCGCGCCGCGCAGCTCGAGTCCTTCCGGGCGCACATCGAGATCGCGAAGCGGCACGGCCTCGCGCTGCAGATCCACGACCGCGACGCGCACGACGAGGTCGTCGAGACGCTGCTCGAGGTCGGGGCACCCGAGAGGGTCGTCTTCCACTGCTTCAGCGGCGGACCGGAGCTCGCCGACGTGCTCGTCGAGCACGGCTGGTACGCCTCGTTCGCGGGCACCGTCACCTTCAAGAACGCGCAGCCGCTCCGCGACGCGCTCGTGCGCATGCCGCGCCACCTCGTCATGGTCGAGACCGACGCCCCCTACCTCACGCCGACGCCGTTCCGCGGCCGGCCCAACGCGCCCTACCTCGTGCCGATCACCCTGCGCTCGATGGCCGAGACCATCGGCACCGACGTCTCCATGCTCGCCGCGCAGATCTCGTCGACCACCGAGCTCGTCTACGGCTCGTGGGACGCCGAGCCCGTCGTGATCGACGAGTGATGGCCGCCTCCACGCTGCTCGGGCCCGCGGAGGTCCGCGACCTCGCCGGCCTGCTCGACGTCACGCCCACGAAGAAGCTCGGCCAGAACTTCGTGCACGACGCCAACACCGTTCGGCGCATCGTCGCGGTGTCCGGCGCGACGGAGGGCACGAGCGTCGTCGAGGTCGGGCCCGGCCTCGGCTCGCTGACCCTCGGCCTGCTCGAGGTCGGCGCGCGCGTCGTCGCGGTCGAGATCGACAAGCGGCTCGCGGAGCAGCTGCCGAAGACGGTCGCGGCGCTCCAGCCCGGGGCCGATCTCACGGTCGTCGTGGGCGACGCGCTCAAGGTCGACGAGCTGCCCGGCGCGCCCACCCACCTCGTGGCGAACCTGCCCTACAACGTGAGCGTGCCCGTGCTGCTGCACCTGCTCGAGCACGTGCCCACGCTCGAGCGCGCGCTCGTCATGGTCCAGGCCGAGGTGGGCCTCCGGCTCGCCGCCGGTCCGGGGTCGAAGGTGTACGGGGCTCCCAGCGTCAAGGCCGCCTGGTACGGCGAGTGGTCGACCGCGGGGCAGGTGAGCCGGCAGGTGTTCTGGCCGGTGCCCAACGTCGACAGCATCCTCGTCGGGTTCGACCGCCGCGAGCCCAAGGGCAGCGACGACGAGCGCCGCCGCACCTTCGCGCTCGTCGACGCGGCGTTCCAGCAGCGCCGCAAGATGCTCCGGCAGTCGCTCTCGGGAGTGCTCGGTTCTTCCGCCGCCGCGGCCGAGGTGCTCGAGCGGGCCGGCTTCGCGCCGACCGAGCGCGGCGAGCAGCTCGACGTCGACGACTTCCTGGCGGTGGCCAGGGCGAGCACCGGGGCCTGACCGTGGCGCGCGACGGCGACGGCGTGGCCCCGGCCCGCCAGGGCGTCAGCGACGCGCGCCTCGCGTCCGGCACGGGCAAGCCCGCGGCCGAGTGGTTCGCGATCCTCGACGAGCTCGGCGCCGAGCGCTGGGCGCACGCCCGCATCGCGGCCCACCTCGTCGCCGAGCACGAGGTCGCCCCCTGGTGGGCACAGGGCATCACGGTCCGCTACGAGCAGGAGCGCGGCCTGCGCCTGCCGGGCCAGCAGGCGGACGGCACGTTCTCGGTGTCGGTGAGCCGCAGCCTCCGGGGCGGCCAGCTCGAGCTGCTCGACCTCGGCGTGGAACGCTTCTCCGGCTCCGCCGGGGGAGGGCCGGAGGCCACGAGCCGGTCCGCCGCGCACCCCACCGCCCGGTGGTCCCTGCCCGGTGGCGAGCAGCTGCTGCTCACGGTCGGCCCGCCCGTCTCGGGCAAGTGCCGGGTCACGCTGACCCGGTCGCGGCTCCGGCTGCCGGAGCGCGTGCAGCCCGTCAAGGAGGCGCTCACGACGCTCTTCCGCGGCGTCGAGGACCGCCAGCGGTGAGCCCCGGCACCGACGGGCGCCCGGAGCCGGGGCCCGTGCACGGCCCCCGGTCGGGGCGCACTAGGTTGGGTGCATGACGAGCGTGGCCGCCCCGACCGTGGTCCACACGCGCGCGCCGGGCAAGATCAACGTGTTCCTCGCCGTCGGCGACCTCCAGGACGACGGCTACCACGAGCTCGCCACCGCCTACCAGGCCGTCTCGCTCTACGAGGACGTCCGGGCCCGCCCCGCGGACGACATCACGGTCGAGGTCTCCGCGGCCCCCGGGATCGACGTCCGCGGCGTGCCCACCGACGACCGCAACCTCGCCGTGCGCGCCGCGCGGCTGCTCGCCGAGGTCACCGGCCACCGGGGCGGCGTGGCCCTGCACATCGACAAGACCGTGCCCGTCGCGGGCGGCATGGGCGGGGGCTCCGCCGACGCCGCCGCGACGCTGCTGGCCTGCGACACGCTGTGGGGCACCGGCGTCGGCCGCGACGAGCTGCTCCGGCTCTCGGCGCGGCTCGGCGCCGACGTGCCGTTCGCGTTCACCGGCGGCACCGCGGTCGGCACCGGTCGCGGCGACGAGCTCAGCCCGGCCCTGGCCAAGGGGCAGTTCCAGTGGGTGCTCGCCCTCGCCGACGTGGGCCTGTCGACCCCCGCGGTGTACCGCGAGCTCGACGAGCACCGGCGACGCCACGTCGACGAGATCCGCAGCGTCCGCAAGCCGGTCGTCGACAGCGGCGTGCTCCAGGCGCTCCGCGCGGGCGACGCGGCGTTCCTCGCCGACGGCCTGCACAACGACCTGCAGGCGCCGGCGCTGCACCTCCAGCCGCGCCTCGCCGAGGTGCTCGAGGTGGGCGAGGGCACCGGGGCGCTCGCCGGCATCGTCTCCGGCTCGGGCCCCACCGTCGCGTTCCTCGCGGCCGACGCCGACGCCGCCCTCGAGCTGCAGTACGCCCTCCGTGCAGCGCAGCTGCAGGTCGTGCGGGCGACCGGGCCCGTGCACGGCGCCCGCGTCGTCGCCGACTGAGGGCGCGACTCCGGCCGGATCGTCACGGGTGCGACGGCGAGCCCGCACCGCGTCGCCGCGTCAGCGGCGGAACAGCAGCACGTTGGTGCGGGGCACCTGCCACTCCTGGTCGAGGGTGAAGCCCCTCGACCCGAGCAGCTCGGTGACGCGCGGGCGCCAGTCCTGCCGGTCGCTCGTGACCAGCCAGACGGCGTCGAGGTCGTCGGTGCGGTCGAGGACGTCCTCGAGCGGCAGCTGCTCCTCCCAGAGCCCGCCCGTCTCGGCGGCCGGCGTCTCGAGGGTGACGTCGTCGAGGCCGACGAAGGCGTCGGGGTACGTGTACTGGATGATGCGCGAGGTCGCCGCGGGGTGGCGCCGCACGGGGCCGTAGACGACGCCCTCGCGCTCGCCCTGCGGCTCGGTGGCGCGCTCCGTCGCGACGATGTCGGCGACCTGGTCCCAGGCGGAGACGTCCTTCGCGGTCGGCTGGCGCTGGTCGACCCAGCTGGGTGCGCTGAGGGCGGCCGCGACGACGACGACGCCCGCGACGGCGGGTCGCCAGGGCAGCGCCGTGACCCCGACGGCCATGAGCAGGGCCAGCGCGGGGGAGCTGAACGTCTGGTAGCGCGGCGACCACAGCGGGTCGACCACGAACGACAGCGCGAGCAGGGCCAGCGTGGGCACCAGCAGCCAGGGCAGGGTCGTGCGCAGCACGTCGGCGAGCTGGTCCCGACGCGCGACGGCGACGACGACGCCCGCGATCGCCGCGGCCCACATCAGCACGGCGAACGGCTCGTTGCCGATGGACCACTGCGTGACGAGGAACTGCCGCACCGTCGCCAGGCTCGGGGCGTCGATCCAGCCGACCTGGCCGGACTGCCGCGCGCTGAGCAGCGCGACGGGGACGGTGCCGACGGCCGCGACGACCCCGGCACCGACGAAGCAGCCCAGGGCCGCGAGCGAGGCCCGCGACCGCCGCTCGCGGAGCACCACGAGCAGCACGGTGACACCGTGGGCCGCGAGCAGCAGGGCGAGGTAGAGGAACGACCAGGTCGAGGCGACGGCGAGCAGGGCGTAGCCGGCCCACCAGGGTGCCAGGGCGCGCACCCGGCCGGAGGCGCGGGTGGCGACCCTGCCCAGCGTGCGGTCGAGCGCCCCCAGCAGGACGAGCGTGAGCGCCACCGCGAGCATCGTCGAGAGGGCGAAGGAGCGCCCCTCGGTCGCCATGAGGGTGGTCCGCGGCAGGACGGCCAGGAGCAGGCCCGCGACGACGCCGGTCCGGCGGTCGACGAGCCGACGGCCGAGGACGACCGTGAGCGCCGCGGCGACGCCGGTGACCACGGCGCTGGGGACCCGGAGGGTGGTGGGGGAGTAGCCGACGAGGTCGAACCACACGTGCATGAGCGCGTACCAGGCGAGGTGCACGATGTCGACGGTCTGCACGGTGCGCCAGAGCTCGGACCACGACCGCGTCGCGGCGACGACCGTCGCGGCCTCGTCGTACCAGACGCTCGGCACCCAGAGCAGTGCGCCGCCGACGAGGGTCGCGACGAGGCCGACGACGAGGGGGTCGAGCCGCCCCGGGCGGCCGGAGCGGCGGGCCAGGTCGTCGTCGCGGGCCGCGGCTAGGGTGGTGGTCGTCGCTGCAGCAGGTCGGTCGTCGGCCGTGCGCGTGCCAGCTCCAGGGAGGTCGTCGGTCATGGTGTCGCTGCCCCCTCTCGTGTCGCCGGCGGGTCCGCCCCGAGGGGGCGCGGACGCGGGTGGACCGCCCTCCGGCCTCGACCCGGCGCACGCGCGCTTCTCGCGCAGCGTGCGGCTTCCGGGCTTCGGCCTCGACGCCCAGGCGCGCCTCGCGGCGGCCCGGGTGCTCGTCGTGGGAGCGGGGGGCCTCGGTGCACCCGTCGTCCACTATCTCGCAGCGGCCGGTGTGGGGACCCTGGGAATCGCCGACGACGACGTGGTCGACGCCTCCAACCTCGGTCGGCAGATCCTCTACGGGCCGGACGACGTGGGCGCGCCCAAGGCCCGCGTGGCGGCCGAGCGCGCGCGGACGGCCTCGCCCGGTGCCCGCGTCGTCGCGCATCCGGTGCGCCTCGACGCCGCGACCGCGTCGCTGCTCGACGACTACGACCTCGTCGTCGACGGCAGCGACTCCTTCGACACCTGCTACCTCGTCGCCGACGCCGCCGCCGAGCGGGGCCTGCCCGTGGTGTGGGGCAGCGTCGCCCGGTACGACGGGCAGGTGAGCGTCTTCTGGGACGCCGCGCCCGACGGCCTCGGCGTCGACTACCGCGACCTGCACCCCACCCCTCCGGCCGGCGGCTGGGACGAGTCGTGCGCCGACGTCGGCGTGCTGGGACCGCTCTGCGGGCTCGTGGGCTCCGTCATGGCCAGCGAGGCGGTCAAGCTGCTCACCGGCGTGGGCGACCCGCTGCTCGGGCGCGTGGTCACCGTCGACGCGGCAGGAGGCACGTGGCGCGAGAGCAGGCTCCGTCGCGCCCCGCACCGGGTCGCCCGTCGAGCTGCCGCGCCCGTCGCCGAGGCCCGGCGGCGCGGCCCCGACGTCTCGGTCGCCGAGCTCCGCGACCGGCTGGCGGCGCGCGACTCCGGCGGAGCCGCCCTCACGCTGCTCGACGTGCGCGAGCCCGACGAGCACGCCTTCGCGCACCTGCCGGGCGACGTGCAGGCGCCCGGCTACGGCACGCGCACCCGGCAGCGCCCCGAGCTCGACCCCGCCGTGCCGGTGGTCGTCTACTGCGCACGGGGACCGCGGAGCCGGGCCGCCGCCGACCTCCTGGCGGCCGACGGCTACGACGTGGCCGTGCTCGAGGGCGGCATGCTCGGCTGGACCCTCGCGGGTCGCTGAGGGCTGCGGCGCAGGAGGCTCGGGTCAGCCCCCGGCGAAGGGCGGCATGACGTCGACGACGGCGCCGTCGGGCACGAGCAGCTCGCGGTCCCGCGTGGTGAGGCCGTCGACGAGGAACGAGCAGCGCAGGAGCACGTCGCGGTGCTCGGCTGCCGACCGGCCCTCGGCGGGGCGCACCTGCTGGAGGAACGCGCCGAGCAGCGGACGCCCCTCGACCGTGACGACCTGCTCGTCGCGACCGACGACGGCCCGTGCGGCGGCGAAGAAGCGGAGCGTGGCGGTCGTGGGCGGAGCGGCGGGGGAGGGCGTGCCTCCGGCCCCCTCGGTGGTGGTCACGGTCAGCCTCCGATGGCGCTCATGGTGCGGGCGGGCTGGGCGAAGCCCGGGTCGTCGATGCCGTGCCCGGCGGGCTTGGCCCACATGGCCTCGCGCCACAGGTCGGCGAGCTCGTCGTCGGTGGCACCCGCGCGCAGCGGGTCGCGGAGCCCCGTCTCGCCGTGCGAGAAGAGGCAGCTGCGGACGCTGCCCTCCGCCGTGAGGCGCGTGCGCCGGCAGTCGCCGCAGAACGCCTCGGTGACGGAGGCGATGATGCCGACCCGACCGACGAGGCCCGCCTCGGCACCCCGGCCGGTCGCGGCGTAGAGCTCGGCGGGCGCACCGTCGCGCGGCTCGTCGACGGGGGAGAGGTCGAAGCGGGTGGCGAGCCTCGCGCGCACGTCGTCGGCGGTGACGAACGACGAGCGCGTCCAGTCACGGTCGGCGCCGAGCGGCATCTGCTCGATGAAGCGCAGCTCGTGCCCGTGCTCGAGCGCCCAGGCGAGAAGCCCGGGGGCCTCGTGGTCGTTGACCCCGGGCAGCAGCACGGCGTTGACCTTGACCGGCGTGAGGCCCGCGGCCGCGGCGGCGTCGACGCCGGCGAGCACCCGGGCCAGGAAGGGCCGTCGGGTCAGCGTCGCGAACGTGTCGGCGTGCAGCGAGTCGAGCGAGACGTTGACCCGGTCGAGGCCCGCGGCGGCGAGCTTCCCGGCACGCTCGGCGAGGCCGATCGCGTTCGTGGTGAGGGACACCTCGGGCCGGGGCTCGAGGCGGGCGACGCGCTCCACGATCTCGACGAGGTCGCGGCGCAGCAGGGGCTCGCCGCCGGTGAAGCGCACCTGGCGCACGCCGAGCAGCCGCACGGCCACGTCGACCAGCCGCACGATCTCGTCGGCCGACAGGGCCTGGTCGCGGGGCAGCGCCGGCAGCCCCTCGGCCGGCATGCAGTAGGTGCAGCGCAGGTTGCAGACGTCGGTGAGCGACACCCGCAGGTCGGTGGCCACGCGGTCGAAGCGGTCCACGAGTCCGGAGGCGGTGCTCGGCCGCGGCGACGTCGCCTCGGCCGGCAGGGCGTCGCGGCGGGGGACGGCGGGGAGTCCCAGCGACACGGTCATGCGTCGAGGGTAGGCGATGCTCCTCCTCGCCG
>Ga0265797_10012708_pt1 | contig 10267 bp, 6 predicted proteins | sample P2T30metagenome_FD_192433 | JGI IMG/M metagenome (GOLD analysis project Ga0265797, IMG submission 192433) | Plant litter microbial communities from East Loma Ridge, Irvine, California - P2 T30 | ecosystem: Environmental > Terrestrial > Plant litter > Unclassified | place: USA: California... | reverse complement strand
AAGAGTTATGATACATGCAAGCAAACACGCGCCACAACAAGGCCAACGCGCACGAGAACGGACGCCAAAATGCTCCAAAAGTTTGCTGAATAACGTCGTGAAACCAAGAAGTGTGGTCGGGGTGACAAGAATGTTGATGAAAAGAAGATGCAAGGAAAAGATGCTGCGTAGGACATATATGAACATGTAATTCTTCTACCGCAGCGTCCCTTGAACATCATCAACAGTCCTCTTGAGTACATCCTCGATCCTCCACCTGGGGGGCTTGGGCATCGTCTCCTTGTTATCATCCGCGGCCTTGCTCATCTCAAGCAAGTCCTCAGGTTCCGCACCGCCAGCAACACCACTGCTGAACTTGAGTTGGAGGAGCTCGCCAACCTGGTCGCAAGCCGTGAGCATACGGTCGAGATCGTCCTTGGTGTGCGCGGCGCTGACGCAGAAGCGGGCGCGTGATGAGACGAGAGGGGTGGCTGGGTAGCCGACGACGACGACAGAGATCTTGCGCTTGAGCATCTCGTGGGAGAAGGCGGGCATCTTGGCGGGGTTGTACAACATGACGGGGATGATGGGCGAGTCGTCGTGGCCGTAGACGATGAAGCCGAGGCGCTTCAAACCAAGACGGAGGTAGCGTGAGTTGAAGCAGAGACGCTGGAGACGCTCTTCACCTTGGCCGGGGACGATGGAACCGTCGATGATGCGGAGGGCAGACGAGATTTGCATGAGGACGGGCGGTGCGGGTGACTCGGCGAAGAGCATGGCGGCGTTGGAGGTGCGGAGCTTGTCGATGATGGGCTTCTCAGCGGCGATGTAACCACCATTAGCACCGAAGGATTTCGTCAATGTACCCATGAGGATATCAACTTCCGAGGGGTCGATGCCAAAGTAGTCGCATACACCACGTCCGCGAGGGCCGACACCACCGACAGAGTGGGCTTCGTCGACGAAGAGGTTGAACTTGTACTTGTGCTTCAGGCTGATGATACCGGGGAGGTTGCACATGGTGCCCTCCATGGAGTAGAGACCCTCAACGGCGACCAAGATCTTCTTCCATGGGCGGTGGGTGCGGGGCTGACCTTGCGAGATGGCTTCACGAAGCTTGCGCTCGAGATCGCGCATGTCGTTGTGCTTGAACATTGTAACCATGGCACCGGAGAGACGAGCGCCGAATCGGATAGAAGAGTGGTTGAGTTCGTCGGAGATCATGAGGCAGCCCTTGCCGACAATGGTAGGGAATGTGGTAGCGTTCGTAACGAAACCCATAGAGAAGACCATTGAAGCTGGCTTGCCGACGAACTTGGCGATGAGGTCCTCAACCTCGACAGTGAGGTCTGAAGTACCGCTGTCTGATCGGGGACTCGCCATTGAGATTCCGTATTTCCTGATGGTAGCTTCGGCGGCGTCTGCGCAGGGACCTTCTGATTGGGCAAATCCGAGGTAGTTGTACGAGCTCATGTTGAGGGTTTCGGTGGTAGTACCGAGCATCTTGAAGGTGTTGTTGCCGTCGTCTGACTTGCGGTCAAGCACGGTGATGAAGCGTCCAGGGACACCGGTCGTCGGTCGCGAGAAGCAGTCATTGATGCGCATCTTCAGCCGCCTCGTGTAGAAGTTGTCGAAGTCGCTGTTGAGGGGTGCATATCCGTCCTTCTCCTGCAGATGGCTGTAGTGTTGCTTCCTGAAGCGCTTGCCGAAGAAGTCGCGAACATGTCCGAATACTATTAGGATTAAGTAGCTGATGTATGTGGTGAAAAGGAAATAATATGGCGGCTCGTCCTCGATGGGGTCGCCGAACTCGCCCTCGAACTTGCTGAGGTAGCGGTGCTTCTGGGAGCCAAGGGGACCGAATTGGGCGTGTGCTCGTGCGAGGCGGCGCTGCTCCTCTGGCGAAGGCGGCTGGAAGAGGGTCTTGGGCTCCGTGGGCATCTTCTCGCCGGTCGCGGTGGTCAGATTGATGGTCGGGAGAGAGATTTGCGACGGCGAGGGGTTGTTGAGTAGCGCCTGTTGCTGGGCAACGAATGCCTCACGCAGGAGAGCGGCGTCGGTCCGGGACTTGGGGGAGCCACCGAAGAGGGATGTGAACTTGTTGCCCTTTGCGAAGGATTGTCGACGCGCTGGCTCGCGCTTCTCGGCGGAGGGATCGAGGGGGGGAGCAGGGGCGGTGGATGCGAACGGGTTGATGCTTCGGACAGGCATTGCAGCAATTGCTCTCGGACGGCGGTATTAGAGTAGGCAGGGCAGACGCAGGGAGGTGTAGGCTCGAGTATCGTCCCACGGCGGAGCTGGCGGTGAAGAATGCAGGAGGTCGCGGGAGGAGCTAGACGGGAAAGGGATCAGCAGGCGACTCGAGGAAGAATTGGCGGCGCTGCGTGAGGATGTCGGCGAGCAGCGGCTGGGACAGTGGTGGGTGAAGGGCAGTCTTAGTAGGACTGACGCGCTCATGCACCCGGAGCGTGGACAAAGCCGGGGAGCGGCAGTGCCGGATAGCGTGCAGGAGATAGACGAAAGCTGGGAAAGAGAATCAAGGCTGGGATTGGGCAGGTGCAGCGGGAGGCCGCGGACGCTTGGAGGAAAAGGACCTACGTGCTGCGAGCGGTGCAATAAACAGAGGCTTGACTGGTACTGCGGAGTGAGTGAAGGGCTGTCGCAACGCTTTTCGTGTTCCTGAGTGGCGCGGCCGTTTGCTGCGAACCACCAAGCTTCTGCGCCGCCGGTCGTGACGTAGAGATGCCGTGAAAGTCCTGGCACGATCAACACCAACGGGCAAGTAATGAGCGACAAGATGTGGGTGTGGAGCGAGAGAAGAAAGCTGGCACTTCACTTATCAGCGTCGAGGCAAGGGGTGGTGCAGTCGAAAAGCAGCGGCGAGCTGGTTGGCCCGACGAAACGTGAAATGAGCAGCCCCATTGTCCCGTTCGGCACCACGCCGCTTGGGGCACAACGTCAGGGGAACTCGATGCCGATCGCTGCCACTTCGCCCTCAAATCGCCCTCCTCGCCTGCCGAGCATCGCAAGCCTTGCCAGACTAGACCCGTACCTCGTCCGAGCCTGAAAAGCCTTGCGACTCGGGCCATAATCGCGCGGGCCCAGAGCTTGTCTGCGATGTGCCTGCGCGCCTGCGATGCCAACGGGCCTCGCTGCACGTCATCGACTACATCAAATTTCTTAATCCAGCTCTTGAGCAACGTTCGGTCTGACAAGCCTGACATAATCACCGCATGCTCTGTCATCCACGCATGGCTGTTACTGTCTGCTGTCTGCTGTCAGCCACGACGTGCTCGCCCACTGATGCCCACCGCTTGGCATGCTGTAAGCGTTGCGGCACTCACACCACCACGCATAGTCGACGATCTTATTGCAGTGCTATTTCCTTTTCCAGCCTCGCCTACACCATCGACTAGCACATAAGCACATGCGGCCACATATTTGAAGACGTCGTGCCGCTGTTGCGCAGCAGTCACCACGCGACAATTACACTTCTTACCAACGCCTGTGTAGCATGAAATAACATGTTACAGCCTCCCAGCCGATGATTGGCCCACCCGATTTTGTAATCATCGTGTGGAGGTTCAACGGGCTGGCCCGAGACCACTCTCATTAATGCGCTGTCAAATGGGCTGTGTAGCCCTTCCTAGTGCGAGGATTCGCTGTAAATTACGATGGACTTTCATCTCGCAACCGCAGATACGAGACAACCTGTCCATCGTAATTTCACTCTGCTATAACATGGCACTTCCCCGCTGCCTGACAGCTCTACACACCTACGCATAGCACATTGCTGGCACCATCCCAGGTCGGTTCAAGTAATGTAATGTATTTGTTTACTGATCTCGAAGAACAGCTGTTTACCGGAGACCCCATTGAAAGCTACATACTCAAGCACGCGCAGCGGCTCTGTAATCCACCACAACCCCCGCAGCTCAAGATCTCCTTAAAATGGCAATCCCTCCACCTGCCAGCCGAGCCCGACAAGAGAAAATTCCGAGATGCACGCAACATATGAAACAATGGCTAGCTCGCAACAGAAAAAGAAGAGATGATGAACAATGAAAAGAACAATCCAAAAGGAAAAAAGACGACCAGCATATGCCGCTGACGTCTGCCAACACCAGCGCAGGTTCCACCAGTCCGCCATTTCTCTGTATAGTTCCAAGCCTACCCAATCCTGAGCAACGCCGTGTTCAATAACCAGTCCCTGTATGGTGGTCGTTCAACCTGCGTTACGAAGAGTAGTGATGGAAAGTAGTGGAAGGGTGGCTTCCTACAAGCGACGGGAAAACCCCATGGCTTTGTAGATCCAAGGATTTGAGACCAATATGTGAGAGATGACAACCACATTAAGTATGAGCGATAATGGAGAGCAAGAGCCGCAAATGCCCTGCCACTGTTCCAAGCGGCAGGGCGTACGCATCGAGCTTCCTCGTAAGAAAGCAACCGCGACCGGGTATAAGAGCACGCAAAAGAATAATTGACAAACAGACGGTAGTATGCGGGCTGCTCATTGCATCTGGTGATGCTCCGGTGACATGCTTGATGGGTCTAACGAGCCGAATGACACCAGGTTCTGCATGTCCAGGTCGTCGACGTTGTCATCCATCATCGGTGACCGGAACGGCATGTTGAGATTTTGCTTGGCGTACATGTCTGTCATTTGCAGCGCCTCGTCGGACATGCCGTTGTCGTGCGACATTGGGTACACATCATTGTGGTTGTCACGACCGAAAGAACCCAGTGGTGGTGACTGGTTAGCAATGATAGGGTCAGGGTGGTTCATCGCCGGCATAGGTGAGTGGTGAGATGCAGAAGGTGGCGGGCCCATTGGTGTATGTACATAAGGAGGAATGTTGTACTGGCCATAGTTGGATGCCGGGATGTTGTCGTTTGATGGTCCCGATGTGAAAAAGGAAGGCGTGCCGTACTCCGAAGGTGAGTTGGCGGTAGTGGCCGACATGGGGTACTGTCGGTAGTCCATGCCGTACCCTGCAGAAGTGTCGATGCTCAGGTGAGGGCCAATGGGGCCTGCACTCTGGGGCGTCGGCGCGAAGATCTCAGGGTTAGGAACATACGGCGACGGCTCTTGTTGAATCAAGAATGATGGCATCGGGTTGCGAAGCATAGAAAAGTCCATCGCAACAGGCACTGAACGACTTCGCTGGCGCTTGTGACCACGCGGTTGGAAGGGTTGGGGTGCAAGATGCGTCTCCTGAAACATGCCCATGTGATGCGGGTGCTGGAGGTGGTTTGGTTGGGACGCGGGCCGGTGGTTGATGGGCGAGACCGGTGCCGAGACGGCGAATGTGTTTGGGTCGAACATGTTGTGTCGGTTCTGAAACGACTCCAGTGAGACAAGTTTCGCCAACTGACCGCTCAGCACCTTCGGGTGACCACCCAAATGGTGCAACATGATGTTTGATGCTTGCTGGTCCTCGGTAAAGTCGCCGCATTGGAAAAATCCACCCGAACCGGAAGAGTCCATGAAAAAGTTCGGAGGGCGGTTGAGCTCGACAATCAGGCCTCCGGGGCGTTGCGACGCACCCTCGGCGTTTGCGGTCATGTCGCCATTCTCCAGAGAAATATTCTTGATGTATGAGAATGGGTACTCAATCTTGTATCCTGCAGAGTCGTTGTTGATGTAGTAGGTGATGCAGCACTTCTCAGGCGAGTAGAATACTACAAGGTCCATGGCGCTCTGTCCAACTCGTCTCCAGCTACCGATGCTGAGGGAGCGGCAAGCAAAGTGGTGGATGACAACCTTGGAGTTGTTGGCGTCGGTGTTGAGAAGCATGCCACTTCCGTATGGCATACCGCCTGCGCGTCCCAGGAAACTAGTGCCGATCGACTTGCCAGACTCCATGGCCTGGAGGGCAAGGTATCGTCGCATGGACTCTGGGATATCATTGCAGTCATCACCGTTCTCGATGCTCTTCTTGGCAATGTTCTTGATCTTGGCACGTCTGTGCAAATGTCAGTACTGCGCACAAGCATCATGCTGCTCGCTTTTCCTACCTGTTCTGGAACCAGATCTGGACTGAGCGCTCAGTCATGTTGATTTCCGAGGCAATTCTTTCGCGGGTAGCAGCAGTGGGTGTGGGGTTCTTGTTGAACTCCACTTCGAGTGTCACCAGTTGGTCTTGAGTGGCCCTCTGTCTCTTCTGGTTGCGCTGCTGCTGGGTGAGGGTGCTCTTGCGCGGGGGTCGGCGCGGGGCAGAGCCCTGCGTCGGGGTCGAGGATGACGCCGGTGGAGATGGCGTGGGCGAGACCATTGCGTCGTCGTTTGACTGCATGTTGGGTGGTGGGAATGATCGGAGGGCGAGAGTTGGACTCGATTCGAAGCGGGGTCGGAGATATAGAGGGAGCAATCGAGCTAACACCTCAGTCTATCTTGGTTCGTAAAGTGTCGTGAAGTAATGGTCCAAGCAATGGTGGTGGGTGAAGATAGTGGAGCTATGCGAAGCTGGTAAGAGTTCAATGTCACGGGAGAAAGAATCCACGTGTGTGAGAAGCTCGAGACACCGTCCAGGCGCGTGTGAGAAGGGTCAAGGGTGAAGGAAGCTGCTGGCCGGGGAGCAGATGGATCGTCCGAAAGCGAGTCCAAGTCGACAAGAGTGAAGGAAGAGGTGCTAAGGAGCGGACAGACAAAGCCTAAAGGAGGGTTGTGAAGAAAGGAACGTGGGCAAAGGCCGAAAGGAGTGGCGGCACTTCGCAGAAGTCGACAGAGAAAGAGAAAGATGTAGGTACCACACCGACAGCAAAGGTGACGATAGGAATCCGGATAGAGGAGCAGGGCCTTGGATGTAAATGAGCGACCGTGGTTGGGAAAGGGGAGATTAAGGGAAGGGGCATTGAAGCCGGGGGGAAGGTGCGCGCCGGCTAGCTTAGGCTGGGCAGGGCGCTAGCTGGCCAGAGAGACGGTTTTAGCCCAACGGCACCACCGCTCGACGCCCGCCCTGGAGGCGCGAGACCAGTGGTGACGCACCAAAACGCTTATGTTCTGAAGCAAACCATGCTCGTCGCAACACTCTGACCGGATGTTCCTCCGCTCTACACCACGACACAACAGCACCAGCATCCGACGGTGCGCGTGCGGCGTGCTCTCTGCCCGCCTGCACGCGCTGCCCGCAATAGCTCCGATCAGGGGGACTACTGCGAGGTACCTCGGAGTCGCGCCACTAGAGACGTGACAGCAAGGGTCGACCGACAGGCTCTGTTCCAAGACTCAGGAGGCCGCCGCCTATAGGGCAATCCTTGCCGCGAGGCTGGCCGCGACAACAGACTCGCATCGCGATACCTGTCAGAACAGCGCGCATGAATGGTGCTCGTTTATCAAAAAAAGGCCGCGAAGTCGTCGTCCTCATGGTCCGCTTTAGCGTGTTCCGACAGGCCAAACAATGCGCGAGCATGAGGCGCTACCGTTGTCGTGTTTGAGAAGCCCTGCGTCCTCGAGTGCTCACTACGGCAACGATCGGGCAAGGCACACCAGAGCGTGACTATGAGCATGAGCGTGAGCGTGAGCGTGAGCGTGGAAGCGCAGTGGCAGGGCGTTCAAAGTATTCCTGGCACGCGTCTGTGTCGGTCGCACCTGGCCTGCATCGCCGTACGCGCCCGCATTCTTGGTGCTGACAGTGTGCGGCAGAGGGCCCATTTCGGTATCGTGAAGACTTGATCGCGAGCCTCGTGCGGATCGCTCGGGTAAGCCGAGCATGAGAAAAGATCCTGACGAGCATCGGCGCCCGTGCCGTCTAATCGCTCCCATCCTGACACGCTCGTCGCTCGGTCAAAAAGCCACGGAATCGAGATTGTTCACATTTGGCAAGCCGCAATAGTTCGTTGATCTTGAGAGTGCCGACTCAGCTTAGCTCGTCGCCCGTCTTGTCGCCCTACAGCTGTCAATCTATAGTACCGATCGCTTCCCTGCACCATTAATTGCAAGGCTTACGCCAGGCACGGCGGTGTGAATGGTGGACGCGTCGGCAAGCGAGTGACAACAACCACCAACCCGGAAAACTGACTCCCACCAACAACATCATGGCCCGCGCCGAGCGCGGCCTCGACCGGATCTGCAGACCACCTGCACCCCCAACTTTGCGGAAGTCCCTCATCCGTCTCTGCATGCTCAACGACCGTTTGCCTTCAAGAATGTCAAGTGTAACAGAATGTTGCGAATCGTGCCACTGCATTGAAAACACGTCCAAACAGCACCGAAGCAGTGTGACGAGCAGCGTCCATCCCCATACTTTGTTTCAGCGTTACACCGCTCGGGACCAGACTACGCCATCATGCACACTTCGCTACTTACTCGAGTCCTAGCCTGCAATATATGTCGTGTTCAGAAAACACATGGTCGCCCTCGCATGGATACTGTAAGGCTCTCACGGCCCTCGTTTGCGTCCCACTGTTTGACGCCATCGTCTTCTAGAAACATTTCCTGATGCCCTGACCATGTGCGGGAGACGCGTTTCTAGAACAACCGCTGACGAACAGTACAGTGGTCGACGACCCTGGGCTGGGCCGGTTGAGTCAGTTCGGCAGTCGATCCGATGTGCATCCTTCCTTCGCAAACGGTATACTTATTCTTTTTAACGATCGGGATATTGCCGTCTGTGCGTGTTATCGTTCATGAGGAGTACTGCAGCTCAACACCCACAGAACGGACCATTTGCTCTCTCTTCTTCAGGTCCAGACTCGCACCAAGAGTAAACAGCAGCTCCTTGATTCTGCCCTCCCACAATACTCCGATATGCCAATCCTGATCGACTCTAGCCTTCAGCACGCCGGATACATCGTCATCTGCAGAAGTTGTTGGGCGTTTCCAATCTGGACGCAACTTCTTGACCGCCCAATCTACGTCGGTCGTGCTGCGTAGACGCCAGAGTTCACACCCGAGCTGCAGCTCACTTTCATAGGAGTAGAAGTTGAAGTCGAAGCGGGAGGACAGGGCCAAGTTAGGGCCGGCCTTGACAGCATACGTGGAAGAGAGATTTCCCATCAACGGGTTGAGCGTGAGCGTCATGGTATACGGGAAACCCGCATGGTTGGGTAGGGTGGCGAACCTCACCCCTGTGCTGATTCCCCCGCTCTTGTTGAGTATGCCATAGTACAGCTCTGCGCCTGCGCTGAAGCGACCATGCACAGGATCCACCTGCTCTGCAGCAACGGGTTCTGCGGGCGCAACTCTGGGGCCTGGACCAAAGTTGTAGAGACCCCGGACGCCCATCAACGCCGAGTCTGTGCTGTACATGTATTCCGTGCTGTATTTGCCGAAGTCATTTTGCAGTAGCGTCAGGATCGTCCCGCCGTTGTTGAGATTGGAGTCGCTCACGGCGGCGATCCTCAGCTGTCGCGTAGGAGTGAGGCGGCGGAGGTACAGGGCTTCGAGCCTCTGCTGTGGTAGGAATATGCGCCCATACAACAGGGTGTCTGTCTCGACTCAGCGGGGGTACGGGAAGGCAGTGTTATCCAGCTCACTCTTGCGGTCTATCCGGCGGCCAGCATGCCAAACTTCCCATGACCACTTCTCGTCCGGTCTCCGCAACTCTTGCACATGCTTGTAGCCTCGTATCACGTTGTGGAGGTCGATGTGGGACGTCCTAAAGTCCTTCCGTAGTGGCAGCGACGAGTACAGGTAGGATACTGAGCCGTCGACTACCCCCACGCTGCCTAGGGTGTACGAGGTTGCGAAATTGGGGGCGGCGAGAGAGGATATTTGCATGCGCAGCCCACGGGGTATATCAAAGTCTAGCAATGCTGCCACCTAGAGTCAGCATCCAGTCCAGAACGCGACGTCCAGTGTGACGTACCTCGTGCGGACGCGTTCAATGCGCCATAGGAATTGTCGACGTTCCAGCCCGATGCCTCGTAGAATGCATGCTGCACGCTATCCATGAAATCCAACATCGCTCTGTTATCGATTGATCATCTCGAGCGGACTGGGGTGAGGTTGAGTGCGTAGACTTTGGAGAGCGCGAGAGCGACATCTGGATCCACAGCGGAGCAGCCGCGGTTGCACCAATCGGGGGTTCGTCAAAATCCCCGCTCAATTTTTTGGAAGTCGCGACCGCAACTTCGAACTTTTTCCTGAGCGCAACCACCAACCACAACACCCCCGAAATACCGCCACCATGCCCAAATCCAAGCGCCAGAAGGTCGTGCATCTTACCAAGACGGACAAGAAGGGCAAGGAGCTGTCTTTGAAGCTCTTTGCCAATGTCCAGGAAGCGGCGGATAACTTTGAGCACATCTTCGTCTTCGCCGTAGAGAACATGCGCAACTCGTA
>Ga0265797_10012707_pt1 | contig 10268 bp, 13 predicted proteins | sample P2T30metagenome_FD_192433 | JGI IMG/M metagenome (GOLD analysis project Ga0265797, IMG submission 192433) | Plant litter microbial communities from East Loma Ridge, Irvine, California - P2 T30 | ecosystem: Environmental > Terrestrial > Plant litter > Unclassified | place: USA: California... | reverse complement strand
AACGAGGACGACCCGAATCGATCAGAAGACGTGAGAGAGTACTACCCGGCGATCAAGGAGGAGCTCTTTGCCTTCCTCGAGAGGATGGGCGACAGTCCTACCTTGCGCGCTCCTTATCGTCTGATCTACGGCGGCTTCGAGAGCTACAACTTCTTGGTGGAGCGAAAGGACGACCTCGTGCGTATCTCCGGCATCCTCGACTGGGAGTATAGTCGCACTGGCCCGCTGTACCAGCTCTACGAGTATCCCCAATTCATCCGCGACCACGACGGCGAAGGCGACGAAGAAGACAAGAAGTTCAACAAAGTTCTGCGGAAACACTTCGTGTCTTCGCTGGCGAAGCACTTCCCTCGCGGCTCAGCAGATCGTGAACACGTCAAGCAGGCCTTCCGAGACAAGTGCTACGCACTGAATACCTGCCATAACCTTTTCATGTACCGCACCGCGATGCCGGCCTATGAAGTCGAAACTGTTCGCGACTATCTAAAGGGTCTGAGAGGCGAGAGCAATGGGTATTTTACGAGAGCGTACGGAGGCGTTTGGGATTGGCAGCCTGATTCCGAACCCGAAAGCGACGGAGAGTGAAGCTCGTTTTTTCGGCCAGTTGAGAGTCCGTATGTATGCATAGAGTTGAAACACATTCGATCGACGCGCTTCAGCAAGTGTGTAGGATGTTTACGGTGTTGAAATGTGATGGATGTTTACGGTTCAAATTAATTTGGGTACTGATTCTTCTTACACCATCACATTTCAACCTAGTAGGAGAACCCTTTGAAGTCTCACTGTCCTAGAAATTAGGCGTTCTTGAGACATGACTAAAGAGGTAAGAAAGAGACCGACAAACAATGCCAGACATTTCCGGCCTCACGTGGTTTTTTCAATCAATGATTGAGATTTTCACCCATATTATCGCTATTCCTAAAAAAATTAAATCAAAAACCAAAAGCAAAGAGCGGAGTCACAGCACATCTCGCTCGGACTATCATCCCTACCTACCACAAACGCACCATTACCCAACCTGTCAAAGCAGACCCAAACCAAAAGCAAGACATGCGCCCCAAAGCAAGCGCCACAAACCGCGACGACAAACCGAAAACCCAAACGCAACGTGCAGAAGCTCCCATTAACGTCTCGCCTTAGGTTTCTTCGGGTTCCTACCCACCGCCATCTTGAACCAAGCACCGTCACGAAGCTTCTTGGCCTCCTTCTCGTCACGCTTGCGCTGCTGCAGTGCAAGCCTGTCAGCCAGATCTTGCACTATCTTGCAAGATATGCACACTTCGTCAGTGCCCTTGAACCACTTGTCATGGGGCAAGGCAGCGGTGCCCCAGCACGGCTCTTTGTGTTCACAGAGACCAGCCCGCTTGGCCCTCCAGGCGGCACCTTTGGAGCCGCACTTGTCACAGTGGTGCATATCGCCTGGGTGAGGCATAGCTGTCGGGAAGCGGGTATGGTTATAGGCGTAGTGCTTTGATCTGGTGTAAGATGGGGAGATTTGTCTTAGACAGTCTAGCTTGTTGCGCTTGAGAGGATCACGGCGAAGTAGTCTGTGGTGCTGTACTGCAACGGACTGGACTCAGACAAGGGCCAAGAGGTGTCATTTTAACGGCAACAAGAAACGGGTATGCGTGTACAGAGGCCACGACGCATCGTGTGTTAAGTGCACGACACTTCAGACGATGCCGGTACAATGAGAATACGTGAAGTGGCGTCCTTGAGCCGTGGCGAAGGCGTGATGGTAAGGAGCAGTAAACAAAGCAATGTCACAATATGGACCAGGCCAAGACGGGAACGACCAGTAATCCGGTGCTTGGTGAACGTGGGTAGAATGTGAAGGTGTGTGAAATGGATCCTTGAGCCACTACGAAGGCGTGATGGTAAGCAGGATTTAACAATAGCAACGATACAGCCCTGGCCAGGACGACAATGGGCGAGAATGCTGAGCTTGGTGAATGTGGATGGAGTGTCAAGCTGACGAACATCTATGCCATTAGTTTTACATACACACCACTCCAGTGCCTGAGCCGCCGTCGTAAGATATTGCTTAAGCATAGAAGTTGACCGTGTCCTGAACAAGCATGTTAGTACGGGATCACAGCAAAAGACACCACAGCGGAGGGAATAGCTTACCTTTTTCTTTGCCTGGACTTCGGAGATCGCATCAACGTAGTGCTCGTGGCCGATCTTGCTCTGTCCCTTCCTGAGCGCGATCATACCAGCCTCCACACACACAGCCTTGAGCTGGGCACCACCGAACTCGTCCGTACTCCTTGCCAACTCAGGCCAGTTGACAGCGTCGTCGACAGTCATCTTTCTGCTGTGAATGCGCAGAATCTGTGCGCGGGCCTCCTCGTTGGGCAGAGGGAACTCAATCTTCCTGTCGAGACGTCCAGAACGGAGGAGAGCGGGATCGAGGACATCTATACGGTTGGTGGCTGCAAGCACCTTGATGCGGTCATCGGAAGCGAAACCGTCAAGCTGGTTGAGAAGCTCCAACATGGTGCGCTGGACTTCACGGTCACCACTCTTGTCGCTGTCGAAACGCTTGGTGCCGATGGCGTCCAGCTCGTCGATGAAGATGATTGAGGGTGCCTTCTCCTTTGCGAGGGCGAAGCAGTCGCGCACGAGCTTGGCACCGTCACCAATGAACATTTGCACGAGCTGAGGGCCGGCAAGCTTGAGGAAAGTGGCTTCGGTTTGCGCAGCGCAAGCACGGGCAAGGAGCGTCTTACCAGTACCAGGAGGACCGTACATCAGAGCGCCTGTAGTGTTTGTCAGCTTGCGATTCTATCCTCAAAATCTCATTTGTATTGCTCTTACCCTTGGGCGCCTTGATGCCGATCTTCTTGAAGCGCTCCGCCTCCTTCATCGGCCATACAACGGCCTCGACCAGCTCTTCAATCTGCTTGTCCAGACCACCGACATCTGTGTACTTCTCTGTGGGCTTCTCGTCGACCTCCATGGCCTTGACTCTGCTGTCGTATTCCGCGGGAAGTGTGTCCAAAATGAGGTATGAGTCCTTATTCACACCGATCAGGTCACCGGGCTTGAGCTTCTCGTGGTCAACAAGACCAATGAGGGGAAGGAAGATCGTCTGGCGGGTGGAGGTCTTGATGACGGCCGATTTGCCAACGCGGGTAGCGTCGAGATCGATGTTCGCGCCTTCCTCTGCGGCCTCCTCGGTCACATCGAGGTCGAGAATTTCCACCACGTTGCCAACCAGGTAGGGTAGTTGTCTGTAGGTAAGGACAGGTCAGTATCCGCCACTGCAAACGCTCCCATCACCTGTTGCGCGCCCAACTCACCTGTTGTTATCGATCTTGTCCACGTTATCCTTAATCTTCTCGTGCATCGCGTTCTTCTCGTGGGTCAGTCGCTGGTACTCGCTCTTCATGATCCTGGTGTCGTTCTCCAATAACCGCCGTCTGGAGATGATGTCGCGTGTGCTTGAGTTCAGGATCTCCATGTCTATCAGCTCCTCCTCCTCGTCCTTCTTCTTCTCATCGGCATCTTTCATGTCGGCATCGCCGCTGCCATCAGGCTTCTGGTTCTTGTCGTTCTGCTCCTCTTCCTTCTTGCCATCGCGCTCCAGGTCATCGAGGTCCTCGAGGGTCGACATATTTGCTGAGTGAGGCTGAGTGGTGTGTCGAGGGTAAGTGTGTGAGTCGGATGGAGTATAGAATGGTCAATTGTTGGTGGGGTAGTTGTTTGATGTTAGGCGGTGATGGCGTGCGTAGTGGTTGCTGTTCACGTCGACCGCTGACGAAACGCCGACCGGGAGCTCAAGCAGAGCCGCAGCCGGAGAAACCTCGGGCTTCCAAAGTGACGATGATGCTGCCTTTCACTTCCACGAGATACTCTGAGAGTCATCTCCTTCAAAACACATCTGAAAAATAAATTGAGTGACATATCTTAGTCATAGTTTGCTCTTCTGGACCGATTTGCTTCCGAGCATTATTCTGCTGAATCGATTAGTTTGATCAAACAGCTTATATCAATGAAGACTCGTCCTACTACCGCGCAGCTTATCCGCCTCTAATGGAGGCACTGCACGGCGCAGAAAAGAGCCTTGTGCCTGCTGCTGTGCCGCAATATCGCTTTTCGATAGTCACTCACATTGAGCTGGCGATCCCAGTACTCCAAGTTTCGTTGATCTCGGTTATAATCGACTAATATAAGCGGGCGGCTACAAGGTCTATCTGCAATCTTTGCCGCCGTCACAATGCTCAAGTCGCCGGTCCACTGGGTCTCGCGCATACAATATGATGAGTCTATTTGCCAGCGGATTGTAAATTGTAGTTGTACATTTTAAGATACGCAGTTAACCATCATTTATGATATATTCCGGGAACCAACGATTTAGCAGGAATTTGGTGGCGGCTGTGATTTTTGGCTCCATCGTACTTCTGGTCTACATCCTACTACCGACCACTACGGATTCTATACAACCACAATGGACTTCCCTGGGTACTACTTCGACGCTACGAGCAACGGATAAAGATAAAATCGAAAGGGTAGCTCTTGTAGTCGCCAGCCAAACCACAGATAACACGACTTGGCTCGAAGAAAGCTTTCCGGAATGGGAGAAAGCCGTGTATTTAACCGATGCGCCTTCAAACCTGAGCGTTCCCATAAACAAAGGTCGCGAGAGCATGGTCTACCTAACGTTCGTCACACTCGACATAATTCTTCGAACCTTGCGCTGACATCCACGAAGTTACATAATCGACAACTATGACAACCTCCCATCCTTCATGATCTTCCAGCACGCCAACAGATACCAATGGCACAACGACGACCCTCTGTACGATGGCCAGCGAATGCTTTCACGTCTCCAACTACCTTTCGTGAAGGCTCAAGGATACGTCAATCTACGCTGTGTCTGGACGCTTGGATGTCCAGCTGAGATCCGACCACTCAAAGAGTTTATAGCTCCAGCATCAGACAATGCAAAGGTATCCGAGGAGGCAAGAGCCGGTGCATTCTACAAGCCGGCTTTCGAAGAACTGTTTCCAGGTGTACCGGTTCCGGAGGTTATAGGAGCGTCATGCTGTGCTCAATTCGCTGTTACAGGAGAGAAGATACGTGAGAGGCCAAAGAGTGACTACGAGAATTATCGTCGGTGGCTACTGGAGACGAGGCTGCCGGATGATATTAGTGGCAGAATCTTGGAATACTCATGGCACAGTACGAACCTCTTTCTCCTGACCTCGTGGGTTAATACTAACAAGCGATAGTTATTTTTGGCAAAGATGCTGTGCACTGTCCAAATGCGGAACCATGTTACTGCGATGTGTATGGTTTGTGTGGGCTGAAATGCGAGAGCGAAGGTGTCTGTCGCAGCCAGTATACTTTACCGCGCTATTCTGCGATGCCTGAGGGCTGGCCTGACTATGACTGGGATGGAAAATGGCGAAATGTAACTGACCTTTGAAACATCGTAATTTGAAAGTAAGGTTAAAGTTCATGGTGTCTGGTCATTATCGTTCATTTCTCCCACTTTCAGGTTGGGAGCTCATGCAAGAAGATCCTACTGTGTGCCGTAAGGGGCCACTCCGCCAGTTTCTGCGGACCGTTGACATCCTGATAGCCCACTGCCTCATCGTCGTCGGTTACAACTTCTGTCAGAAGCCACAGTAGCCCATTTGGTCCGTCGCACTCGGACATGCACCTATACGACCTTCCAGGTCATGTACTTTGCGCTCATTGCCACTCCCCATCGTAAATTTGTGTCTCATGCGGATTGACCGTTGATGATCAAGGGTGGCTTCCACCACTCACTCAGCACGTTTCGCGTCAATCTCCTCCATTTCTTCAGTGTTTGGAACGACGATGCGGCAACTCCGGAAGACGAGTTTGGACTTCGTCAGATCAAGTGCAAAACTCCCGCCTTGCTCCTGCACCGTCCGAAGAATGACATCGTTGACGGTAGAGAGTGGCATGCAAGCATGCGAACGGCCGTAATTGTTCGAAGGCATCGGTGGTTCGTGTAGGAAGGTGTCACCCGGCTCGCTGCAGGCGCTTCTCAGCAACGCGCCAATGGTGAGTGGGCCGTCTTTACTCTTGACGTGGCGTTTGGCTTTGATGGTCAACATCGGCCACAAGCTGTGTTTGTACATCAACTTGATGTCGAGCTCGTTGACGGGTGGATCGGTCAGAATCATGTTGGCATAGCGTGTGTTTTCAGTTGGCAGGCCGGTCAAGATCGCGCGCTCGTCATCCTTCCATCCTTTCCTCTTCAGCCTGCCCAGCGCTGTCGTTTCCTGGGTGTCTTGGAGTTCAAGGAGAGGACACAAAGCGACGACTGACACCGGTATTCCTATGGCATCTGACTTGCTAGGGCGAATTCTGTGGTAGGCGTCCATAGAGGGCTCGAAAGATTGAGCGACAAGTTGTCTTCGAATCGGGAATGGATCATTGCTCGGGAGGTAGAATTCACAGTACACCCAGAGATCTGGCGCACGACCACTTGGGCGCATGAAAAGCTTTGACTGCGCAATGGAGGAGTTGTTGACACAGTTGTGCGCCATTTTGTTGACACCACTGACAACGACAATGGACTTTCCCGGCAAGTAAGAGATGATATGCTCCAGGAGCTCAGTTGTGTTCCAGACTTGAGCGGATGCTGCATATCCCTCGGTTTCGTCGCCCTCAGTAGCCTGCGCGACGTCAGCACCGAACCATGCAATATCATGAAATACCATCATGTACTTACCAGCTCGCCCACCTGCTTTTTGCGACCACTTGGAGACTCGCCACTCACTTTGACTCTCTTGCGCGGCGCGCCACTTGCGTTTGAGTCGGCCATTGCGCTCTTTGTGGATGTGTGCGGCGCTGTGCGGGCGTGGGTTCCAAATACTGTAGCTTCTGGAGAGTGTTGGCGGTGAGTGGTTGGCGTTCTTTGTAGTGCCGCGCGATGTTGTGTGGAACCGTGTGATGTTGGCTAATGAAGTTTTGGATGAGTGGTGGTAACTGGAAGTCGGTGAGTTGGTAGCTGGCTGAAGATCAAATATTATTTGTCGCAAAAGACGGGAACGGGAGCTTTGTAAACGCACGCAATTGTCATCACCGCGGTAGCGGCAGCGGCAGCGGCTGCCCCACTTGTGAGCTTTACTTTCACTTACATCTTCTGGGCCGTCTTTCACAATTCACTTCACTTTCTGGGGACAGGCTGAATTAGCGTGACACAGTGAAGATGGAATAATGCTTTGTTTCGATTCTGCTTAACATCGTAGAGAGATTGGAACGTGAATTACGAGATCAGCGTCTTGCCATTGGTAGGTCGCATGACTGCAACACTTCAGAACGCCTTGCCAGCTTGAGCTTGATCTTGGCTCATGAAGATATCGACAAAATACCCGCAGTAAATAACTGTTCTCGGTGGAGCCACTCGTCGACTCATCGCCAAATCAGTTCTCGCCTCCGTCATGATCACAATCTGTCCGTGGGTACCAACTGTAGCATTCACCTATCGCGAAGCAAGTGTGCCATCCACGTGGCATGAACAGCAGGATGCATCTTCTTCTTCTTCTCCTCCTCTTCGGCAAGCACTTCCCGCATCGTCTCCCATTCCTCCTCGGTCGGAACGATTACGTTTAGCTTGATCCAAGAGGCTTTGAAGTCCAGCGCAAAGGACCCTCCGTGGCTTTTGATGTACTCCGAAGTCACTGCATCGAGAGTGGTGCCGTGCGCAGATTCCATTTCCCCATCCTCTAAAAGGATAATGGTGCCGTTTGTCGCCGACCAAGCTTCCTCGAAGATCGAATTGAAGGTAAGTTGATAAATCTGCGAACTAGTATAGTTGATGACAACCATGAAGGAAGTCCCGACGTGTCTGTAGCAAAGACAGATGCTTGCTCCAGTGACTGACGGATCGCAAGCATACATATCGAGGCGGCCGACTTCATCTGGTCCTGCGGCGAAAAGAATCCTTTCGTTGCCGTTGCGGCGCAATTTGCGAAGGTCATCGGTTGGAGTTGCTATGTTTTCTCGAAGAAGATGGGCATCCATCGGACGGAGTGCAGGACACAAACGCACAGCAGTACACGGCTCTGCCCATTGACTGGTGTCGTTGGTTGTCATGCCCGCAGATGGCGTTAGTCCAATTGTTGTCGACTTCTCCTCCCTGCCACTGCTTCCGATCCATGATCGATGTACACGGTAGCACCGTGGGGTAGTGTTGACACCCGGACGCAGGAACAAGGTCTGCTGTATGTCGGGAGAGTTGACAGCGCAGTCGTAGAAGAAATCATTCACGTTGGCAGCAGCAATGAGGTCAAAGCCTGTGAGGTGTGAGAGGATGAGTTCGAGAATTTCGGTGTTGTGCAGAGCCTTGGATACGGCAGAGCGTGCAAGAGCAGTGACCGCGTGGCCCTGTGCGCAAAGTCAGTCAATGATGATCTCGAGGGACGTATCCATAGTCTTGCCTCGTGTGGTCCTTCCTCGGTACCAATCGCATTCTTTTGCCCGGTTTCGGATGTGCCGATTGTCATGCCAAGTGCCATGTCATCGGCCAGTTCAGACATGGTCTCGGTGCTGGGCTCATGGTTGCTGATTGGGCCGGGCATGTCGCTGGAAAGTTTGTCTTTCAGAGCTGCCATACTGCCGGGGATAATTGTTGGTGTGTATGACTTGCTTGGGTAGATTCAGATGTTTGCTGGCAAATGGTCGGCGGTGAGGGTGCACCGCAAGTGTAGTTGCGAGTTGGACAGGAGTGAGTGCTGAAACCGCACGCTGGTGTATGTGAGGTGAGAAGAAGCACAGGTGAAGTACGCTCGACGCTGATGGAAGATGGGGCGGTGTGGGTAGAAACTTGAGGCAGTCGCGCTCGGCTGGCGCTGCTTCCTTACTTCCTCAGCGCGAACACGCAGCCAAGTCCAAAACCGGTGAGCATACCAGCAGCGACAGCCGACATCTTTTTAATTCACGTGCCAAACAATCTGAGCATTCAACCACGGGTACTTATCACTCATCCGCTGTGGCCAAATCTCAAACCACCAGCATGGTTCTCTCGTCGTCTGTACCTGGTAGCAGCTACTGACCTGCCTGACATGAAGTCGTCCCATGAACCCCATTTGTAACCCGCACTGGCTGTTTAGTTGTCAATATGTGCATTTAATGGTGTGCTACCTACTTGTGCGTCCCAGCCTTTCGTGAGAACATGCATCCGAAGCTTTTGACGCTCTACCCTGGTCCACGTCAGCCACGACCATGCCGTAGCATGTGCACTGAGACGCTCTGCTCATGTCCAGCCGGGTCTGTGACTGTAGCTCGAAGTGCTCGGTAGGCAGCTGACTCTAATCATCCTATCATAATTGGCCACAAGCGCTCACACAGTCCTGCGGTCAGACATTGCCCTGACAATGCTTCCCTGACCAGCCAGCTCGACAAGCTAGGACTTCTGTTAGCAATGTCCAGGTTCAACACAGCAGAGCCAATAGAGCATACCTTCTCATGCCAGCTCAACAGCACGCTCATAGCCTGTCCACCACCCTCAGCACCGCCAAAGCTCCTACCACCAACCTGTGTGAAACCGCTCTGCTGAGGCGCCGCATTCTTAGCAGCCGCAAGCCCCGCCTCCGACTGTCCCTGGCCCATGCCCTTGTAGATGTACTTCATGAGAGTGTCGCAGACCTCTGAGCCTCCTTCAGACTGGTAGATGCGCTGGAGGATGGGTGTCATTTCCGATTGCCGTATTGACTGCAAGATCTCGGTGACTGTGCTGAGGTGGATGTTCTGCAAGAACGTCCTTAGCCAATGTCCTGGTATTTCGAGATTCCGCTGGTGTGCCTGGTTTATCCAATGCTGTAGCCTACCTTTCCTTGCTCGTCGGCGCCGTAGGGCGGGTTCTCCAATGCTCCCTTGAGCGCTTCTTCCGTCTGGCCTGCTCGGATCAATTGCTTGATCTGGCCGGAGAGTGTCTGTACATCCTGGGTCGAGACGGGCTGGACGGCGGGGGTCAGAGTCGCGAGGTCGAAGTTGTATGAGGATTCTGGGTCGAGGGCGTCGATGTTGAGGGTTCTCCAGTTGAAGTCGGCCATTTTGAGTAGCTGGTTGGTTTGAAACAATCACAATAAGATCCAAGTCGCAATGCTCTTGAGTGAACCTACGTTTCCAAAGTAGCGAAGCCGCACCTCTCCACTGCGCCTGCGTTGCCTGACGACGATGGATGTGGGGAAGCTGTGCTCAGACTTTTGGCTCACATCTCCTCGATCTCACACGACTTTTGCTGCTTACTCTACCCAGCATTGAACTTCACCTGGACGACT
>Ga0265797_10012706_pt1 | contig 10268 bp, 9 predicted proteins | sample P2T30metagenome_FD_192433 | JGI IMG/M metagenome (GOLD analysis project Ga0265797, IMG submission 192433) | Plant litter microbial communities from East Loma Ridge, Irvine, California - P2 T30 | ecosystem: Environmental > Terrestrial > Plant litter > Unclassified | place: USA: California... | reverse complement strand
CCAAGTTTCGTCGACCTCCACGACCAGGGGTAGCGTGCGCCTTCTGGGGTTCAGTGTTCAAGATGTGGTCTCTGCGACCCCCGCACAACTCTCTCTCATCTGAAGCCCCACAGGGGCCGGCATTTCACAGGCTTTTGCGTGCTAATATTGGGGAATGCCTTGTCGACAAACGCACGTCTAGGCTGGCCTTGCATCTTATCTGGTCTATAGGATGCAGGGCCGAAAACGGTGCATGCACATGCATCTCAGATGCGTTTAGCCTGATTGCGTCGTCATACAGAAGTATTGGATATCATCAAAAAGGAGCGTTGGAGGGTAATGAAGACGCGAAACTGTACAAGAGGTGCGCATTCTACAGGAAACATTGGCCGTCGCGTCCTGCGAGGACAGGACGCAGCTGCCAATTTTGCGGAGAGCACGCTAGCTACCCCGCAGAGCCCCACAGCTGAGACTTAGCGCGTGAATTGCCTAGCCGTGCGTGTCCGAGCAGCGCCTCGCGAGTTTCGCAGTCTTGGTGGCGTCTTCTCCAACTCCTTTTTTCAGCTATCGAGATATCGCAGCCCTCACGTTAATCTCGAGTTCCGCCGTTCCCACGGGGCGAATGTGGTCGACTGTACTTGGTGTTACGGCCGACACGCGTTGCGATATTGTGCCGGCAGACTTTACACGTTTGGACGCCGAACCACGTCAGCAAGGTCCACCAAACCCACATGGGCTTGTTGGTTTGCCCTCGACATCTGCTGCCTGGCTCGGTTGCTTTCCCGCGAACAAAAACGAAGCAACAAGCGTTCGCAAAGAACGCTCGATCCTTAACAAGGGTCTGCATCATGTGGCAAATCGGGCCATCATCTTCTTCCCAGAACACTCTACTTGACTGTATGGCTATTGGGGTAGTATTCTTGAGACACTTGTCCAATACGTGGTATGCGAGGCGATATGTAGGGTACAACTCGGGGCCATGGTGCTGACAACACAGAAGTACTGCAAGTGCTTTGCTACTTGTCCGCGTCGTGAAGAACGGTACATCCAATCGCGTGCGCGACAAATCTCATAGTAGCCGAATAGTATGCCAGCAACAACACTTTCGCTGAGTCAGAGCGGCATGTACCATGGATCACTCTCGGCAAGGTCAAAACACAGGTACAAATGCTGAGCGTTTGAGTATATCTGCAAGACATTGTTCCTACCTCCTTGTCTCTCCCTCATGCCCATATCCCGCCCAACTGACTCGGAAACCATGGACTCACTACCTCACACTCCCGATTCCGCAGCAGAAGCTGCACCAGACAATATGTGGAAAGCCCAACGCCTATACCAGTTCCTCCTCGAGAACATAGCTTTTGCATATGGAGTAAGACAGGAAGCACTTCTCGAGGCACTTGCTTCAGAACATCGGCTGTATCTACCACTCAGCGGGAAAGTGAGGCCTGTCATAATCTCTTCCACAACGGAACAAGAACGCAAGGAGTACCTGCCCCTCTGCAAACTCATACGGGCCTCCCGAATACACGTTCGACTCGGCCAGTACAGCTTAAACACAGAATCGGACTATCACATTCTATATCAGCAACTCGTCCTTCCCTGCCAGGCCTTGGAGCTGTGTCCATCGTACGTCGGCTCATGGATTGCAGACTACAACGATCATCAATTCAACCCTACGAAACGTCTCGCAACTTACCTCTACGATGATTGCGCACGTATACGAATATTCGGCCATACATTGCCATTTCCGGTCGTGTGGTACTCTGCAATTTTGCAGACGAAGCTCACTGCTGACGACGTCTTCGTCGAAGACTTCCCGCCGAATGAAAGGACTCAGTTGCTTCTGGGTTCCGCCATAGCACGCTTTGGAGGCAAGCACTTTCGCTACCGAAGACTTCGACCTCAGAGGAGGATATTACATTCTAAGCTGGGAATGGAAGAACTTCTCAGACTTGTCCTAAGGTACGACGATGCGAGGCATGGGGTGGGTTGGTTGAAGTAACATCACGAGCGACGTGGTGGCTCAGCCAGGGAGTCAGACAATGTGCTTGTACCCAATGTTGCGCAATTAACAAGGATGGTCTGCGCAATCACGCGGAACAAACCAGAAGAATAGCGATGGTATAAGCGGCCATTCTTCGACCCGAGGGGAGGCACTGGCTTAGCTCGATTCTGACCCAATGTCTCGAATGTGGCGGACCCCTACTCCTAGCCCCGTAAGGTCTTCTGCGCCACCAGATACTACGACTCCAACACCAGTCTCGATACTACCTCCAATACAACATACATACGTCCTTCTCCGCTCCTCAATACAAGAATACGTCGGCTGTCATGGCAGTCTAATCACCATAGCCTCAGAACCGGAAGCACTCCACGTAACACCATCCTATCACGTAGCTTGTCAATTACTCCAGCTGCATAAAAGGGATACGACGGATTTTCGCAATGACTATGCATATTGTCGAGTTTCCTACATGTACTCTCCTCCACCCTCTTCCGAAATCGAAGGTTGCGACGTCACCCTTGTGAGCCGGTTCACGGACGCGCCAAAAACGATTGTACGCTTTCGAATCCAAAGGGTGGAAGTAGTGCATGGAGTGGACGCATTTGGGCGCAGAGTATAGCGAAGACACTCGGAATCCCACATGAAAGAAGCGCACGAGCTTCGTATAGATTCTTTTGGGCGAGCCATGTTGCCAAGGAACTTAGTAGATGATCTGCTGACGGTGGTGCGTGAGGGAAGTGGCTGTGCGTAGACAGTGCAAGCATGTATTTGTCAATGTCAGTTATACGATTGCGTTAGAGTTGCCAGACGCCTACAAAGGCGCTGTTCAGTGCGTTTCGACATTCTAAACGACCGTATGAACTTCGGGGCTGACTTTGCGTGTGAAACCCTGAACATGATTTGCCTGTCTAGATCACGAGTGGATGTGGCAGCAACTCATCTCGGACGATGCGCTCATTGATCTCTTAGCTTTGAGTAAGGCTACCCGAGATATCATCGGTAAGGCGATGGCGGAGGCGGGCGTCAGAATGGAGTCGAAACAGCCGAGGCGAGTTACAAGCGTGGAGCAATTGCCCACGTCGTACGTATCAGTGCATCCAAGAATACTATTCGCTGCGCCGTCGTCGACTATACTTTCATGAAAAGTGCAAGAGATGTCACATACGAACGAAGAGAACACGGCCAAGAGCTCCAGCACGAAGAGCCTGGAAGTATGAACCTGGGAGAATTGTTTGACTGAACTTGTGTGATGGTCAACTCGGAAGGAAGCATTTGAGAAAGAGATGGGCGTACCTTGGGTACAAGTTGGACTATGCTACCACATATCAAGGTGCCGGGCTATAGGTTCGCGTTTCTCGTTGCTTCTAGATCCCTGGATCGCTATCCACTCACCCTACGAGGAAGCTTGTGTTTCGTTAAGAGAGCGCCTGACATGGGATGCCCTGGAGGTACTCGATGTGTTGTGTGTTAGCAGACATTAATTTCAACTACATCGAATACCTCCCGGGTGAGTCGTGTCGTCACATAATACTAGTTCGCAAATCCAGAATTCTGGTAACCATTGCTCATAAACGCTGGCATATGCTCCCAACTTCTATACGTCCCAAGCATGGAGAGTCTGCCAACCGGTGCGGCTCATCTATCGCATGGACTGCGTGCGTGAGAGAGTTCACCTGAGAGTGGCATCTTCTCCCAAGGCGGTATCGCAAGGATATGGCGGCATGAACACGAAGGCTGATGCCAGACTTTACGGCCTATTGTATTAGCTCGATCATTAGCTCGCCAAGTACCTCGAAGACATCCAGGCTCACTTTATAGCTCAATCTTTCCGAGTGCGGTCGCAAGATCAAGTCGGGCCGTTAGATAGGTAGAGTAGCGTTTTCACTGTTCCTGATGCTAGTTTTGTCACTGTGTCAACGGTCTCTACTCTACTCTGTGTCGCGAAGGACGACAGGCTCATGTATCATGTCAGCATCCTCATTCGCGATCACCTTGTAGTCGGCAAGCCCACCTATAATCTGAAATTCTCTTGTGTGATTTCGGAGATATCTCACTGCTAACTATGGAGATGAAGGATGAGCAGTGAATGGCAGAAGCTTCCAGCGATGCACGTGATATCGCGCCCGCACACAGTCCGTGCCCGTCGCGCCTTCCTCGCAATATTTGACCCCGCAAACAAAGCCTGATCTGCCAAATCACCTCACAGAACGAAGACGGTGACTGCCAGTTGCCATCTCACCAGTGATGGCGCGCGGAAGACGCGCTAAGGCCGCCGCCTATCACTGTGCGATATGTGAGCAGTCCTTCTCCAGCAAAGCTGAGCTCAACCACCACACTGCCAACCACGACGACACCAGCACTGCGAAGCTGGTGTGCGCCACCTGCGGCTGGTATTTCGACGATTCGCACGCCCTCGAGCTCCATCAGATACAGAGCAGTCACGCACCTCTCCAACCAGCGTCTACGAGCTTGACAACGGCGTTTGCCCCACCGATCGACGAAATGGCGGTTCACTGCGATCGTTGCCAGAAGCAGTTCACCACTCAGAAGCAATTCAGTAATCATCGCAGCAACATGGCGAGTGCGTGCGCCGACTGGAAGCACCCCACGACAAGGCCGCAGCCACCGACACCCGCTGTAGTTGCCCCGGGGTACGTTGATCTCGACAGACCCAATGACGAGCCATCTGTAGTCCCCAACTACGATGATGGTGCATCATCATCATCTGACTCCGTCGACAGCGATGTCGGCATCAAGTGCAGCGACTGCAAGCGCACCTTCCGCTCCCTGGGCCACTACAACAACCACATGCTAGGTTGCACTCCTGTATCGACGACCACACAAGTCCGCGAGGTAGTCCCAGCTACTGCATTAGGTAGCTCTCCAGTCACCATAAACCAGATGAGGGCTGCAAACGCACCTGTACTGGCACCCCGAGCCCCGATTTCGTCTAATGTATCCTCCACGCATACCAGCAATCCGGCTGCTTTTGCATGCGATACCCGTGGTTGTGATCGTTCCTTCAGGTCCGAAGCCGGCCTCAAACAGCACAAGCAGGACGCTCACGGTGTTGGAGGTCAGGCATTGAACTTGGCCGGCCGCGACTCATGGATGCTCAGCAATCGCGAGCGAGAACGAATGCGGCAAGAAGGTTTGCTTCAACAAACTCCTTCCTCTCGAGGTCGTGGCAGCCAAGCAGGTCGTCCAGCCCCTCGTGGAGCACCTCCCCGTACTTGGGCGGCTCTCTCTTCAACCAGACCATCCGTACAGCAACAGCAATCTGCCTTCGCTCGTCCAATGCCGCAGCAACCTCGCTTGCCAGTCCAACAACCTCCTCCTGCCCCCAACAGCATCAACATGGGCGGCCTTGCGGAGCTTGACCAGGCCAAATCTATTCAGGCAAGGACACAACGCTTGCTCATCCAATCAGATGTCTTCATTCTACACGATGGAAAGGTCAACGCCTGCGATATTATGTGGACTCGGATCGGTGTCGCCAAACAGTACGACGTGGTTACGATGCTCGACGGCCTGTGCCATCTCCCAAAAATGCTGCAAGGCGAATATATACCTCCTCCAAAGGCATTGAAAGAAGATTACAAGGCCACGTATCTGTCAAGCGACTTCAAAGCCTCCCCCGAACGCAACATGGCCAAACCAGGCCTTGGCGCAGTCGCCATCTCATGCAGCAAAATCCTGCTAGCAAACGGCTGCCCCGAGGTTGTCAAGATAGCAGCCGTTGATCTGATCACCTGCCGAATCCTCATGAACCACCTTGTCTGTACTGATCCGCACGCAAAAGTCAAGGATTGGTACTCCCCGGTCACCGGATTGTTTAGTTGGGACGACATGGAGGGAGCTCGAAAAGCCGGGTACAAGATCTTCAGGGGCTGGGCGGCAGCACGGGACGCGCTACACAGGTTCGTTGACAAAGAGACCATCATCGTTGGCTGCAACCTGCGTTCGGATCTAGACGCTCTCCGTATGATCCATGGACGCGCCGTCGATATCGCCAAGGTCGTTGAGAAGGCTGCTCAGGGTCCGCTCAGCAAGGCGCAGCTAGCACTGGATGGCTTGTGCCGCGATTTTCCGGAGATCAAGCTCAAGAGCGACCCCGAGTATGGCCGGGACAGTCTGATGAACGCTTTTGCGGTACGTGAGTTCGGCTTGTGGGCGCTTAAGAACGCCGATAAGCTCGGCATGTTGGCGAAAAAGAGGAGTCGAGAGTATCAGAACGCTATGCCAAAAGTTGCTGTTGCAGGAGCTTGATGAGATACGCAGAGTTTGAGACAGACAGAACAGATACGATTACGACAACCAATGCAAAGAACTGAACCCACTTACTGATGATTGCTGTGATGTAACATGTGCACTGCAGACTACATCAGTACGAAACCCGATATCTAACAAGGTCCGAAGGCGATGTAGACTCCTGGGTGGTTTTCATGGAGATACCTACGCCTTCTCGTTTCTCTCCTCCTGTTCCTTCTCCACAACATCAACCACGAAAGCACCACCCAGCAAAATCGCCGGCTCATCGATACTATGATGCTCATAACTCAACGTGCCAACACCACCGGCCTCTAGAATCAAGCTAGGGTTCTCCTCCAACCTCTTCCCGACCCACCTCGCCGCAAAGCTCCTCAGAATATGCCCATGCGCCACAATAAGCACATCATTCGGCTTCCCATCCTTCCCAAACTTACCCTTGTGATACTTCTCCCGCAACTCCTTGATCAGCTTATCCAACCGCTCCGTCACATCCTCCGGGCTCTCGCCGCCTTCGCACCCATCTTTCCATATGTCCCAGTTAGATCCCAATCCGCGTTTCTCGCGGTCGGCTTTTATCTCAGAGGTTATGCGGCCTTCGTAGTCGCCGTAGTCCCATTCCCGGACTGCTTCTGTTACTTCGATTGTGGCGTGTGTGCGGATGTCGGGCGTGTGCGGTTTTGAGGCGTCGTGCCAGGGGTAGCGTTCTTTGCAGCCGAGGTTTAGGAGCTCGAGGGTGCGTTGGGAGCGCGTGCGGGGGGAGACGTAGCTGTGTGGGTGGGGTTAGTGTCTGAGAGTTTTGGGGTTTTTCTTGGGTTGTGTCTGGGGGGTTTGAAGAAGGGGGTTTGGACGTACATGTGTGCTAGGTTGCTTGGTACGATTAATCTGTCGTCGCCGACGAGCGCTTTGCCAGTGGCTTTTACACGCTTCTCGCCGTTTTCCGTGAGTGGAATGTCTGAGACTCCTGTATGGCGTCCGTTGAGCGACCATTCTGTTTCGCCGTGGCGGACTATGAAGACTCGTGGGTCGGGCATTGTATCTATTCGTAGACCTGCTGTTGTGGCTGCTGGAAGAGGAAGATCGTAGTGACGAGACGCGACGCGCAGGGAATGGGTCGATTGAAAACTTCGGCGGTAAAGCGCGTGCAGAAGATGAGGTCAGAAGAAAGGCTGCGAAGGTAAAGTCTAAGGAAAGCGTGAAATGAAGTATGCAACCATCACGGCAGCTACCGGAGCTCAGTCCGTAGGTATGACGTTGGTATGGGGAACTATTTAGCATGGTGGGGCGTGCCAGGGACGTGTTGGAGCTACCCCACCATATCCGCTACACGCGCCTTGTCATGCTTCGACGCGCATAGTAAGCCTTGGTCATCACCTTGCCGAATGATTTCGATGTGGGAATGCCTTTGTGACATGGTGAGTGCATTCACTTCTGCAAAAGGAAAGAGAAAGTGGTGCGAAGGTAAGAGACGAGCGTGAGGTATCTTGGCTGACATTTGGTACAGATACGGAACTGATCTCCTTCCTGAAGATGCCTGGGCAGATATAGACGCGAAGGCACCTGCTGTACCATCTATCTAGACGCGTGTGAAAGCCGACCCGTCTCATCACTCCGCTACAATGGCATCATTTGGCACGCACTGGAAATACCATTCTAACAAAGATTAGTTTCGTAACAGAAGAACGACGCATTAGTGTCCACATACCATTCTGTTCCACGCATGTTGAGCCCTTCTCGCAAACCGTGCAGCCGTCCCAAGGCTTAGTGTAATCCCAGCCTCCGCACTTGTAGTAAGCAGGTACAGGGCATCTCGTGCTGCTTGGGCCAGTCTCCTCAGTGGTGGTCTTTGTGGGCTTCTCGGTAGTCTTTGTAGTCGTCTTGATAGTAGTCTAAGTAGGTTAGTATGTATTCACGATGAGAGAGTACAATGACTCACCTTTGTCGGAGTAGGCTCTGGCTTCTTGCTCGTCGTGGGTGGTTCAGGCTTCTTGGTCGTAGTGGTCGACGTTGGTGCTGGCTTCGTACTTGACTTGGGCGGTTCGGGCTTCTTTGAAGTGGTCGTAGGTGTTGGCTCGGGCTTTTTGCTCGATGTGGTCGGCTCAGGTTTCTTGGTTGTTGTTGTCGTTGTGACTTTGCTTGTCGTTGGCTGTGGAACACCCGATGTAGGCCGGCTGATGTTGTCGGTGCAACGACCCCCAATGCAGGTTATGATATACGTCTGGCGAGGCACAATGTCGACATGGTTATTTGCTGGCGCCTGTCACTATGTCAGTATGGAACATTCTTGCGAGTAACGAGTTATATACCGCAAAGCATACTGCCGAGAGGCTTGTCAAAAGCGCAAGCGTGGTGAGCTGCATCGTGATTTGATAGTCAGGTAATGATATATTCTTGACCGAAGATGGTGCCCCAGGTGAGGAGTCTGAATTCATGGGACACCGACAGCATCTTATACCCACGAGCTTATGTTACTGGTCGGTCCAAGTCTAAGAAGTCAATGACAGGCTCAATGATAGCTTCGTGGCTCCTCTTCTGAACACCCGCGGCTCCATTGTAGACATGCAGTCTGGCCAGGGCCAAGCCCAGATACGAGGCCATCCTAATCTGCTCTTGCATTCGCCTATATTGTGGCTAGCGAGTTTGTGTGCCATTGTGACGGTACAGGCAATGTCAAGCATGGCGAGATCTCGTCCAGTCAGCCAAACACGACAAAGCACTCAAAAGTTGCATTTGGAAGTCTTGGAGAGATAGGATGCGCTGCGATCGATGGATGTATCCGCGTTCGTTGCAGTGCATTGCAGAGTGATGTTTAGACGGTTTACCCACGATACACAGCTACAAGGCTTTGACCAAAATTCATTGCCTAAAGGCCATCCGCAGCTCGCCTGCGTCCCGAGATGCTTCGCGACTGTACCTGATGCTATTCTTATCCATGGCCACGCTTATAGACTGGGATGTGTTTTAGCCGCAAATTGATACCCAGTTGACCCATGTCCGAACACCAGACTCACATCCGCTCGAGGGCGATCGTGATTCGTTTCCTTTTCCCAGATGGCGAAAGGATAGATTGTTCGATACAAGCAGTGAGACTGGTAGCCGGAACACTTGACGGGAAACCCGCGCGACGCTCGAGACGATCGCAGGATTGTATGGTAAGCCGGGGGCGGATGATTGGGGTGCGGAAGGGTGGGCGCTTTGCATGCCGAGCCAAATTATGGGGTTGACACTGCTCCAGAAGGCTCTAGGCGAATGATGGCAGTAGTGCGTTAAGAGGCACATGGATAAAATGAACGGTAGTTACTGTCCGCGACCGGAGGGTAGTACCTGATCATTCACCGCCTGCTTCATTCTGTTGCTGAGTGCCGTTTCCCAGAAGGTCTCCAACACCAATCCACTTCCTCACAAGAAAGGCGCCCTGTGGCCTCAGCTTCCTGTAGTATCCCTCTTCTCTCTCAAGTATCTCAAAGTTCCGTTTCTTGTACCATTCCATGCCTTCCTCATTGGCCTCCCACACATGTGCTGTGACACAGCGTACACTGTGAAGCTCGACGGCTTTCTTCACTATCGTCTGTAGAAGATGCATCGCGATGCCGTGGGAGCGGTAGGGAGCTAGGACGCCAATAGTGGAGATGTAAAGGTTCGAGGAAGGAAGTATGCGGCATCGGACGGCACCAACGAGATGTGGTTTCTCTGTAGGTGATGCTGAGGTGGCATTCGCGGGCGACGAGTGCCATACTGCTACGAGGGTAATGCCGTGGTGTGGCTCGGTCATTGTTTCCTTGTAAAAGGTCTCTGGGTACGATATCGGGAGAGTGAGGGTATTCAGGCGCTTGAATGCCGGTAGCAAATCTTCGGTCAAGGGTACAAGTTGGACGTTCGGCGGTAGAGGGCGTAGGTCGAAGAGCTTCGGGATGGCTGGCTGTTGGGTAGAGAGGGAGATGGGTGAGGGTATGCGCGAGATAGCAGGCGTGACTGTTCGAGAGGGACGAGGGCTCTTCTTTGATCGCGGTTT
>Ga0265797_10012705_pt1 | contig 10269 bp, 7 predicted proteins | sample P2T30metagenome_FD_192433 | JGI IMG/M metagenome (GOLD analysis project Ga0265797, IMG submission 192433) | Plant litter microbial communities from East Loma Ridge, Irvine, California - P2 T30 | ecosystem: Environmental > Terrestrial > Plant litter > Unclassified | place: USA: California... | reverse complement strand
CGGAAGGGTCGAATCCGTTCTTTGCGGGGGTGAATGCGGACTTGCTCTCCTTGTTGCCTTACGCGGCGATCGTGCTGTTGCTGTATTGGGTGGCGCGCGAACGGGCACAGAAGTAAAGCAGAACGGGCGCCGATGGCGCCCGTTTTCATTGGTGGTCGATGCGTTGCGTGGTCATTGATGGTCAGACCGCGTGGGCACGAGTGCCCACGCGGTCACCGTATGCATCGACGCGGCCTTAAACAAACGCCAGATCATGCTGCCGAATCACATCATCCAGCCACGCATCCGTATGGCTGAACCGATACCCCAGCTCCAGCGCCCGCGACGTATCCAGCACCATCGCCTCGCTGAAATCGAAGGGCGATAACACCCCCGGCGCCACCGTCTCATTCACGCGCCTGTAACGCGCGCAAGCGTCCAGCGCCCGCGCCACCCGCCCGAACAAGCCATGCGCCGACAACGGCCCGCCTGACGCAGCATTCACCGGCCCGGTAAACGCCTGGCCGCCCACCCAGTCCAGGAAGGCCGCCGCCTCCTGCGTCCCCAGGAACGACACCGCCGCCCCCGCCTGAGCATACGGCAGCGCCGCCCCGGCGCGCAGCAAATCGACGTAATACGCCAGCCTCCCGGTAAATTCTTCCGGCCCGCCCAGCACGTGTGCCAGGCGCGCCGTCACCAGCGGCAGCGAGCCATCGCGGTACAGATAGGCCTCGGCCTGCACCTTGCCGGCCACGTAGCTTTCTACCGCCAGCGTCGGATCGTGCCAGGGATAGCCGGTGTCGATCGCCTGCGCCAGCACCGGCAAGTCGTCCTCGCATAACAAAGACCCGCGCGGCCGGATGCCGCGGTACACGTCCACCGTCGAGGTCATCACATAGCGCCCGACCTTGCCGCCGAAACTGCGTACGGCAATCGCCGCATCGAGTGGGCTATAGCACATCTGGTCGAACACCACGTCGTAGCGCCTGCCGGCAAAGGCGGCGCGCATGGCTGTGTCGTTGCGGCGGTCGATGCGGATGCGTTCGATGCGGCTCCCGAACGGATCGGGCGCATAGCCGCGGGTGGCGATCGTCACGCGGTGGCCGGCGCGCAGCAGGCGCTGCACCAGCAGCTTGCCGAAATACCGGGTCCCGCCGATCACCAATATATGCTTGCCCATGGCTTCCCCTTGAAGAATCGACTATATTTTGTGCTCAGCAGCAAAAACCGGCAAACAAGAAAAATCGCGCACCATGAACAAGAAAAATTTAGGCTGGGCGGCGCCATGAAGCCGCTACGCAGCCTGTCGGGACTCATCGATTTCGAGTGCGCGGCGCGCTGGGGCAGCTTCAAGCTGGCCGCGCGCGAGCTGCACAAGACGCCGGCCGCAGTCAGTTTGCAGGTCAAGCAGCTGGAAGAGACGGTCGGCTTTCCGCTCTTCGTGCGCCACCCGCGCCATATCTCGCTGACCGCCAAGGGCGAGGAACTGGCGATCGCCATCGGCCGCATGCTGGGCGACTTGCGCGCCAAGGTCGGCGCCCTGCAGCGCGGCGACGAGGAATCGGTGCTGCGCATCTCCACCACGCACTCGTTCGCCATCAAGTGGCTGGTGCCGCGCATGCACCGCTTCACCAAGCTGTATCCGGAACTCGACATGCGCATCGATTCCAACGATGCGCCGGTGGACCTGGAAGCCGACACCACCGACGTCGCCATCCGCTATGGACAGGTGCGCGACGGCGACCCGGCGCTGCTGTTCCGCGAGCGCCTGGTGCCGGTGTACAGCCCGGAATTGCTGGAGGAGGGCGAGCCCGGGCTGACCCTGGCCGACCTCGCGCGCCAGCCGCTGCTGTGCGAAAAGTCGCCCGAGTCCTGGCTGCAGCTGCTCAACGAAAACCGCGCGCTGAAGGGCAAGTACGATTTTTCGCGCGGCTACAGCCACTGGGGCGTGCTGGTGCAGGCGGCGGTGGCGGGGCAGGGCGTGGCCCTGGTGCCCTATGGGATCGCCTGCCAGGACATCGCCTCCGGCGCGCTGCGCCAGATCCCCTGCCGCAGCGCGCCCTTCGACATGGGCTACCGCTTCCTGGCGAATCCGCACAAGGAAAACATGCGCAAGGTGCAGCGCTTCCGCGACTGGATGGTGAGCGAGATGGCGGCGATGCGGCACGAACTGGATGGTAACGCGGCGCAGGAATAAAAAAACGGCAGCCGAAGCTGCCGTTTTTCATTGAAGTTCGATGCTGCGCTTACTTCACGCCGTGCATCAGCTTCTGGATCAGCGGTGCGATCAGGAACAGCAGGATGCCGCCGCCGACCAGCCACTCCAGGCCCGACATGTAGCCGTCGAGTGCCGAGTTGATCGACATGCCCGACGAACCCGAGACGTGCGAGGCGAAGATGCCCGACAGGTTGTTGCCGATACCGGTCGACAGGAACCAGCCGCCCATGCCCAGGCCAACCAGGCGCACCGGCGCCAGCTTGGTCACCATCGACAGGCCGATCGGCGACAGGCAGAGTTCACCGATGGACTGGATCACGTAGACCATGAACAGGGTCCAGAACGGGATCTTGCCGGCGTCGTTGACGAGGGTCGACAGCGCGTACACCAGCAGGCCGAAGGCCAGGCCGTTGAAGATCAGGCCCAGGCCGAACTTGCGCGGGATGGAAGGATTGGCGTTGCGGCGGCCCAGCATGACCCAGATCGCGGCGATGATCGGCGCGCAGGCGATGATGGCGACCGAGTTCACGCTCTGGAACCAGGCAACCGGGAAGATCCAGCCGTTCAGGTCGCGGTCGACGATCTTGTCGGCCAGGAAGGTGAACGAGCTGCCCGCCTGTTCGAAGAACATCCAGAACAGGATGTTGAAGACGAAGATGATCATCATCGCGATGGTCTTGTCGCGCGCGACCTTGCCGTTGCGGATACCTTCGACCATCAGCATGACCGCCAGGGCGATGAACAGCACGGTCAGGATCACCTGCAGGGTGTCGGCGCCGAGTTTCAGCAGGAAGTACACGCCAGGGATGACGACCAGGCTGCCGACGATGACGGCGATCGAGCGGCCAGGGCCTTGCGCGTTGGCGTCGGGGGCGCCGATGCCGGCCAGGGTCTTGCGGCCGATGTAGAACCACACGAGGCTGATCAGCATGCCGATGCCGGAAGCGAAGAACACGACCTTATAGGCTGGCATGTCCGGGCTGCCGAAGCGCTCGGCCAGGATCTGGGTCAGGATCGGCGCGATGAAGGCGCCGGTGTTGATGCCCATGTAGAAGATGGTGAAGCCCGAATCGCGGCGCGTGTCGTTCAACGCATAGAGTTTACCGACCATGGTCGAGATGTTCGGCTTGAACATGCCGTTGCCGACGATGATGGTCGCGAGGCCGAGCTTGAAGATGTCTTCGCTCGGTATCGTGATCATGAACAGGCCGGCCGCCATGAACACGGCGCCGATCAGGATCGAACGCTGGTAGCCGATCACGCGGTCGGCGATCAAGCCGCCGAAGACGGCGCCGGCATACACCAGCGCGAGGTAGGAACCGTAGGTCAGGTTGGCACTCGCCTGGCCGACGGCGCTGCCTTCATAGAACTGGGCGACGATGTAGAGCACCAGGGCCCAACGGATGCCGTAGAAAGCGAAGCGCTCCCAGAATTCGGTCATGAACAGCATCCACAGCGGTGCTGGGTGGCCCATGATTTGTTTGAATTCTGGAATCGCGCCCTTGTCGGCGGGTGTAGCAGCTGCACCGCTCATGCGGGTCCTCCCGAAATAGTTTTTAAAAAGCTCTCGTAGTCGGAAGGCCGTGACAATCCCGCCTTCCAATCCGCACGCATTTTAGTGGAAATTGCAGAGCACAAGAAAATTATTTGCCATTGTGGTAAACACGCGCGCGCATGGTGCAGCGCCGCACAAACAGGGCGCATGGGGACAGGCATGCTGTCTTCCTTTGTCGTATATTGGTGAAACAGCGTTTGCTGTCATAAGAGAGTCCGTAATAGGAAAGGTCCATATGAACTACGAAGTCGTCGATACCCTTATTTCTCCGGAAGGCCGGCTGGAAGTGCTGTCCAAGGCCGAAGTGGCCAAACTGCTCGACACCAGCCAGGGCGGCCTGTATTCCGTATTTCGCAAATGCGCGCTCGCGGTCCTGAACTGCGGCAGTTCCATCGACGATGGCAAGGAACTGCTGGAGCGCTACAGCAGCTTCGATATCAGCATCATCCAGCGCGAGCGGGGCATCAAGCTCGACATCCGCGGCGCACCAGCCATCGCTTTTGTCGACGGCAAGATGATCAAGGGGATCCACGAACACCTGTTCGCCGTGCTGCGCGATATCGTGTTCGTGAATTTCGAAGTCACCGACAACCCGCGTTTCAATTTGTCGTCGCCGGAAGGCATCACCGATGCCGTGTTCCATATCCTGCGTAACGCGAATGTGCTGCAGACGCAGCGCAATCCGAACCTGGTGGTGTGCTGGGGCGGGCACTCGATCAACCGCGTCGAATACAACTATTCGAAGGAAGTGGGTTATGCGCTCGGCCTGCGCGAACTCGATATCTGCACCGGCTGCGGCCCGGGCGCGATGAAAGGCCCGATGAAGGGCGCGAACATCGGCCATGCCAAGCAGCGCTTGCAGAACGGGCGCTATCTCGGCATTTCCGAGCCGGGCATCATTGCCGCCGAATCGCCGAATCCGATCGTGAACGATTTGATCATCATGCCGGATATCGAGAAGCGCCTGGAAGCGTTCGTGCGCGTCGGCCATGGCATTTGCGTGTTCCCGGGCGGGGCGGGTACGGCCGAAGAGATTCTCTACATCCTCGGCATCCTGCTGCATCCGGACAATGCCGAGATGCCGTTCCCGCTCATTTTCACGGGTCCTGCCACGGCGCGCGAATACTTCGAGCAGATCGACGGCTTCATCGCCCAGACCCTGGGCGACAAGGCGCGCGCACGCTACAAGATCATCATCGACGATCCGGATGCGGTGGCACGCGAAATGGCGGCCGGCATCAAGCAGGTGCGCGAATTCCGCAAGGCCAGGAGCGATGCGTATTACTTCAATTGGCTGTTGAAGATCGACCAGGAATTCCAGCGGCCATTCAAGCCGACGCATGAAAACATGCGCAACCTGTCGCTGCACAAGAACCAGGAAACGCACTTGCTGGCGGCGAATCTGCGCCGTGCGTTCTCGGGCGTGGTGGCGGGGAATGTGAAGGAAGAGGGGATACGCGAGATCGAAAAGCATGGCAAGTACGAGATCCATGGCGACCCGGAGATCATGGGGCCGATGGATGCGCTGCTGGCGTCGTTCGTAGAGCAGAGCCGGATGAAATTGCCGGGCAAGGCGTATGTGCCTTGCTATACGATCGTGCAATAACGCGACGCTGTCGTCACCGGAATATCGGATCGTAGGGTGGACGGGTCTTCCGTCCACGCGTCCAGCGATGGCGTGATGATTCGAAGCGGTGGTTTTCAGGCGTTCGTTGAACGCGTGGGCGGCGGAGCCGACCACCCTACAAAAACGGGGCGCATATGCGCCCCGTTTTTATCCAATCAAACGACGATCAGTCTTCCTTGCGCAAATGCGGGAACAGCAGCACGTCGCGGATGTTCGGCGAGTCGGTCAGGATCATGATCAGGCGGTCGATGCCGATGCCGCAGCCGCCGGCCGGCGGCATGCCGTACTCCAGCGCGCGGATATAGTCGGCGTCATAGTACATCGCTTCGTCGTCGCCGGCTTCCTTGGCTTCGACCTGCGACAGGAAGCGTGCGGCCTGGTCTTCCGGGTCGTTCAGCTCCGAGAAGCCGTTGGCGATCTCGCGGCCGACCATGAACAGCTCGAAGCGCTCGGTGATGCCGGCGCGGGTGTCGGATGCACGGGCCAGCGGCGACACTTCGACCGGGTAGTCGATGATGTAGGTCGGCTCCCACAGCTGGGCTTCGGCGGTCTCTTCGAACAGCGCCAGTTGCAGCGCGCCCAGGCCAGCGGTGGCGAAGGGCTTGACGCCGAACTTCTTGAGTTCAGCCTTGATGAACTCCGCGTCTTCGAGCTGCTCGGCGGTATAGCTTGGCGCGTACTTGTTGATGGCCTGGACGATGGTCAGGCGCTGGAAGGGCTTCGACAAATCCAGCTCGCGGCCGCCGTAGGACAGCACGGCCGTGCCTTGCGCATCGACCGCAGCCTGGCGAATGATGGCTTCGGTGAAGTCCATCAGCCAGGTGTAGTCGGTGTAGGCCGCGTAGAACTCCATCATCGTGAACTCGGGGTTGTGACGGATCGACACGCCCTCGTTACGGAAGTTGCGGTTCACTTCGAACACGCGATCGAAGCCGCCAACCACCAAGCGCTTCAGGTACAGCTCGGGCGCGATACGCAGGAACATCTGCATGTCGAGCGCATTGTGGTGGGTGATGAAGGGTTTCGCCGCGGCGCCGCCCGGGATCGGGTGCAGCATCGGGGTCTCGACTTCCATGAAGTCGTTCTTTTCCATGAAGCGGCGCATCGACGACAGCGCGGCGGTACGCGCCTTGAAGGTGCGGCGCGTGTCTTCGTTCATGATCAGGTCGACGTAGCGCTGGCGGTACTTGGTTTCCTGGTCGGCCAGCCCGTGGAACTTGTCCGGCAACGGGCGCAGGGCCTTGGTCACCAGGCGCAGGGTCGTGACCTTGATGGTCAGCTCGTCGACCTTGGTCTTGAACAGTGTGCCTTCGACGCCCAGGATGTCGCCCAGGTCGTAGCTGCGGAAGGCTTCCATCGCCGCTTCGCCGGTGGCGTCGAGCGTGACGTAGATCTGGATGCGGCCGTCGGCGCGTGCGCCGGAGGCGTCCTGCAGGGTGGCAAAGGCGGCCTTCTTGCCGGCTTCGCGCTTGAGCATCATGCGGCCGGCCAGCACCACGGGAATGGCTTTCTCTTCCAGTTCTTCGCGGGTCAGCGAGCCATACTGCTCGTGCAAGTCGGCGGCCTTGTGCTGCGGCTTGAAGTCGTTCGGGAAGGCGACGCCTTTTTCGCGGATCGCGGACAGCTTCACGCGGCGCTCGGCCATGATCTTGTTTTCGTCGGCCGCCGGTGTGGCTTGTGCGGGCGTGTTTTCTTGGTTTTCGGTAGTCATGTTGGTACTCGGTTATTTGATCAGGCAAACAGGTCGTCGAGCGACAGCTGCGAGAAGTCTGGGACGATCGTGATCACGTTGTCGAATTCGGCAAAGGCCTCGGCCGGCAGGGTGGTGGTCAGCACCACCGCGCGCATGCCGGCGCGGCGTGCCGCTTCCACGCCCAGCGGCGCGTCTTCGAAGACGATGCAGTTGGCTGGCTCGGCGCCGCAGCGTTTCGCGGCTTCGAGGAAGACGTCCGGATGCGGCTTGCCGCGCGCGACATCGGTGGCGCCGACAATCGCGTCGAAATGGCGGCGCAGGTCCAGGCCGTCGAGCGTGAACTCGACGTTCGCCGGCGGGGCGGCGGTGCCGACCGCCAGCGCGATGCCTTGCGACTTCGCATCGGCGATCAGATCCTCGAAACCTTCGACCGCCTTGCGGTGCGGCGCGTACAGCTCGCGGTAGACGGCTTCCTTCTCGTGATTGAGCGTCATCACCTCGTCGTCGAGCAGGTGCTCGCCGAAGTGCGAGCGGATGATTTCTCCGCCCTGGCGGCCGGCCGTCGCGCGGAAGAATGCATCCGCGTCGATGGCATGGCCGCGCCGTTCGAAGAAGGCGATCCACGACTTCGTATGGAAGGCCATGTTGTCGACGATGGTGCCGTCCATGTCGAAGATCAGCGCCCGTTTTGCAGCACTCATGCGCCCACGCCTTGCTTCAGCGAGGCCGAGATGAAGTCGTCCAGGTCGCCGTCCAGCACGTTCTTGGTGTTGCCGGTCTCGAAACCGGTACGCAAGTCCTTGATGCGCGACTGGTCGAGCACGTAGGAACGGATCTGGTGGCCCCAGCCGACGTCGGTCTTCGAGTCTTCCAGCTTCTGCTGTTCGCTCATGCGGTTGCGCAGTTCCAGTTCATACAATTTCGCGCGCAGCATGTCCCAGGCTTCGGCCTTGTTGCGGTGCTGCGAACGGTCGTTCTGGCACTGCACCACGATGCCCGACGGGCCGTGCGTCAGGCGCACCGCGGAGTCGGTCTTGTTGATGTGCTGGCCGCCCGCGCCGGATGCGCGGTAGGTATCGATGCGCACGTCGGACGGGTTGATCTCGATTTCGATCGAGTCGTCGACTTCCGGATACACGAACAGCGAGGTGAACGAGGTGTGGCGGCCATTCGCCGAGTCGAACGGGGATTTTCGCACCAGACGGTGCACCCCGGTTTCGGTGCGCAGGTGGCCATAGGCGTACTCGCCGTCGACCTTGATGGTGGCGGTCTTGATGCCCGCGACCTCGCCCTCGGACTGTTCCAGGATCTCGGCCTTGAAGCCCTTGCGCTCGCAATAGCGCAGGTACTGGCGCAGCAGCATCGAGGCCCAGTCCTGGGCTTCGGTACCGCCGGCGCCGGCCTGGATGTCGATGAAGCAGCTCGCATGGTCCATCGGGTTGCTGAACATGCGGCGGAATTCCATCGCCTCGATGATCTTGCCGATCGCGTCGGCGTCGCCACCGATGGCTTCCAGGGTATCGTCGTCGCCTTCTTCGCGCGCCATCTCGAACAGGTCGGAAGCGTCGGCCAGGTCGGACTTCGCTTTTTCAAGCGTCAGCACGACGGCTTCGAGCGCCTTCTTTTCCTTGCCGAGATCCTGGGCCCGTTTCTGGTCGTTCCAGACGGTGGGATCTTCGAGTTCCTGGTTGACCTGTTCTAGTTTCTCTGACTTCCGATCGAAGTCAAAGATACCTCCGAAGTTCGGCTTCACGGCTGGTCAGGTCGTTCAGCAGGGCGGAGATGGCGTTGATGCGTTCAGCTTCCATGATCTTGGCGTCGTAAGTGAGTTAAATCGAACCTTCGATTATACCTTAGGCCGTCGTCATGGCGACTGGGCGGATGCCGCGTTTCGGCGCTTTCTTGGCATGGATTGCGCCGCTGCCGTATCATCGCCCGGTTCCCAATCCGAAGATGCTCATGCGTTATCCAATTTCTTATCAAATCGCCATGGGGCTGTTGTCAGCCGTGGCTGCCGCGCCTGTGCTGGCCAAAGACGCGCCGAAGGGTGCTTCCACCGTCCTCGCCGTGCTCGAGACCACCGACCTGCACGCCACCGTGGTCGGCTACGATTACTTCAAGCTGGCCGCCGAACCGTCGATCGGCCTGGACCGCACCGCGACCCTGATCGCGCAGGCGCGCGGCGAGTACGCGAATACCGTCCTGTTCGACAACGGCGACACCATCCAGGGCACGGCGCTGGCCGACTACCAGGCACTCGTCAATCCGGTGCGCTGCGACCAGACCCTGGGCATCTACAAAGTCATGAACGCGCTGAAGTACGACGGCGCCTCGATCGGCAACCACGAATTCAACTACGGCCTGGGCTTCCTCGGCCAGGTGACCGGCCAGCAGTTCAAGGTCCCCGGCATAGCCCAGCCGAAGAAATGCGCCGGCCCGGCCTTCCCGCAGGTGCTGGCCAACGTCTACAGCGTCAGCACGAAGAAGCCGCTGTTCGCGCCTTACCGCATCGTCGAAAAGGAAGTCGCGGCCAAGGACGCCAAGGGCCGCGCGATCAAGGCCAAGGTGAAGGTCGGGATCATCGGCTTCACGCCGCCGGCCATCATGTCCTGGGACAAGCGCTGGCTCGACGGCAAGGTCTACACCACCGGCGTGCGCGAAGCGGCCGAGAAGTACATTCCCGAGATGCGCCGCAAGGGCGCCGACGTGGTGGTGGTGATTTCGCACGGCGGCCTCGATGGCAGCCCCTATACGCCGGACATGGAAAACGCCGGCTACTACCTGGCGCAGGTGCCGGGCGTGGACGTGATGCTGCTCGGGCACTCGCACCAGCTGTTCCCGAACGCGGCCAGCACCGCGCCGCAGTTCAATCTGCCGAACGTCGACAAGGTCAAAGGCTTCGTGCATGGCGTGCCGACCGTGATGGCGAACCTGTGGGGCAAGCACCTGGGCGTGGTGGCGCTGACCCTGCGCGCCGACGGCAAGCGCTGGACGATCGACAAGTCGCAGACCACCGTCGAGGCGCGCGCCGCCCAGAATGCGGACAAGTCCTTCGTGGCGCCAAGCGCCGAGGTGCAGGCGCTGATCCGCGCAGAGCACGAGGCAACCATCCAGTACGTGAAGACCCCGGTGGGCAGCAGCGACTTCCGCCTGACGACCTACTTCGTCGACGTGGGCGACCCGTCGGCGATCCAGGT
>Ga0265797_10012704_pt1 | contig 10270 bp, 6 predicted proteins | sample P2T30metagenome_FD_192433 | JGI IMG/M metagenome (GOLD analysis project Ga0265797, IMG submission 192433) | Plant litter microbial communities from East Loma Ridge, Irvine, California - P2 T30 | ecosystem: Environmental > Terrestrial > Plant litter > Unclassified | place: USA: California... | reverse complement strand
AGCAGTTCGAAATAGGTAATGGCGTCGATGCGGTCGTGGTAGGCGCAGTTGCCGCACACGTGGCTGAGGCGGCGGTGCTCGGCCATGCTCACCACGGTTTTGCACTCGGGGCACTTGTACCAGAGGCCGTCGGGGGTTTCCTTTTTCTGCTCGGTGGGAGTGATAATGCCCTTTTCTTGTCGCTTAAACCAAGCCATAATAAATTGTGAGGACGCTGTGTAGCCGGCAGCTAGCGCACGCTGAAGTACTAGCTGAAGGTGCGGGGTACAGGTGTAGGTATGGTGAAAAACAGCCGGCTACCGAGCCGGTCGGCTTCTAAAAACTAGGTAGGACTTCGGCCAGCAGCAGTAGGACAAAGACGTAAAAAGCGTCTTTTGCCGGGCTTTTGGGCAGAAGGGTGGACAAAGGTACGGCGGCGAAAATTGCGGTAACTTGGCAGGCAAAACCCAATTTCCTTCCGCTTATGTTTTCTGCGAAATCTACGGCTCGCCGCGCCTACCCGCTCACGCTGGCCCTGGCAGCGGCGGCCGGCCTCAGCCTGAGTAGCTGCGTGACGGCCAAGCGCTACGACGACCTGCAAGCCCGCCAGCGCAACGAAGAGCAGGCGCGCCTCATGGCCGAGCAACAAACCCGCCAGGCCAAGGCCGACCTGCAAAAAGCGAATGACGTGCTCGCCGAACTGCGCACCGACCAGAAGCGCCTCGTCGCCGACTCGGCCCAGACCGGCAGCGCCCTGCGCCGCACCCGCGCCCTCTACACCCAGCTCACGGAGAGCTACGATAAGCTACTCAAAAACAGCGACCGCGCCCTCGCCGACCGCAATAACGAGTACGGCAAGCTGGCCAAAGACCTCGCCACCCGCGAAGGCGAGCTAGGCACGCTCGACCAAACACTGCGTAAAAGCAAGGCCGATAACGACCGCCTCGCTGCCGACCTCACCGCCCGCGAGGCCCGCCTGAAAGAGCTGACCCAGGCGCTGGCCGACAAGGACAAGGCCGTGAACGACCTAAAGGCCCGCGTGAGCAAGGCGCTACTGTCCTTCAATAGCAACGAGCTGCAAGTGAAGCTCAAGGACGGCAAAGTGTACGTATCGCTGTCTGAGCAATTACTTTTCAAATCGGGCTCGACCAAGGTAGACCCCAAAGGCCAGGAAGCCCTGAAAAAGCTCGCCACCGTGCTGCAAGAGCAGAAAGACGTGAACGTGGTGGTGGAAGGCCACACCGACAACGTGCCCATGCGCGGCACCGGTGCCATCCAGGACAACTGGGATTTGAGCGCTTTGCGGGCCACCGAAATAGCGCGCCTGCTGGCCAACAGCGGCGTGACGCCGGCCCGCATCACGGCCTCGGGCCGCTCGCAGTACGTGCCGGTAGCGGCCAACGACTCAGCCCCAAATCGGGCCATGAACCGCCGCACCGAGATTATCCTCACGCCTAAGCTCGACGAGCTGTTTCAGATACTCGACAGCAACAGTGGGGCCGCCTCGACAGGCAAATAATTCATAACTAGCAGCGCTGGTGCCGTGGATGGGGCTGCTACTGGCGGCGACACGTCAGTTGTGCTCAAGGATGGCCACCCTAATGTCCGCCAGGAGGCTACGTTTCCTTCCCTATAGCGGCGCAGCAAGTCCGCTTGCCCCGGCCGCAGCGCTTAAGTAGCGGCTTACCCAACGCCCTTCCACGAGTGAGTACAATTCTAACTAGTGGAAGGCGGCCAGGTAATTGTGCTAGTCGATGCTCTGGGGCATGAGGTGCCAGCGCACCAGCGCTCCTAGTGGGCTGGTGCGCTGGCAGCCCACTAGGAGCGCTGCCCGCCGGCCTCTACCTGGTTCGTCTGGCCACGGGCGGCCAATCCCTGGCCCGACGGCTACCCGCTGATTACGTACGGTTTAGCTTATTTAGTCCAAAGGCTCGCTTGGCATAACGCCAGGCGAGCCTTTTTTCATTGCTTTTTGAATTGGCAGCTTTTTCCTATCACAAAAGTCAACTATCATTGCATTTATATACAGCTGTTTGCCTCTGAGAAACTCTTACCTTTTCTAATCCATGCGTACCCTACTTTCGTTTCGCTGGCTGCTCGTGCTGCTGCTAGTGGTCGGCTGCCTTTCGGCGGCCCAGGCTTCGCACCTACGTGGCGGCGATATCACCTACACTACCACCGCCTCTACTACGGCTGGCGTGCCGCGCTACCACGTAGTGGTGCGCAATTTTGTGGAGCTTAATAGTTTGGCAACTTCTACTACCGTAGTGTTGTACACTAGCCGAGGCGGCTGTAGCACCCCGCCTCCCGCTTCCGGCATAACGGTACCCCGCACGCAGTATTTTAGTAGCAACCTGCAGACGTGCGGCACTACCGACCCGCTCTACCAGATAGGTGTATACGAGATTGATATTGACCTGCCCCTACCTCTTGGGCAGTGGGTGCTGAGCTCGACTTCAAATGCCCGGACGGCTACGATAATGAACCTCCTGAACCCGGCCTCGCAGAACATCTACCTCACTGCCTATCTGGATAATAGCATAGTAACCCAAGATACCTCGCCAGTTTTTCAGTCGCTGCTCCAGCCCATTGTTGGCATCAGCGCACCGATGCCTTTCAGTATGAGTGCCTTCGATGCCGACGGCGACTCGCTAGTTTATGAGCTGATACAGCCTGCTAATGGCTGCAACCAGCCGATTCCCTACAACCCAAGCACGTTTGTGCCGCACTACACGATAAGCACTGCGACGGGCGCCCTAACCCCCACGGCGGCGGCTAGTACCAGCAGCCAAGGCTACTACGTCATTGCGGCGAAGGTGAGTGAATACCGCAAAATGGGTACCAACCGCTGGGTACTTATCGGCTACGTTATCCGCGATACGATGTATCTGCTTTTCCCAAATACTAATCAGCCACCTACCTTCACCACTATGCAGGTGAACGGCGGCGCCGCGCAGCCGCTCAGCACCAACGTGGCCATTCAGCCTGGCCAGACGGTGAACGTACTGCTACAAGCCACCGACCCCAACGCTAGCCAGTTGCTGCGTTTTGCCAGCGCCGCCGCTGGTGTGGTGCCCGGCCTGAGCCTGACGCAAGTGGGCACCGCAAGCAATGCCCTGCTCACCTGGCAGGTACCGGCCACGCTGCCAGCCGGCCGCTACCCGCTCATCGTATCAGTATTCGACAATGGCTGCCCCTACAATGCCAGCGAGGAGCGCTCCATCGTATTCGTCGTCAGTGGCAACCGCCCGCTGGCTACCCGCGCCCGCGCCACGGCTACCGACGTGTTTCCCGTGCCCTTCCGCGAGCAGGTGCAGTTCACCACTGCCCCCAGCCAAGCCGTGATTTTGGTCGATGCCCTGGGCCGCGAGGTAGCTCGCCTCACCAGCGCCCCCGACGGCCTCGTGCGCTGGCAGCCTGCCCCCACGCTGCCCGCCGGCCTGTATTTGGCCCGCTCGGCTACCAGTGGCCAGCCACTTGCCCGCTTGCTCAGGGCCGAATAGCTTATATACAACATGCAAAAAGCCCGTTCCACGCAAATGGAACGGGCTTTTGGGCTTGTGCTAACCTAGGACGTTTTTGTACTACGTTAGGGCGTTTTTGCTTACAGCGTGACGGACAGGCGCGTGAAGTAATACGCACCGTTGAAGCCGAACTGGTTGGCGTTGTAGAGGAAGCGGCCGCGGTTGGAGTTATCGACGCTAGAGCTGTAGCTGGTAGCCCCGACGGTGAAGTTGTTGGGGTCGTTGCGCGGGTCTACAATAACCTTGTCGGGGTACACGTTGAAGAGGTTATTCACGCCCACCGTGAGGCCGATTTGCTTGATGACCTGGTAGCTCACGGTGAGGTCGGTAATCCACTTGGCCGAGAAGGTCTGGTCGAGGTAGGCGCGGGCGGGGTCCTGGTCTTTGGTTTGCACCTCGCCGAAACGTACGCTGCGGGCTTCGATGCCAAACTTGCCCAGCGTGTAATTGGCCGTGAGCAGGATTTTGCTGCGCGGGTTGCCGTTTTCGAGGCGGGTGCGCTGCTGGCGGTTGAAGAGCGTATTCTGGAGGTTGGTGGTGCCGGCGGTTTGGTCGTTGTTGATGGTGCTGGACGAGCTGTTGAAGCTGCGCACCGTGGTTTCGTTGAAGTTGGCCGCAGCCGTGAAGCCGAGGGTGCTGCGCTCGTTGAGGCGCAAGCGCTCGCTCAGCACCACGTCGATGCCCTGGGTGCGGGTGTTCACGGCATTGGCGAAGAACTGCACGCCCGTCACGTTGGTGTTGCGCAGAATGGTGGCTACCGTAGGGTTGCCGGTCGAAAACTGCGATGAGAGCACGATGCGGTCGCGGATATCGAGCTGGTACAAGTCGGCCGTGAAGGTGAGCGTGCGCAGGAAGCGCGCCGTGATGCCGAGGCTGTAATTGGTCGATTTTTCCTGCTTCAACGACTCGACCCCAAAACCCGGCTGAGCACTGTTGAGGTCGTTGCGCACGATGGGGCTGTCGTTGTTGGCGGTGAGCACCTGGCGGGGGTCGCCGCTCACAAACTGCGTAGCCGTGCTGGTGAAGTAGCGCTGCTGGAGCGAGGGCGCCCGAAAGCCATTGCCGATGGTGCCGCGGATGGCAATGGCATCGGTGAGGCTGAAACGGGCGCTGGCCTGCCCGCTCACATTGCCGCCAAAGTCGCTATAGCGCTCGGCGCGGCCGGCCAAATGCACGAGCAGCCGCTCGCTAATGTCGCTTTCCAGGTCGATATAACCCGCTAGGTTGGTGCGCGTTTTATTCAGCTCATCCTGCGGCTGGTAGCCCGGAAATACCTGCGAACCCGCAGCGGCAAAACCGCTGCCAACGGGCCGCTGACCATTAACATAAGAAGCGTATTCGCCCCGCCCAATCAGGAAATTATCGACCCGGAACTCGCCCCCAAAAGCCACATTGAGCGTGGCCAGCGGCCCCACTTGGTCGAAGCGGCGCGTAAAGCCGAGGTTAGTGGTGTTCTGCAAAAAGGCGATGCGGCCGGCGTAGAAGTCGGTCGGGTTCACGCCCACCAGGTTGGGGCCTTGCGGCAGCGAGGCGTTTACCGAGCCGGTCACGTTGTAAGCCAACTCGTTGCGGCCGAAGGTATTGCTGAGGTCGGTGGCAAAGCCGCCGAAGGTTTTGCGCACGCCCACGATGGCCGACTGGTCGTAGAGCGTGACGTCGATGAACGGCAAATAGCCGTTGGGATAGATATTGAGGTCGATTTGGGTGAGCGCGGTGGGCAGGCGGTTGAAGCCGGCGGCGTGGCTGGTGCGGTAGGCAGCGTTGCCCATCAGATACACCTCGTAGCCGCCATTTAGGCGGTAACCCGCATTCAGAAAGCCCGAAAAATTGCGCAGTGCCGATTGTCCCACCCGAATATTGGTGCGGTCGTAGCCGCGCTGGGCCACCAGCGCATCGTCCTGGGCCTTGAGGTCGCGGCGCGACTGCTCGGTAGTGGCCGAGGCCGGGTAATTACCGCTGGCATCGCCCGAGTAGATGAGCGGGGCCGTGTCGGCAAACGCCCGGTTGGTGTAGCCACGGTTCAACAATTGACCGCCGATGTCCAGAAAACCGCGCTTATTGAGCCCGATACCGATGTTGATATCAGCCTGTTGGGTCTGGCCGTCGCTCTCCACGGTTTGGCCGTAGAGGCCGGTGGCCTGCACGCCGGTGGTGTCGTCTTTGAGCTGAATGTTGATGACGCCTGCGATGGCATCGGAGCCGTAGAGGGCCGCCGCGCCGTCGCGTAGCACTTCGATGCGCTTGATGGCGGCCGTCGGAATCACGTTGAGGTCGGTGCCCACCGAGCCGCGGCCCACCGTGCCATTGATGTTGACGAGTGCCTGCTGGTAGCGGCGCTTGCCGTTTACGAGCACCAGCACCTGGTCGGGGCCGAGGCCACGCAGGGTGGCCGGGTCGGCGGCATCGGTGCCATCCGAAATGGTCTGGCGGGCCGACTGAAACGACGGGGCCACGTAGTTGAGCACCTGGCTAATATCAGTCTGGGCGAAGGCCTTGATTTCGCGGGCCGAAATGACGTCTACCGGCGAGGCCGTGAGCACGTTGGAGCGGCCGATGGCGGCCCGCGAGCCGGTGACCACCACGTCGCCGAGGTCAGTGGCCGAGGCTACCAGGCGCACTTCAAGGGTGGTACGCCCCTGCACCGGCACTTGCTGCGTGGCAAAGCCCAGGGCCGAAATCGTGAGCGTGGCCTGCGGCGACACGGAGAGCGAATACTCGCCATTGATGCCGGTGGAGGTGCCATTGGTAGTGCCGCGCTCGAGCACGGTAGCGCCCGGCTGGGCCTCGCCGCTGGCGCTGAGCACGCGGCCGGTGACGGTGATATTCTGGGCGTGGGCAGCCAGCGCCGCCACAACCAATACGGGCGTAAGTAGGCTTTTTTGCATAGTAAGTAGGGTGAATGACTAGCTAAGGATGGGAGATAGCGAATTGTACGTCACGACTTTGCAAAAAGCCGACGTGCCAGCCAGCGCCATAAGCTGGCAATAGGCGCTACCCGCGAAAAATGAGTGAATTAACGTGGCCTCGCCGCAGCGACTAGCCGGATATTAGGCGCAACAACACGCCCCGCCTGCCGGGCGGCAACAACACAAACAGCAGGCTACGGGCAGACGCATGAGCAGCAAAAGCGCTAGGGGAACTAGGGCGCTTGAAACTGAGCCACCCGAATTTTGTTCGTTTCCCACGACAAAAAGGGCAGGCTCAACACCTGCCCTTACCTCTAGCTGTCAACTCTTTGCCTTAAAAATAATTATTTCCACCACTGCGCAGGCAGCGGTCCGGCCGCCACTTCCACGCGCTGGCCGGGCGCGGGTAGCAGCAGCGGCACGGTGGGCGCGGCGGCTTCGAGCAGGCGCTCCACGGGTTGGCGCCAGGCGTGCAGCGCCAAGCTAAAGGTGCCCCAGTGCAGCGGCAGCAGCGGCCCGCCGCCCAGCAGTTGGTGCGCCCGCAGCGCCTCGTCGGGGCCGAGGTGGATGTCGGCCCACTCCGCATCGGCCGCGCCGATTTCGAGCATTACTAGGTCGAAAGGTCCGAACCGCTCCCCTATTTGCCGGAAGGCTTCGTCGAATGGCCCCGAATCACCGCCGAAAAACACGCGGTGCCGCGGGCCTTGCAGCACCCAGGAAGCCCACAGCGTGCCATCGCGGCCGAGGCCACGGCCTGAGAAGTGCCGGGCGGGCGTGGCCGTCAGCTTAAAGTCGTCGGCCACGGCGATTTCGTCCCACCACGTTAGCTCCGAGATGTTGGCGGCGGGCACGCCCCAGCGGCGCAGGTGCGCGCCCACGCCCAGCGGGCAGTAAAAGCGGGCCGTGCGCCCCGCCAGCGCCCGAATGGCCACCGGGTCGAGGTGGTCGTAGTGGTCGTGCGAGAGAATGATGCCAGCGAGCGGCGGCACATCGGCCAGGGCCAGTGGCGGGGCAAAGAAACGCTTGGGCCCCACCAGCTGCGACGGCGACACGCGCCCGCTCCACACCGGGTCGGTGAGGAAGCGGCGGCCGTCTACTTCCAGCAGCATGGTGCTGTGGCCCAGCCAAGTGGCGTGCAGGGCATCGGCCGGCACGGGGGCGGCTAGTGCGGCTACATCGGCCCGAAACGGGCCCAACGGCTGCCGGGGTTCGCGCTCGCCTTTTTCAAAGAGGTAGCGGCGCAGCAAGGCCACGTAGCCCGAAGGTGGGTTGACGCGGGTGGGCAGCACATTGAGGTATTTGCGGCCGTCGTGGCGGGGCTGGAGGAGCATGAGGTCAGTACTGGTAAAAACGTTTGTCCTTGCGAGCGTGGTGAAACAATCGCGCCTGTTCAGCCGCGCCGTTCGGATGTAATTGCTTCGCTATGCTCGCAAGGACAAACGTTTTTACCTAAGCTTTACCTTACTCACCAAATACTATTTACTAAGCGCTATTTCAGGCGGTAGGCCAAGCCTACGCGCACCAAACGCACCTGCGCATCGGGGGTGGCGGCAGCGGCGGCGGTGGCCGGCTGGTAGTTGGCGAAGCCATTGGTGTAGCTGGCCGTGAGGCCCACGCGGCTGCGCCAGATGGTGAGGTCGCCACGCAGGCGGAAATCGAGGCGATTGGCGGGCGTGCGCGAGAGGTCGCTGCTCCAGCTACCGTTTACGCTGGAGGCACCGCTGCCCTTTTCGCGGGCATCGAGCACGTAGGCCAATTCGGGGCCCACGAGCGCGTCGAGGGCCAGCTTGCTGCCGGCCAGGCGCCAGCCCACGCCTCCAAAGGCCGTGAGGGCCGGCGTGTAGAGGTGCACGGTGCCCGAGCCGGTACGAGTCGAGCTGTTGGTGGCGCTGTTGTAGCTGATGAGGTTGACGTCGGTGCGGGCTTGCATCCAGTCGAAGCCCAGGTCGAGGGCCGTGAGCAGGCCGGCCTTACCCACGCGCTGCGCCCGCACGCTGGCCCCAAAACCGGTGCCCAAGTGCTCGCCGTAAGGGTTGAAGGCGCGGCTGCTTTCGGAGCTGCCATCGTTGGTGGTGATGACCGATGTGGTGGCGGTGGTGCTGCCGCCCCCAAATTTGGAGAAGCCCGCCGTGGCCCGGCCCGAATACTCAATGGTTTGCCCCCAAACCGGCGCAGCCAGCAACAGCGCCGGCAGCGCTAACAGATAGTGTTTCATAAGAAATAGTGCAGAAAATACCGGCTGCGCCAGCCCAAGCCAGCGGCAGTGGGCGAAAGCTAGGCCGGTGGCGGTGAATGGCGAATGAGGCCTTGCTGACCCCGCAAACTTCCGCACTACTTCGCGCTGCTAGCGCAGCAGTTGCTGCACCACGGGCAGGGCCAACGCGACCCACTGCCGCATGTGCTCGGCCGTATAGTGCAGGCAATCAGCCACAAAAGAACTAGCGGCATCAAGGGCGGCGCGCGTGAGCGGCGTGATGTCCACGAAGGCTACGTCGGCGTGCTGGCACTCCTCGTGGGCTGCCTGATTAAACTGGTCGATTTCTTGGGCTATTTGGGCCCGGTCGTGGTCGGCGGCGAAGGGTGCCCGCCCCCAATCGGGAATGGAGAGCACGACCACGTGCCGCGGCTGCCCCCCAGCAAAGGCGATGGCAGTGGCCAGCAGCGCCCGAAACTCGCGGCGATACAGGTCCAGCGGCTGGCGGCGGTACTGGTTGTTGACCCCAACCAGCAGCGATACGAGCCCATAGGTGTGGTGGTCGGCGGCCGCCCGAATAGCCTCTTGCAGCTCGGCCGTGGTCCAGCCCGTGCGGGCGATGATGGTGGGCTCGGCCACAGGCAGGCCCTGCGCCTGGGCCATGCGGGCCAGCTGTACGGGCCAGCGGCCGGCTTCCGGCGCACCTTCGCCAATGGTGTAGGAATCGCCGAGGGCGAGGTACGAAATGGGAGCGGCGGCAGCGGAAAGCGGGGTAGTCATGGTGAGGGCACGCGAGTGATACAGCCGGGTGGCAGGCTGCGCAAAACAAGCACTAAAAACGCATGGGCAAGAATATGGGGCCACGATTCGGGCGCGGGCTGCCGCGCTTACGTACCCCGTCAGTTGCCCAGAATCAGGCGGCCGTGGCCACAGCGGCGGGCGGCGCGGGCTGGCGCAATTGCTGCCAGGTGGCGCGCAGGTCAGCCTCGTGGCGGTAGAGCTGCCACACGCCGCCCACCAGCACGCTGGTAAACAGTACGGCAGATACCTCCGGCCGGAACAGGATATTGGTATGCAGCACGTAGGGCGGCACTTGGTACTTCAGCGCATATTCCAGATTCAGAAAATAAGCGCCCGAAAACACACAAAACAGCGCGTAGCGCTGCCGCAAAACGGCGTAGCTGCCCAGCAGCAGCAGGGCTGGGTGCCAGTAGCGCTCGTGCATCTGGGTATTGAAATAGCAGAACACCACCGGAATTAGCCCTAGGCTGAGCAGCACCAGTGGCGCATCGTGGAGGCCGAAGGTGGCGCGGGTGCGCAGCCGCTGCAAGGTACGCAGGCCTAGCGGCAGCAGCACCGCCGCCGAGGCCAGCAAAAAGCCCAGCAGGCCCCACTGCTTATAGCTGAGGCCGGCCCACACAGTGGCATCGGGCACGTCGTAGGGGCGCAGCAGCAAGGCCCACATATTGAAGCAGTTCATGCTGACTTTAGGGAAGTAGTCAACGGCACTAGATACCGCAGCCATTATCATCCCTACCTTGCCAGCCACTAGGTAGGGCAGCAGAACGAGCAGCTGCACGGCCGCCACCAGCAGCACGCCCTGCCCCAGCCGGCGCGGCGCCAGCCACCACTGTGGCGCCCACAGCAGCAGCAGCGGCGGCAGGAAA
>Ga0265797_10012701_pt1 | contig 10272 bp, 7 predicted proteins | sample P2T30metagenome_FD_192433 | JGI IMG/M metagenome (GOLD analysis project Ga0265797, IMG submission 192433) | Plant litter microbial communities from East Loma Ridge, Irvine, California - P2 T30 | ecosystem: Environmental > Terrestrial > Plant litter > Unclassified | place: USA: California... | reverse complement strand
AACGCCAGCGTCGCGTTCTTGCTGTAGAGCTGGAAACCCTCGAATCCAAGAGCGTGGTTGTGCATCCCGACGGATGAAATGGAGCCCCAAGGACGAATGAGATCGAGACTCAGCTGCAGAGCGTCGCCGTGCCCAACGACTTCCATCACCACGTCCGCACCACGGCCTTCGGTCACCTTCTTGATCTCGGCCACGGGGTCTTGCTCTGTCAAGTGAATCGGAATAGCGCCAAGAGCAGCCGCTTCCTGCAGACGCTCTGGCACAGAGTCGATAGCGTAGACCGTATCAACCATAGTCACAGCGCACGCGATAGCGCAGAGCCCGACGGGTCCGCAGCCAACGACGACGCTGGTGAACTCCTTGCGGTCGCGGGCGTCGAGGTTCTTGAGGAAGCGGCTCGCGGCGAAGTAGCCCGTGGGGAAGATGTCTGCCATCAACACGAGCATCTCCTCGGGGATCGCGGTCGGGGCGCGCACGCAGGTGGTGTCGCAGAGCGGCACACGCACGTACTCTGCCTGGCCGCCGTCGATGCTGTCGGCCGACAGGGCGTTACCGAAGAGCTGGCCTTGGGCGCATCGCGAAGCCTGGCCGCGGCTGCAGTAGAAGCACGTTCCGCAGGCTGTGTAGAAGGGAACCACGACCTTTGTGGTTGTGGAGAGTCAGCTGTATTGATTCATCCGATGTAGGGATTGAAATAGAGGGAACAGAACCCTCCTAGACAGATAAGACTACCATTGGGGAAAAGATGGAACGATCAAAAAAAAACTCACCTTCGCCCCCAACTCGAACTTCTGTACTTTCTCGCCCTTTTCAACAATCTCACCGACAAACTCATGCCCGCACACGAACCCAGCCGGAGTCTTCAGCTGGCCGCGGTAGAAGTGCAAATCGCTGCCGCAAAGCGCCGAAGTCGTGACTTTCAGCACGCAGTCTGTGTCGTTTTGCAGGTTGGGGTAAGGCTTGTCTTCGACCGCTACCTCGTAGGGGCCCTTGTAGACGACCGCTCGCATGGTGGCGGGGGCTTGGAATACGGACATGTTCTTTGCCGTTGTTGCGCTGTCGTTAGCTATGTTGTATCGTTGTTGTGATTTGATTCTTGAGTTCCTTCCTGGGATTTTGATTCTCCGGCGGCAGGTTGAGATGGTCGATTTCTTCACAAGTTGTCGTCTTTTTCTCTCTTGGAAACGAAAGATTCGAGTTTCCTGCTATACTCGATCTTACTAATTCTCCGCATGTACAATTACTAACGATTAGTTACGCCCTACATGTGGAATTTCGACACATGATTGTTTCACAGCCTGGAATTGACTTTTGCCGTCGCTAAGCGTTTCCTCACAAATCTGTAGGACCGATAACGGACCGCGCTGCAACGGGTCCAAGAGAAAATCCGGATTGCGAGTTGTCCACGGGCATCATCAACTCGATAACCTATGTACTTCCGTGCTCGCGGCCGATGCATCGAATACCATGGTGAGAGTCGGTTTTCGGTGGGTTTGGAATCTACTTGTGCCGTGCCGTGGTGTTAGTAGATGTTGGAGTGGTGCTGGCGTCTGTGTCCGGAGTTGGGTTCCGATTGCACTTGCCGTCCACTCGACTACTAAGCATTTACTGACACATGGGTTATAGTATGCGTTCATTGTATGTTTATGGGAGGCTAACATGCTACTTATTCACCGACAAAAGAACCAGGGCATCAACATTCAACGAAATTCCGATCCGCAAAATCTTTACCGGAACTCGAGACCACTACCTACGTATACCTGAAAAACACAAAATGCTCGAACTCACGCTCACGCTCACGAACGACAACATACACCTTCAAACCAACTCTTCTGTCCCTGCCAATCGATACGATCGATGCCCAAGCCCCCCTAAGAACAGGACAAGAAAAAACAAACAAGAACTCACTCCCTCTCCAAAACGATCCCAAGCCCCTTACACTCCACCCTAACCACCCGTCCCCCCTCCCCCAACACCAGTACAAACTCATCCGCATTCGACCCGAAATCTATCGTCATCCAATACGGCTGGCCGTCAAACAGCGACCCCTCAAAACCACCCTCGGAGCCCGCTCGAGGAGCGAAAGGGGCTCTGCTGACCATGAGCCGGTGCGAAAGTCTCTCGCTCCCTCCCGGAGGGACAGGCTTGTACAGCGATGCCAGAGACGTCGGGTCCGAGGTGAGGCCTGTGGGATACAAGCGGAAGGCTGCGGCGGGGTGTTGTCTGGCATCGGATGGTCCGTCGTCGTCGTCGCTGCCGCCGGCGCCGCCGCCGAGGTAGAGCAGGGCGCGGCTTTCGGTGCCGTTGATGTAGAGGGATTGCAGGCCTAGGCCGGGAATTCCGTCCTCGACGTCGACGCTTAGAGTGAGGTTCGTGCCCGGCTGGTCGGGAGCGATGAATGTCCCTGAGAGGTTTGATGCTGCGTTTGCGGCGGAGGCTGCTTCGGCGGCCGGGATGAAGAGTTCACCTACGGCGTCCCGGATTGTCCAGCGGGCGGCGGAGGCGGTAGAGCCCGCTATGAGGAGGGAGAAGCCGAGGCCGTGGTCGGGCGAGAGGGCCAGGATGCAGGTGTAGTCGCCGTTGCCGCCGGCTTTGGTGTAGAGGTCTGAGATCCTGGAAGCATTTGAGGTCGGGCTCAGGGGGATTGCGAGACGGTGGATTTCCCAAGGTGCGCCGACGAGTTCGACCAGCGAGCCGGTGCTGCTTTTGGGTTTCATCCATCGCTGGGTGGTGGCGGCGGGAAGCAGCTCGGAGTTGAGGATTGAGAGGCCGAGTGTACGTAGGTCCATGAGGTTGGCGTAGACGCCTCCTGATCTTTAAGGTTGGGTCTGGGTTAGTGGTGTTGCGGGAATGATGGGAAAGAGATGGTAGTGGGAGATGCTCACCCAGCAACGACAGGGAAGTCTAATCCGAAAGACGTGGTGTTGGAGACGACGCTGCGATTGATCGCGTTGACGCCTTCACCATGCGGCGCAGCGACGGAGATGTGCTCCATGCCCAAGGGTCTGCAGAGGACGTCCTGGATTGCGTCTCCATAACTCTGGCCTGAGATGCGAGCGAGCACTTCGCCCAGGAGAGCGAATCCACCGTCTGAGTATACAGCGTTTCGGTACGATGATACCACTGGACGCTTGGCCTCGCGCATGTGAGTGAGTAAGTCTGCAGAAGTTACGGGTCAGATCAGATTGTCGGTTGATGGTTTCAGAGTCAAGGCTGTCCTGCTCACCGGAAGGAGTAATGGACTCTTCCTCGCCGACATGCTCCTGAAAAAGCGATCCAATACCTCCAGATCCAGCCTGATGAGACGCAAGAGCACCGATCGTGATTTCTTCCCACCTGACGTGATTCCACAGATAGCCTTCCTCGCCAACGGGTGAAGCTCCCCTGAGTTCCGGCAAGTAGTCCGTAACTGGCTTATCGAAGACCTCAATCCCAGCTTTGACCAGAAGCGCATAAACAGTGAACAGCTTACTCACGCTACCTGTCCGCGCGATGGTCTGGTCATCTAGTTTGCCAGCCGTGAGGACCTGTTCTTGACCTTCGCCGATATGGTGGTAGCTGAAGAGGGAAGCGTTGGTGGCGGCAGAGAAGACGTCTATGGAAAATACGAGGTCTGTTTTGTTGAGAGCGCCGTTGTTGAAGAGGCTTTCGATTATGGATGGGAAGGCTTCGGTTGCGTTGTTGATTGCGTGTGAGCCGGTCGGGATGAAGTTAGAGAGGAATTGTGGGCCGATTAGAGGGACTACTTTCGTTGGTGGTTTGACTATGCCTGCTGAGGCTGCTGCGTGGGCTGTGACTGCGAGAAGTCCAATGAGGTTGATGTGACGCATTGTCGGAGATGGGGATACTTGCGCAATGGCAGTTTTCGATTGCGAACTTGGTCAGGAGGATGCTGTTGAAGGCTTGTGATGATTTATTCCGGGTTGACGACAATGCCTTTGGCCTTATGTAGTTCGAAATCTTGACACACGGACCCAGCTAAGCTCCGAAATAGAATATAGCAATGTCCATTCACTCGCGACTTGCTGACGATCTTTGCCAGAAAGGGAAACATGAAGCGCTCTATAGCATCCAGCTGTCAGCGCGGAGCTGGAGGAACATTCCGCAGACCCTGTATTTCAGCTGTGAGTATTCCCAAGCCAGGTAATCAGGTTGAAGCCAAGATGTACAGCCATAACCGACGTGAAGGATGCGAGCATACCAAGGCCTGGTTGCTAGTGTGTGCGGCGCATATGACCCGATCAGGAATGGTGAGAAGCTGACGACTTGCATCTGTCCATCATGCGTGCTATTGCAAGAAAGCCAGTTCATTAAACATGTGGTCAGGCTCCTGATGTCGAACGTGACTGTTAGATCGTGTTGCAATGTCCCGATCGTCAGGTCGAAGACGGACTGATGTGAAATTTGTTTGTTTGTTCGTTTCATGCCGTTCTAAACTTTTCTTCCCTCTCTACCATAATCGTATAGTGTATCCCTAGATCCTCGGCGTAAGCCTCTCGAAAATATTGTACCCAAAATTCAAATCATGCACGCATCATAAGACATCTAAAGCTGGTCAAGAAGACCAGAAGACTCGAGCAAAAGGACGATCTGGTGGACCGCAGTCCTGACAGTCTCCTTGCTGAGGTCGACGACAAGGTCGGCCTCCTTGCCCTCGGGGGTCTCGTAGGGGTCGTCGACGCCGGTGAAGCCCTTGATCTCGCCCTTGCGGGCGGCGGCGTAGATGCCGCGCTTGTCCGTCTTCTCGCAAACCTCGAGCGGGGTGGCGACGTGGATGAGGAAGAAGGAGCCAAACTTCTCGACGATCTCGCGGGCGGCCTTGCGGCCGGACTTGAAGGGCGCGATCGGGGCGGCGATGACGGCGGCACCGGACCTGGTCAGCTCAGAGGCCACGAAGCCGATGCGGTGGATGTTCTTCTCGCGGTCCTCGCGGGAGAAGCCAAGCTCGGAGGACAGCTCGGAGCGGACGGTGTCGCCAAGAAGGAGGGAGACGCTGCGGCCGCCCTGCTGGTTGAGGGTGACGTTCAGCGCGCGCGCAATGGCGTCCTTGCCGGAGTTGGTGTAGCCGGTGAGGAAGATGGTGAAACCCTGCTTGTTGCGGGGAGGGTGGGACTCGCGGAGGACGCGAACGACCTCGGGGTAGGAGAACCACTCGGGGATCTCGGCGCCGGTGCGCAGGCGCTTGCGGAGCTCAGTACCGGAAATGTTAAGCTGGCGAGTGGTCTTGGGGACCTCGTCGACGGGCTTGTACTCGTCGGTGTCGGGGAGGTAGGTCATCATCTGGAAGGGAACGACCTCGATGCCGAGCTCCTCGCGGTACTTCTCGACGGCGTACTGGGCGTCGTAGGGGCCGTAGAAGTCCTCGCCCTTGCTGTTGCTGCCGGGACCGGCGTGGTCGCGGCCGACAATGAAGTGGGTGGCACCGTGGTTCTTGCGGATGATGGCGTGCCAGATGGCCTCGCGGGGACCACCCATGCGCATGGCAAGAGGAAGCAGACCGAGGACGGCCATGCCGTTGGGGTAGCGGTTCATGATGGCCTGGTAGACACGGACGCGAGTGAAGTGGTCAATGTCACCGGGCTTGGTCAGGCCGACGACGGGGTGGATGAGGACGTTGGCCTGTCTGGCGCGGGCAGCAACGACGGTAAGCTCACGGTGAGCGCGGTGCATGGGGTTACGGGTCTGGAAAGCGACAACCTTGGACCAGCCAAGCTTCTCGAAGTGAAGACGGAGCTCGGCCGGGGTGTAGCGGAGTCCGACGTAGTCGTAGTGCATGAGGCGCTGGATGGCCTCGACCTTGCCACCGACGTAGACGTCGCCGGCGGTGTGGTAGAGGTAGTGGATAGCAGGGTGCTTCTCGTCGCCGCTGGGGTCGAAGACGAGTTCGGCCTCGGTCTTCTTGTTGGGCCTGTAGACGTCCTCGACGGTCAAGATACAGATGTTGCGGTCGTCACGGTAGTCACGAAGAGTGACGCGAGCGCCGGCCTTGAGACCCACGCGCTTAACCTCGTCCTCGGAAATATCAAGGTTGATGGGCATGGAGAAGAGGTTGCCGTCGGCGAGACGGTTGTCCTTGCAAACGCTGAAGCTGGTCAGCGCATATTCTTTATGCTGTGTTCATGCATGTCCATGTAACCAACCCATTGTAGTCCTTCTCGTTCATGAAACCCTCCAGAGGGGAGAAGCCACCGTTGATGATGAGCTCGAGATCGCAGAGCTGGCGCTCGTTCAGGACGATAGCGGGGAGAGTCTCGGCCTCGGCGGCGAGTTCGTCGCGGCGAGGAGCATCGCGAGCAATAAGATCCTTCAGGATACCACCTGGGGATTGAATGTCAGCGGTCTTGCAATTTGGTCAAGTGGATGTCGTCGCCGCCGCTTCATACCGTGGGGAGGGTTGGCCATCTTGGGCAACTTTTGTTATGTGTAAAAGGAAAAAGGCAAAAAAATGTTCCAAGAGGATGGATGGAACAGGTAACTTGGTGGTGAAGGTGTTGGAGCAAACAGTTTATTATTGACAAGAGGCGCGGGGGATGGAGGAAGTTTGTATGGGTACGTAACCAGGGCACGGATGGTTGAAACTGGGGCTTCCGACTAGACTTCGCTGGCGTCGTGGTCGCGAAAAGATTAGACTATCCCCTTCCCTTCCGTTCTTCTATCTGCAGGTACGGCACCGTCACCGATCACGGCGGGCGGCAAGAGACTCCGGGTCCATTGATTGAGGCATATTCACTTCAACACCTCTCTACTGCTGGGTAAGCGAGTTTGATATCGTTTCAACCGAGCTTTCTTGACGTTTCCTGTGACATTGACGTAGCGGGTTGATGACACTACCAATCACTGATCGATCAGCAATCAAAAATACATGCAATTCTCGACAAAAGTCAGCACGACACGGATTTGTCGAGACTTCATAAGCCAGCGATGGCGTGATGGCAGCTAGCACCACAACGCCCCCCACCAACTTGCACCAACCCTAGACACCTTGGCACGGCAGTGGATCGAAGAGACGAATTCTCTTTATGCCTGCCTGTCACTGCTGCATCATCTGCTTGTTGTTATTGGCCATGTTGCGTCTGATCTTGCTATACAAGGCTGATGTTGAGAAATTCGTTGTCTAGGTGAGTTATCGATATTATGGACTCGGCTCCGTTGCCTTGAGACCCTTCAATCAATTTTCCATTGTTGTTGAAGACGGGAAGGATGAGAGTCTCCAGCATCTCATCAATTCCTGGCCATGATTGCCGCGGAGAACGTCGATTACATCTTACCGGCATACAGTGGTAACCGTTGACCACAACAGTTACGACAGCGTCGTCAAATACCATACGGCAGTTGTTCATGGGCATAAGGAAAGGAAATGATGTATCCTCCTCCATGTATCCTCGGTCAAGTCCGGAGTCTGTCTGCTCGTACTGCGGTACAGCTTGACTTGTTCGTCCAGGTATCCACCCATAGCTAGGATGTAATAGTGGCTTTACCACTGATGGTTCACCCTTCGCGTCGAGCATAATCGCCGAGTATGCTATTGTATGCAGGACTAGTCGATGAAATGATGTTGCTGAGTATATACGCCTGGCGGTAAAATACCAATGGCAAAATCGCGACCATCTCACACACTGCCATCCCTGCAAAACATGGACTCCTCTCGAGTTTCGAGTTTCGAGTCGACACGACAGTCTTCCAACAAACCATTCAAGACTCACTCCCCGAGTATTACCAGTCTGACCCGCTCACGTTCACTGCAGGCTCTTCTGCACTATCTGCTTGAGGTCTGGACAGCATCCATGTGCGCCCCCGGCGGTTTGTCGCGGTTCACTTCTACACAGCGGGCCACCTGCACCTACAGTACACATCCATTCAATTTCACAGGCCGATTGACTCGTCGCTAGGAATGTTGCCATCCATCGAGGCTCGCTCTCTCTGTGATAGGGCCTTTCTGGTCATCCACGTGTCCAGTCAACGCATGTCACTGGCGCTCGCAGGAAGGAGGCTACCTCGAAGCAGATCGTAAACGACGTCCTTGTGCTCACTTATCGCACGAAGATTACATATGAAGAGTATCCGTCACTTCTGCGGCCAAGCGGCCGCCCAGAGATCTATCAGGCAGCTAGAAAATAGACCTCTCTCTCTAGCTGCCTGATTAGGTCTCGCCGCCAAGCTGACCGACATGAAACTCGCAACTTCCCCTCAATGAGCTGTCTCTCTATCAGCAGAATCTCCCGTCACCATGGAAAGTGCAATTCACGTCATGACCGACTTGGCAAGCGATACGGTGCTGTAGGTAAATAAAGGTAGGACATCCTCCTCTCGACAAATCCATCCACTCTCAGCGATATCCTTCACGGAGTAGATATTACAATGAGACTTATATCTTTAGTATATTTCGCCTTGTCCGCGGCGGCAACACCTTTGCATACGGACAGAGCCCTCAGCACCCGTAACGCAAAAGTCAACTACGACGGCCACCATGTCTACAGCTTGTCCCCATCTTCAGCCCTCGAAGCACGCGAGCTCGAGAGACGCTTCGAAAGATACCACACCCACCCTGTCCGAGACACCCTCGAAGTGGCAATCCCTCCTGAAGATCTCGAAGACTTCCACGCTCTCAACCTGGAGGCCCGTCTTGTGAATTCGGACCTGGGATCGTACATCCGTTCCACCGAAGGAAAGGCCCCATCGTACAACAGGGCTCTGCACAAGCGTGGCGAGCTTCCGGACCTGTCATGGTATGATTCTTACCACGACTACGCTGACCATTTGACGTACTGGGATGATCTTGTGGCCGCTTTCCCGGATAATTCGGAGAAGTTTGAGATTGGAAAAAGTTATGAGAACAGATCCATCTATGCGTTCCATCTTTTTGGTGATGAGGACAACAAGGGTTATGGCAAGCCTAGGAAGGGAAAGAGTAAGGTCGAGAAGCCTGTTATTCTGTGGCATGCCACAGTGCATGCGAGAGAGGTATGTGAGACAATCGTCCCGACATTCCTTGAGCATCGACTAACACATCTCACAGTGGATTTCAACGATGGGTATGTTGGAGTCACCCAATATTGATTGAGCGGAGTACTAACATCCACAAGTGATCGAATACCTCGCATACCAGCTCATCGATGGCTACAAGTCCGGAGAAGGAAACGTAACAGCCTTCCTCAACCGCTACGACTTCTACCTCGTTCCGTTCCACAACCCCGATGGTAAGCAATCAATCCCAGCTCTCTCCCAGAAAAACACCCCGATGACGGCCTCCGATTAATCCGCTTACCCCCCAGGCTTCCTCTACACCCAAACCAGCGACCGCCTCTGGCGCAAAAACCGCCAACCGCGCCCAAACGTCAACACAACCTGCCTCGGAACCGACGGCAACCGCAACTGGATCTTCGAATGGGACGCCGAACCCCCCGAGGGCGGCTCGACTCCAGACCCCTGCGGCCAGACCTACCGTGGTGAAGCCCCAGGCGACACGCCCGAGAACCAAGCCGTAGACAGCTTGTCCATCAAACTCTCCTCCTCGGCCGGCAACACCACCACCACGAACACCACTGGCCCCGGCATCCGCTCCTTCATCGACTTCCACTCCTACAGCCAACTCATCCTCACTCCCTGGGGCTTCTCCTGCGATCCGCTCCCGGAAACGATCGACCGCATGCTCGAAGTCGCAGCCGGAACAGCGGCTGCAATTGAAGCGGCCAGCACGCGTGGCAGCGAGTATTTGTCTGGACCGGGTTGTGAGATTTTGTATTTCTCTACCGGTAACTCGCGCGACCATCATCACGCTGTGCGCGGCGCGGACCATTCTTGGACGATGGAATTGAGCCCCGCGGACACTCCTGGCGGTGTTGGGTTTGTGCTGCCGCCGGAGGAGATTTGGCCGGTTGTGAGGGAGCAGTGGGCGGGGCAGGTTTGGTTGTTGGGGGATGTTTGGGAGGATTAGATTTGGCGATGCAGGCATGGTTGGAAGGAAGGTCAGGCGGGGGGTTGGAGGAGGAGGGAGCTCGGAAGGGGGGTGGGCGTTTGGGAAAGTGTGGAATGGGATGGAACGCTGGTTTGGTGTTGTCGTTCGACTTGCTCTCATTCTTTACAGTTGCTGCAATTCGTTGCCTACATCAACGAAAAGAAGAAAAAGATTGCGCTGCATGTTTCCTATAGTCATACGTTTCACCCATGTCCGCATCTCTCCAATTGTTCTTTATAGGTAATTTTTCTCGAGTGTGTACGGGTCTTACGGAGTCGATGGATCGATAGATTATTGTATCCGCCAACGATATATCC
>Ga0265797_10012700_pt1 | contig 10273 bp, 11 predicted proteins | sample P2T30metagenome_FD_192433 | JGI IMG/M metagenome (GOLD analysis project Ga0265797, IMG submission 192433) | Plant litter microbial communities from East Loma Ridge, Irvine, California - P2 T30 | ecosystem: Environmental > Terrestrial > Plant litter > Unclassified | place: USA: California... | reverse complement strand
GTCGGCGCATACCGGCATGAGAACATGAAATCGAAACAATTGGCCCCATCATACATCATGATGTACGATTCTTTATACCTACTTTATCATCAACATATACGGCGTATTGTATGTGCAGCATGGTTGACCGAAATGAGTAGTTCCCAGATAAGGATTCGTGTTTTGAAACTGGTTAGAGGTAACTAGGTGATTCGTTTGTTGAGGCAATTTCCTCCCTCTTACGGAGGAGCGAGACATTCTGCAACTCTGATAAAGACAGGATCACCATTATGGAATAGCTTGCCATGGGTACGAGCATGGGAAACTGCCAATCGGATCTGTCCTCGGCGATCAGGTGGTAGACATTTGCTGCGTTGCTGCATTGCTGCACGAAGATCTGCGCTGCAATTGAGCATATAGGCGTTATATTCGGTGTGACGTTGCTCATATTGCAGAATCTTTCCTAATTCGAAGGACTGGTCGACATGCGCAACAGGAGTCATATAGTCAAAGTCAGCACCTAATCAGGTATTGACTTATAGGGGGCTGGGGTGATTTGTCGAGTACCCTAGCCAAGTCCTGGTCCACTGCTGCATGTACGATAGAAGGCGGCCATGCCGATGCAGAGGGGAAATTCTTAATCGTTCATTTATCCTTGACCTCGAACTTGGCGTATCCGACGGCGAGCTCTCCACATGTACTAGAGCCTCACAGGAGATTTGCGTATCTCACGTTGCCGCGCATATCCGATCTGTGCGTGACTTGCGCGCGTTATCTGCGAAGAGCCTCCTCGCCCTCACACAGGCAGGAGCTGAGGAGCTGGAGTATCGTTCCTCGTTTCAAGCCGGATTGCAAAGACCACATATTATGTTTGGAAGCAATGCGCCGTCGTGTGCATTCAGGTACATCAGGCGCGCTTCCAAGATCGTGGCGTGTGGGGCCGTCAGATAAGGCGATGCTCTGTAGCACTGCCCTGGCAAGGAGCTGTATCTCGCTACATCGACACGGGAAGATGTGACTTGAATTGGAAATGTCGGCCAGGCGAGCGAGTGCATAGATCTGACGCAAAGGTGGGGTCTGACGGATGATGTCGAAAACAACGGGGGCTTGGTATTACAACCACTAACTCAATTCGGCGTGCGTGGCCTCCAGGTCTTGTCCTGCCTGCAGGATGTCGAAGAAGGGCCATGGTGATAGAGCGTGGGCGACCGTTTTCCACATATATCGCGTAAGATCAGGCCGCGATCAATCCTCCTATATGTCATGTCCTTGCGTATTTGATATGTCTCGGCAACGGTTTTAACCGGCCGTTTGCGTGGGATGCGTCAATGCCCTGAGCATGAAACGCGACATGTCGCTTCTTCGTTCTCGACAGCCTCACCCCACCTGCTGAGGCAGCAAACGTTTGCCTGCACACGGTCGCGTTCGCGCATCGTCCCCACTATAAGGTGAGTCCCAAGCGATGTCGATCTGCCGAACCTGGCACGTCAAGTTTCATTTTTTCGTTCTGCATTGACGCTCGAACATTCTGAGTCTCGGATGAGGCCTGAGGCCCTTCCCGCTCCTTCACCTCTCATTCCGTACGAGTAATAATCCCTGGTGTTAGCCACGCGATGAAGCTATATCAATGACAATTATCAAATCCCCGCCGTATCTATCCTGGTGCCTTTAGGAGTGTTTGTCGAACGTGGTGGCCCTTGACCAATAGCAAGCGATTATCAACCAGGCTTGATTCGCGTCCAAAGATTAAGGACATGATGGTACATCATACTTGTACCCGGCCCGTTTGCGCGACAACTTTCGAATCTGCTAGCCAAGGGTCCATACATGGGAGTAAAAGATGGCAAACCGCCTGATCGTCATCCAGGTCGCGATAAGAATGGAGCTCCTGTCTTCTCCAGCTTCTTTGGTGATCACGTCGATCATTCACCTTTGAGAGCTGGACTCTGACTCTGTCGTTACGTTCATATGTAGTGGCGCAGGCTTTCGCCTATTCGTTCTTCTTCTAATTCCCTTCTGCGTTCGTTCCAACGTCCACCACTTCGTTCTATCTATCACGTCTTATGAACTTTGATATACAGCACAGACTGCACCGTTATGGAGCAGAGTACCTCTCGTTCTATCCTGGCACTCAGGCTGCCAGACCCCCGTTTCAGCGTCGACTTTGCAAACTACGCTGTTGATGCCAAAGCAGTTGCCACTTCTAGAAAGTACATGCAGGACTTGTTTCCCGGCCAGAACAAGCCTTTACCGCCCCCAAGGAATCAAGCGTCACGCCATCCCATTGCGCGTACAACACCAGCGTACGAGCTGCAGCAACGGCAATGTTCCAAACAGATGGCTTCACAGATACCGGACGACAAATGGGATGCGCATACGATAGAGTGCATGATAATGCTGGACGATTCACCCATGGACACCTCGGATCGATCTTCAGCTTCATCAAAATCAACATTGGCCTCTTCTACAGCAACGTCCTTTACCGACACTATATCTACTAGCGCTACAAGTCACTTGGTACCTACGCCAGCGGCTACCAGCGGCCGGCAAATGTTGACGCCCAACTTTCTTCAGCTGCCATCGACAATAGTTGACCACATATTGTCATACGTTTTCGCCGAAGAACGGGCCGTCTCCATCACACCATACCAGTCCCGCGTTGTGCCCCAGCAGCGTCGCCGCCATCGTCACGGTCCGAATGCCGTTGACATACGATCATTCATGATGCAGCCTGCATTGATGGTATGCAAGCAGATTCGAGAGCTAGGGCTGGAGATTCTATATCGCGACAGCCTTTTCCTTATCGATCTTTCCGAGGTCGATAGCACAAACACGTGCAATGAGAAGGACAACAGCAAGTACTGGGGGTGCTGGACAAGTAATGTGCCTCCTCGAATGGTTCGAAGTGCTCTTGCTCGTGCTTCAAACATCCGCTTCCAACTTCCAGTCCCCAGTGCAGAGGCTATGGTTGTGCGAAGCGCGACCAAGAGGAAGAAGGATGCCCAGGAAGAGACATCTATCATTGTCGATTCTTTACGCGCAGTTACCAACCTGATTACTGGGTTGAACAAATCTCAGACGTCCCAAACTGAGAGATCTCGCTCAGCAAGCCCAGCTGGTCCGAAAATCTTGCGTCGTAAGCTCAGCTTTCGATCTGCAAAGCGTCCTGACTCATTAGAATTCGTATGCCGTGGAGACTCACCACCACCACAGCCGAGAGAACCATTGGATACATTAGAGGTTGTCCTTGTGAAGAGTGATGTAGACACTGAAGTACATAGCATGACGTTGGACATGGTAGCGGTGTGCAGTAGCATCCCTGTATGCGGAAGCCTTGAGTACCATCTGGAAATCGACGGAATGCGAAGGCTTTGGGCTAAGCGAGAGAAGGGGAAGTGGCTGGGTAGTGAGCCTGATGGAAACAAATTGCTTCGTGGTATGTCACCGCCGTGCTCACAACTCAACATGAAGACTCACATGTACCAGATTTAAAGGCCTTAGGACAGCAGTCCACAAAAGCAGATATCACGCACGTTCATGGAAAGCACAAGAAAAGCAATGAGAAACCTACGATACGTGCGGATGTCCTGCATAGAGAACGGACACTGCCAGCCCAGCAACCTACTAGCAGCAGACCCAGCTTAGATGGACAACTGCAACATCGAAGTGCCTCTAAAACAAGACCATCCAACGACGGCATCGTTGCAAGAAAGATCAAAGAGATGGAAAACTTGTCCAGAATCAAGCTCTTGAAGGGCAACAAACAGCCGCCGACCGTAGAGGAGCTCCAACAGATCGCCGCTGATATTAGGAGGGGTGTTTACTAGGAAATTCGTTTAGTCCTAAGATGGATAGAGCCAGGTGCTCGGAAATGTAGTATAATTCATTGTCTTCGTGTCATTTCTACGTCTAACATCTATGCTCTGGTCATGTCCAATGAAGTGCTGGGCGTTCGGTGTGCTGTGTTGTCTAGGCCTTTCCATCCGAGAACTGAACGACAGCCCACTTGCCACTCCATGCCCACTTCCTCGACCCACTGTCTCCACCACCCCCTTCCATAGCTTTTATGCGCTCATCTTCCCCGTCGGCGAGCCCGACCACGACGTCGGCCTTGCAGGTGCGGAGCGCGAGAACGCGGAGACCTGAGCCCGGGCCCATGGGCCCGATGGCGTCGGTAAACGGCGTGGTAGCAGGCCAAGCAGCCTATTGTTGATCAGTAAATAGTGTGAACAACAGAGACGAGAGCACTTACATCAGCAGTCAGCTTGCGATAGTTCAGATCGCCTTTGAAGATGACAAGCTCACTTTCCTTGAGATCTTCATAAAGTTCCGGCTCTGTCTTGGGAAGCCGCCAATAGCTACCGCCTGCAGTCCAAAAGTCGTTCGGCCGCAGCATCAGCTGACCCTCGGCATGCAGAGTGCTCCAATGCTGGAAAAGGAACTGCAAAGCCTCGCTTTCCGCTTCCGACAATGGCACAGCTTCCTTTCCAGCGTGCTTCTCATCTTCGGTGAGCGCACTGTAGAAGCTCTGGGGGTCGGCTAATGCGGAGAGAAGAGCGCCGAAGTCCGCGGGTAGAACATCTGAGACTAACCAAGGGATGGACTTGGGGTGGAACACAACGTTTGTCGCAAGGCCAGAAGCTATGAGATAGCCGGCGAGGATCAGATCAACAAAGAGCTCGAAACCTGCGTTGTCCAGCACGATATCGACGCGGCGCTCTTTCTTGCCCTCTTTCTGAGCTGACGTGAGTATCTCGAATGCCTTGCCTAGGTCGTTGACCAAAATATTCTTCTCAGAGTTCTTTCTTGCCTCGGATCCTTGCAGCTTCTGGATATCCTCGTATGAGAGGTTCGTCAGGAGCGACAGATCTGTCGCATTGCCCCAGAGGCAGATCTCGCACATCTCTGTGAAGAGGACCTTCTCGGCGGCCTCGAGCTGCTCCTGTGTCTCGGCACCTTTTATTGTCTTCTTCTGCTCGAGCTCCATGACGATGTCCTTGTAGCGCGCGGCGAGTTCGAGAACGGCGGGACGGGAGGATTTGAATGTGGCCATCTTCTGGCGGGCGAAGAGGTCGTACGACCGCCAATTCTTGGTCTGCTTAAAGATGCTCGAGATGCGTCTTCCTATGGCCATGAGCATGAGCCATGGGACGGCAAAGGTCGACATACCTGTAGAGATAGCACTCCGAGTACAGCCATGGCACATTGTGCCACTTGGGATTGCCCCTTGCAGCCAACTCCTTGTTGTAGGCGTCGACATCGCGCTCGCCGTCATCGGGAATCGGGGTCAGCTCGCGGTCGTGTTGGAGTTCGTATTTTAACTTGGCAAGCTCTGCAACAACCCATTTGCCTTCGGTGATGGCCGCTTCGTCTTTGGTGTCGTGCAGGGAGCGGTGCACGTCGTCAATGCCTTGGGTGATGATAATGGGCCATCGCGAGCGCGCCGACGTGTGGGCAAACGACGTCGCGTCGTTGGTGCTGTACTGTTCTATTGCGCGTAAGTCGCAGTACGGTTGATAGCGTGCGTGGAATACTCACGTGCAGGGAATGTATCGAACTCCATCTTGTCGCTGACTTGTTGTCGTTGCGTGTGGGGGAGGCTTTTCATGCCAATGCCTCAAAGATGACGATTCCTGCAGGGGTCTGGGAGCGAATATCTTGCCAAGCCTCGACGCTACCCCTCCATACCTCATCTTTACCCTACTTTGCGCCTCACTACCTAATGACAGACCAATACCCACAATCTCTGGCCTCGCTTTTGATGCAATGTATCGGGAAAATCATTAAATAATCTATTATCGCTGAGCTATGTAACTGCGATACCCGTCGGCTTTCGGACGCTGGGGTCAAAGATTGTCCAGCTTTGAAGATTATGACTGCATCAGAGAGCAGCTCTAATCGAAAGCCTCAAACAAGTGCTTACTGACAGTGCGATGCTCAGGAGAGAATCGTAATCGGGCGACGATCGGCTCTAAGCTCGGGTGCAGAAAGAAACGTGTCTCCTAAGGCCATTACTATGTTCGAAGATGAACCCCAGCTAATCGGTTGCTTGCAATCGCAATCTGACAACCGGACGCGGTCTTTGTTCAAGGCCAAGAGACTGTATTGCGCATGGGACTTGGTGGTGCAGGCTGTTGACGCAGGGTCTACCCAGGGTGCCGGCGAATCAACGGGGCAGGGTGACATTTAAACTATGACGCGTTTTGCTAGACATGTTCTATGTTTCTGCGCTACCTAAACGTCAACAAGCAATTCTCAAAGTCGCCTTCCCAGCAGAATGGAGCTTGCTTGTGTGTAATTTGACACGGCACCTTCACAACTTCCCAACATTATTCACACGACTCAGTTGCGCCATCCTATGAGCGTCTACCGCTCCATTGCCTGCATCAGTGCTCGTAGCACCATCCTCTTCAGGCCTCAGCGCTTCATCACACCCTTCATACGCACAATGGCCACGATACCGAATGGTGACCTCAACAACACCTCAGCCGAACGGGTTCGAGCTGAAATCGCCATTGATCCTGCGTACCAACATCTCTCACTTGCGATACCCCCCTCCGACGACGATGCCGAAATCCGAAAATTATACAGACCATTCATACTCGAGGGGGATGATGCAGAACAAGACTGGGTTTCTCAGTTGGAGCTGAGTACTGTGTTGAGAATGGTAGACACACAAGTGCTCCAACGGGGTGATGATAGGCTCAGAGTAGTAGTTTTGTATGGGAGCATGCGGCAGAGGTAGGGACCACGTTCAATCAGCCTGATACTCGAGGCTGTCTTCTCGCATCTGCTAAGTCCAAGTAGATCCTACTCCCGCCTGCTAGCATACGAAGCCAGCAGAGTACTTTTCCGACTTGGCTGCGATGTGCGCATATATGATCCTACTGATCTTCCCGTCAAAGATGACGTGCAACATACACATCCCAAAGTGCAAGAGCTACGCGACTTGAGTAAGTGGAGCGATGGACATGTATGGATATGTCCTGAGCAGCATGGAACCTTAGTGAGTAGCCACCCATAGCATCCCATGTCTGCCAGCGTGTCGACTGACAATGCTCCTTTTCCAGACGGCCGTCTTCAAGAACCAGATCGACTGGATACCCCTCTCGACCGGATCTGTGCGCCCGACTCAGGGCCGAACTCTCGCCATAGCACAGGTGAATGGCGGATCGCAGTCCTTCAACACGGTTAATTCGTTACGCATACTCGGTCGATGGATGCGTATGTTTGTGATCCCGAACCAAAGTTCTATACCCATGGCATACAAGCAGTTCACCGAGGAGGACGCTGGAAGCAGGCTCATGCCTAGTGGTAACAGGGATCGTCTTGTTGATTGCATGGAGGAGTTTGTCAAATACACCATCGTCATGCGTCCGCACTTTGACCTTTTCGGCGACCGGTATAGCGAGAGAGAAGAGAAACGGGCGAAGCAAGCAAAAGAAGTGAACAAGCCTGCCCCAGACACCCAGCATGCAGCGTTGTCGACCAGCGCGGGCCCTTCGAATTGATATTTACAGTAGTTCAGATGTTTGGCGGGTTCTCCACGAGATATGGAAACATAGACGAGATTTGGATAGAGGTTGTAGGGCAGCATACGAAAGAGAGGCTCCAAAGCAAGCTTGGACTAGCGTTGTCGATCTTCTTGGGGTAATGACACCCCGCAATCGAACAAGTGACATACCATTTACCGGTATAAATGTTGGTGCCGCCGCCATGAACGAGACATGCGATAAATCGCATCCTATACGATAATCCAAAGAGACTGCAATTTTATTAATGCACCTCTGCGCTTCACCACCGACTCCTTCCGATGATGCAGACATGGCTGAGCTCGCTGTTGCCGTAGCACGCCCACCTCCAGATGGTGGATATGGCTGGGTGTGTGTGGCAACGTGTTTCACCATCAATTGTTTTACCTGGGGTACTGTCTCCGTAAGTCAGATTACATAACTCCCATGTCCCTTATCTTCACGTCTCCTGCTAAGCTAATCGCTGCAATAGGCTTATGGCATCTACCTATCGCACTACCTAGTGGACAATGTTTTCCCTGAAGCATCTTCCTGGGACTATGCATTTATTGGAGGCTTCAACTTTGCCATCGCTATGCTCCTTGCACCTTTCGTCACTGTCTTCTGTCGCAAATTCGGTATTCATGTTATCATGTGCTGTGGAATGGTCTTCCAGCTTGGTGGCTTCATTGCCGCCTCATTCGCAACTCGTATATGGCAGCTGCACATTTCGCAGGGCGTCTTGATTGGCTCTGGGATCGGTTTCTTATACATACCCTGCCTCCCAGTCCTTTCCCAGTGGTTCGATCGAAGACGAAGTTTAGCCAATGGTATCAGTGCGGCAGGGTCTGGTGTTGGCGGTGCGGCGTTTGCATGGGGTACTGAAGCTATGATCCAGCGCATGAGCATCAGCTGGGCCTTGCGCATTACCGGTATCGTCGCCTTCGTCGCCAATGCTACTGCGATAGCATTCATACGTGATAGGAATAAAGCCATTCGACCATCTCAGCTTGGATTTGATACCAAACTTCTCCGGCGTTACGAAGTACTACTGCTCCTCGCTTGGATCTTCATTAGTATGCTGGGATACGTTGTCCTGCTCTTCTCATTGTCTGACTTCGCGCTATCGATCGGGCTCTCCAGATCACAAGCCACCGATATGATTGGATTTCTGAACGTCGGTACTGCTGTTGGGCGGCCATTGATCGGCGTATTGAGCGATCGATGGAGCAGAGTCGACACAGCAGGGGCTCTGACTTTGCTGTGTGGGATCTGTTGCTTCGCGTTCTGGTTGCCTGCGGCATCATACCCACTGACTGTATTCTTTGTTATAATTTGCGGCGCTGTTGTTGGAGTGTTTTGGATGGTAAGTCGGATCTTGCGTCTCACTCCAGTTTCAAGAGACCCTCTAACTGGTGTTCGCTAATAGACAATCGGTCCACTTTGCGTCGAGGTGGCAGGCATCAAGAACTTGCAGTCGCTGTTATCTCTGTCGTGGATGGCAGTGATAATTCCAGTAACAGGTATGCATGCTTCCAAATTTGTTTGAGAACAGTCTAACAAAGTGCCATAGTTTCTGAGGGAATCGCTCTCAGGTTGAGGCGTCCAGCATCTTCACGAGAGTATCTCTACACCCAGATCTTTGCAGGTCTCTCGTATGTTGTAGCCAGCGGCTTCATGTTCCAGCTTCATAGAGTGAAACGACGCCAAAAATCTCCCACTCAGTAGCGTATGAGGTTACCTCGGATCCTCTGTGATATTCGCAAGGGCTTTTAGCGATACATGGTGCATCTCCCAATAACCTTCTCGCGGATTTGCACTCAATACAGATTCAAATCACAGCTTGACATCCAACTCTGTTCTGTTGTAGCCTTTCGGTATTCGCCCAATTACGATAGATGATGCTCCTGTATACAGTGTCGTTAGGCTTGGTGATGTAGCGTGAGAAATTTCCATTGTCGGTGATTTCATGATCGTAAAATCTCTAATATGCGGTCAAGACACGTAATCTCTCCTGTGAATGATGGAAAGGTTGCGCCAGGTGGCGGACCGTACTACCTTGAAGAGAGCGGCGCGTATCAAGTCCCACAGCAGAGATTGACAGAGTTGGCTGCATACTTGTCTTGATGAACAGGTCAGGAGTCGTCATGACATGGAGTAGTTAAAGTACCAAAGCACAAGCAGTGGAGGGAGCGATCTCCCTTACAGATACAGGGTCTAAGAAACTGACAAATAGGTCGGGCGCACCTTTGATCAGAGCAGCTCCATCATGATCACGTGCTAAACTCCGCCTTGAAGAGCGTAAAAGAGATGTTTCAATGAAGAGTAAACGAATATAACAACTCTATCTACCATTTAATCATATTTGTGACCTTGTAACGCATCAGCACACTGGACGTGTGCCCATGTTCGCGTTTTTGTTGAGAATTGTTGAGTGATAGCTCGGCAACGAATGCTGTGAGCCGAGCGCGAATAAGTCCTTGGTCGTTGCGCATACGTTTAGCGCAGTTGGGCTTGGGAGACGATCAGCCGATAGAACCCCAGTCATATCGAGTGGAAGATACTGTAAGACAGTATGTTCTACCCACCCTCCCTCGTGGTCAAACCACGTACACTATCGACGCGAGAATATGTGGAGGTCGAGAGTTACAGGATCGCATTGATTCCAGGCGCCTAACCCATGACGTCATCTGTCAGCCTCCCTGTTTGCAACGTCCAAGAACATGAAACGATGTCGCACATGGAAGAAGACACACAGAGCTCGAAGTCCTGCGATCGATACT
>Ga0265797_10012698_pt1 | contig 10275 bp, 10 predicted proteins | sample P2T30metagenome_FD_192433 | JGI IMG/M metagenome (GOLD analysis project Ga0265797, IMG submission 192433) | Plant litter microbial communities from East Loma Ridge, Irvine, California - P2 T30 | ecosystem: Environmental > Terrestrial > Plant litter > Unclassified | place: USA: California... | reverse complement strand
CGCGAGGAGCGGCGCTTCCGGCGGACCGTGCGGGTGGTGGCCGGGGTGCGGGCGCTCGTGCCGCGGGCGCTGCTGCGGGTGCCGGGGCCGGTGCTGCTGCGGGCGATGCGGCGGACCGCCGAGCGACGCAGCGCGGCTGGTGGGGCTGGTGGCGCCGGTGCTGGTGGCGGTGGCGGTGCTGGTGCTGGTGCTGGTGCTGGTCAGCCTGCGAGCACGCGCACGGCGTAGTCCCCCACCATCACGACGTCACCGGGCCGGGCGATGACCTGCGCACCGCCCACGCTGGGTTCCTGGGCACCGGACGCGCGCACGACCACGGTGCCGTTCGACGAACCGAGGTCCTCGACAACCAGGCCGCCGTCACCCGTCGGCCGCATCGCGGCGTGCTCGCGCGACACCGACTTCCCCGGGTCGTCGAGCAGGACCGCTCGTCGCCCCGGCGCGGTCGGGACGCGTCGCCCCACGACCACGGGCTGGTCGAGCGGGACGACGTTGCCCGGGGCGATCTCGAGCACGAGGCGCGGCACGACCCCGATCGTGGGCAGCGGCTGCTCGGTCTGGACGACGGCGTCGGGTTCGTCGTCCGACACCGGGGCAGCGGGCAGCACCCAGGCGCGGGACAGGTAGCCGGCCTGCCGGTCGCGCTCGACGTCTGCACGCGTGACCGCGGGGCGCTTCGGCCCCTCGTCGTCCTTGCGGCGTCGTGCCACGGCGTCCCCCTTCATCATGGAGATCGTTCAGGAATGGTGCGGGCTGCAACGGGATCAAGTATGGTCGAGAAGCGCCGGGGGGCTCCCGGTACTTCACATACGCATCGGGAGGGCATGCGCCATGGCCAATGTCAACGTCACCTACGACGATCTTCGCAACCAGGCTTCGCAGCTTCGCAACGGCCAGAAGGCCATCGAAGACCAGCTGAGCCAGCTCAAGAGCCAGATCGACAACCTCGTCTCGTCGGGCTACGTCACCGACAAGTCCTCGAAGGCCTTCGACTCGACGTACTCGGAGTTCAACTCCGGTGCGACGCAGACGGTCCAGGCCATCGACGGCATGGCCGGGTTCCTCGAGAGCGCGGCGAACACGCTCGAGTCGACCGACGAGCAGCTCGCGTCCAGCATCGGCTGAGACCGGCTCTGAACGGTGGTGGCCGGCGTCTTCGGACGTCGGCCACTCCTCTCAGTATGACCACGTGACACCGGGGGAAGAGGAAGACATTGGCAGGCGGGACTCTGCGCTACCAGGGCGCGAAGATGCAGTCGCTCTGGAGCGACCTGAACGCGGTGAAGAACGAGTTCGACCACGCGGACCAGCACTCGGGTGACGCGGCGGACGCCGTTGGGCATGCCGCGCTTGCGAACCGCATCCGGTCGTTCTCATCGGGGTGGGACAGTCACCGACGCGAACTCAGCGATTCCATCGAGAAGCTCGCGAAGCTCGCACTGAACGTCGATGGTGCCTTCGACGACACCGAATCGGAACTCGTCAAGTCGATTGCGAGCGAGAAGTGAGCGCGCTCGTGGCAGGTCCTACGGGCGATCCCGTTGCCGTTCAGGACATGGCGCAGCGCTACCACCAGATCGCTACCGCGATCAGCGACGCGGCCAGCACCCTCAAGCGACTGGACGGCTCGGATTCGGAGAGCAAAGCGGTCACCGCCTTCCTGAAAAAGGCAGGCGACCTCGCCGACAAGCTCGGGCGCGCCGAAGGCCGCTACTCGGGCACCGGAGACGCACTGTCCGAGTACGCGACGGCGCTCACTACGGCGATCGACGAGGCATCCAGTGCCACTCGGCTGCACGATCAGAGCGAAACCGAAGCGCAGTCCTCCAGCCGCTCCCATGACCGCTACCAGGACCTCGCGAACAGCTCCACCGATCCCGATCAGCAGCAGGAGTACCAGACACTCGCGGACACGCAGCGGTCGCGGGCCGATGGAGCACGAGCAGACGCGACCCAGGCCGCGAGCAGCATGCTTGCCGCCTTGGAAGGGCTCGATACTGCCGCGCAGCGAGCCATAGCGAAGATCGACGACAGCGTTGACGACGGCCTGAACGACAGCGCGTGGGACGACTTCAAGCAGTGGATGAAAGACAACGACGAGTGGATCTCGGTCGTCCTGAAGGTCGTGCAGTTCGCGGCGACGGTCCTCGCGATCGCTGCGCTGCTGTTCCCGTTGACGTCGTGGCTCGGAGCCGCCGCGCTCATCCTCATGGGTACGGCGTTGGTAGGCGACACCGCCAAGGCAGCGGCTGGTACCGGTTCCTGGGCGGACGTCGGACTCGACCTGGTCGGCATGGCGACGTTCGGTACTGGCAAGCTCGCCGTGTCGGCTGGTCGGACCGCGGTGTCAGAGGTAGGGATGTCGCGTGTCGGATCGCTCGTCCGAGGCGGGGACGACGTCGCGAACGCCGTCGTCCGGGTGAACCGGAGCTTCGAACGAGTCGCGAGCGAGGGGCTCCGTCCCTGGTACCGGTTCGCCGCGGCCGGTGACGAGGACATCGCTCAGATGGCGCAGTGGCTCAACCGCTCCCGTGTCGGCGCTGCAGGGCAGAGCGCCGAAGCGGTTGCGAAACTCCAGACCTGGATCCGAGTCGGGACCGGCGCGGGGTGGACCGGGATGGCGCTCGACGGGGGCGGATGGCTCAAGGACTACGTTCCCGCATGGAACGACTTGGCCAAGAAGACGACCTTCCGGACAGGCGCAGCGTGGTAGCAGCTGAGGCTGTCGCGAGATCGTACGCGATCGCCCTCCCTGCGGGCTGGATGCACATCCCTGTTCTGGATCGCGACAGCATGCTCGACCTGGTCGGGACCGTAGCGACCGCGCCGGACGAGCCTGGTTGGCGCGCTGCCGTCGGTACCCAGTTCGACACGGCGCTGGCGAGCGACCCGGACCACCGGCTCCTCGACACTTACATGACGCAAGGGCCGATCCCCACCACTGCCATCGCAGCGAACATCACTGTTGCGAAGGTCGAGGTGACCGCTTCGTCCGGGCACAGCCCTGAGGAACTCCTGCTCGCTCGGATGGCGAGAGGTCGTGCACGAGTCAGGTCGGTAGGAGGCTCGGTCTGCGTCGTCGACGATGCTCCACTCGACCCCGATGAGCCGGTGCAAGACGGCGTACAGGTCCTGGCCCGTCAGACGGCGCTGGTCCAGGTGCCAGGCAACGACACGTTCCTGCTGGGGCTGGTCTTCACGGTGGTGAGTGCCGTGACGGACGAGCACGGCCTCGACGCCGTGACCGCCGTGGTGCGTTCACTCACCGAGTTGTTCGATGCGCTCCTCGGGACGTTCCGTTGGCTCGACGGTGACGGCACCGTGATGTCCGCTGCCGACAGGGGACCAGCATGAATTCGCGAATCGCCACCGGAGTCGTGGTCGCGAACGTTGGACCCGAGTGGATCCTCGTACCCGGACGGGAGTCCTTCGCTTCCCCGGAGTTGCTGCAGGACTGGGCCGCGTCCACCGCACGGGCCAAGACACTCGCACGGCCCGAGGCCTTCGAGTGGCTCTCCCTGTCACTCACGGCAGTTGCCGCATCGAGCAACCCCGACGAACTCCGCGCCGTCTACTTGCCCTCCGCGGACGCGGACCTCGCCCTCGTCCGCGTCATCGCTGCCGGTCACGACACCGACACCGGAGACCTGGCTCTGGCCGTCGGGGTCGAAGACCCAGCAGCCATCGAGACCCCGATCGTCGAGCCCTTCACCGCGGCCGGCCTCGGAGAGGGTGTCCGCGCGGTGCGGTTCCACGTCGGGGGCGAAGACCGCTCCGTGACCGGGATCGTCTCGTACGCGTTCGCCGTCGCCGGGACTGTTGTCCGCGTCTCGTACGCCGACGCCGACCTCACCCGACTCACGAACCTGTCCGCGATCGTGGACGACTTCGTCGGAGCGATCACGATGCAATACGGTGAGCCACCGACCAGATGAGCGCGATGAGGAGCGGAATGCAGATCGCAGCCCCGGGGACCCATGAGACGTGGCTTCCCGTCCCGAACGACCTCGGCGGCGCGCCCGTCAAGAAGATCATGAAGTGGGCGCAACCGGCCGTGCGCGACGTCCTCCCCGGTCGCCTCTTCAGCCCGCATCCGAAGCAGATGTTCCTGCAGACGCTGCTGGGGTCGGTCGCGCAGGCAACCGAACCGAACGAGCAGTACTTCGTCCACCTCGCCGAACTCCCGGAAGAGGTGCTCATGGTGCGGGTGCGCTGGGAACCAGCCGAGCAAGACGTCTCCGCACAGCTCCGACGGCTCGTCGGTCCGGGCAACAGCACCGACGTCGAGATCGATGTCGCGGAGCCCGCCGTCATCACCCCAGGGGTTCAGGGGCTGCGCGCCGCGTTGAACCGTGCCGGGGAGCGAGTCGGCTGGGTTGCGGCGTTCGTGGTCGACGGCCTCGCGACACAGCTCCGGATGGAGCTTCCACCAGAATTCATCCCGTCGCTCGAACCCGACGTCGAGTCACTCGCGCGTTCGCTCCGTGCGCAGTAGCGGTACCAGCCGAGGGTGTCGTCGAGGATGACGAGAACGTATCGTTTCCTCGACATCACGGACCGGAAGATGTCTCGTCGGGCGCAGGCCTGGACGCTTGCATCATTGACCGCGTTCGGGCTGATCGCGGTCTGCCTGTGGATCACGTTCCCGACCGACGGCACGCCGGAACGGAGCCGAATTGCCCTCTGGTGCACGTACGGCGCAGTCGGCTTCGGCTACTTCTGGGCCCTGGTCCTCGCCGAGCGGCCTGCTCGTCGGCAATTCCTCTCCGCTTCGTCGACCATCGTCGGCAGCCACATCGTCCTGGTGACGGCCCTCGACTTCACAGTCGTTCCGCCTGGCCGCCGGTTCGCGGTGGCGCTGGAAACGCTCGCGATCGGTCCGGGTCTCGGGATCGGGATCGCCTCGGCCGCGATCGTCGCGCTCATCGTCGTCGGAGCGATCATCATCGCCCTCGTCAGCGCGACCTTCATGTTCATCCAGGCCGCGCGTCTGCCGCGAGCCGACGCGCGTCGACGCATCCGCGCGTTCTCGGCAGCGGGTGCTGTGCTCGGCGGTGCGCTGATTGTCCTCTGCTCCGCCATCGCCCCCGACCCACCGGGCGTCGAGGTATCCCATCCCGGTCGCGGAGCCGGTGGGATGAGATTGGTCTCGCTCTTCCTGCAGTCGTTCGGGATCATCGGGATCCGGCCGGGGTGGTTCCCGATCAGCGTGGTCGTCCTGTTCGTCCTGTCGCTGGTCCTCGTGCTCCAGTTCCTCACGCGTCCGATGTGGCTTCCCCGAGCTGCCGATACCAGGAAGGTGCCCAGGAAATGACTCGACGCCGCAGGCGGAACACGCCGAAGAACCCGTGGTGGTCGTTCACACGCGACGCCCTGATCGTCCTCGCCATCGGCGTCGGCCTGTCGTTCCTCCCCGGCGGCAAGTACGACGTCGGTCCGTGGAACGGGGAGACGGCATGGCTCGTCCGGTACATCTCGTGGGCAGTCGCCGCTGGCCTCGGCGTTGCCATCGGGAGCCGACACATCCGCGGGGCACGGCGGTGATTCTGCGCCCGACGCACGACGTGACCGGCCTCGATTCCTCCACCGCGCCTCCACTCTGCAATCGGTGTCCACAGGAACGACCGGACCGTGCCTGCCGGACCGGGGAACCTGCGAGAATCAGGCCATGAGCGGCAGCATGACGCTGCGGGGGGCTTCGTCCGACCACCGCGCTGCGACCACGACGACCACGATCTCCGGTGCGGGGCGCTCCACGTGCGCCTGACGTTCACTGCGAGCCACCTTCCGTCGAATGCCTCTGCCGACTTCGTGGTGGAGTGCGACGAGGACACCCTGCTCGGCGAGATCGTCGAGGTCGTCGCCAAGCGGCTCGGCCAGGGAGCCTCGTCGATCGTGGACGTCGCGGTCGACTCCGTCCCGACCACCCCGCACGCGCGCATCGGTGATGGTGTGCTGCTCGAGGGCGCTCGGCTGACGTTCGGGGCACCGGCTCCGGTGCTGCCCTTGCCCGGTGACCTGCCGAGCGTCCGCATCGTCGGCGGTCCGGGTGCCGGCACCGTGGTGGTGCTCGACGCGGGCATCGCCCACGTCGGTTCCGCGCCTGATGCGACGGTGCCCCTACCGGACCGCACCGCCCCGGAGTACGCCGCGATCCTGCGGCTCGATCTCAACCGTCGGTTCACGATCACCCCGACCGAGGGCTCCACGGTGCTGGTGGACCGCACCGAGGTCGACGACGAGACCCCGGTCGAACCGGGCAGCATCGTCACCATCGGCGACACCCTGCTGTCGGTTGCGGTGCCGGACGCCGACCGAGCGGCGATCACCCTGACCGCCGGTGGCGGCTCGCTCGACTACACCCGGCCGCCACGGCTCCTGCCCGAGGACCACCCGTCCGTCTTCAAGCTGCCGGCCGTGCCGGCGCAGCAGTCGCGGCGCTCCATCCCGATCATCGCGGCGCTGGCGCCGCTCGGCATGGCTGCGGTGATGATCTCGATCTTCCACAACGTCGCGTACCTCGCGTTCGGTCTGATGTCGCCGATCATCATGTTCGGCAACGCCTGGTGGGACCGCCGGAACGGCAAGAAGACCCACAAGCAGCGCGTCGCCGAGTACGAGGAGACGAAGAAGGCGGTCGAGGCGGACGCCCTGGAGGCGGTGGTCCGGTACCAGCGTGAGCTGCGGACGAGCGCGCCCGACCCCGCAACCGTGCTCGACGTCGCGTTGCGGCGTCGTGCCCGCCTGTGGGAGCGGCGCCGGACCGATCCTGACTACCTGACGCTGCGCGTCGGCACCGCTGACGTGCCGTCCGGCGTCGTGCTCGAGGACCCGGCGGCGCTCGAGCACCGTCGTGCGGTCGACAAGCTGGCAGAGGACGTGCCGGTGATCGTCGACCTGGGCGGGCAGGGCGTCGTCGGTGTCGCGGGTCGTGACGAGCACACGCGGCACCTGACGTCGTGGTTCGTGGCGCAGCTCGCGGTGCTCCAGAGTCCCCGTGACACGCAGTTCGTCGTGCTGACTGACGCCCGGTCGGACGATGAGTGGGCGTGGTTGCGGTGGATCCCCCAGGCCCGGCCGGGCTTCGGGCAGGACGCGGTGATCGCGATCGGCAACGACGCCGAGACGCTCGGCGCCCGGGTGGCCGAGGTCGGTCAGCTGATCGATGCGCGACAGCGGGCGATGCGTGAGTCCAACATGCGCGGCATCCCCGGTCCGGACGTCGTCGTCGTGCTCGACGGCGCCCGGCGGCTCCGAGCACTGCCCGGCCTGATCCGCATCCTCAAGGAAGGGCCGGCGGTGGGTGTCCGGGCGATCTGCATCGAGGAAGAAGCCCGGCTGCTGCCCGAGGAGTGCTCCGTCGTCGTCACCGTCGGACCGGAACGCATCCGGGTGGCTGCGCAGCGCCAGGCGACGGTCACCGACGTGCGGCCGGACCGGATCCCGGACGGCTGGTTCGAGACCGTCGCCCGCGCGGTCGCTCCGATGGTCGACGCCGACGACGAGAGCGACGCTGGCGGACTGCCCACCTCGTCGCGGTTGCTCGACGTCATGCTGCTCGAGCCGCCGACGGCCCGTGCGATCACCGGGAAGTGGTCGGTGCGACCGCGCACGACCGAGGTCGTCGTGGGCGAGAGCCTGGACGGCCCGTTCGCGTTCGACCTGCGGAAGGACGGCCCCCACGGCCTCGTCGCGGGCACCACTGGTTCGGGCAAGTCGGAGCTCCTGCAGACGATCGTCGCCTCGCTCGCGGCGACGAACACCCCAGAGGGCATGAACTTCGTCCTCATCGACTACAAGGGCGGGGCGGCCTTCCGCGACTTCGCACCGTTGCCGCACACCGTCGGCATGGTGACCGACCTCGACACGCACCTGGTGGAGCGAGCGCTCGAGTCCCTGGGCGCGGAACTCCGTCGTCGCGAGCACCTGTTGGCCGACGCGGCAGCGAAGGACATCGAGGACTACCTCGACCGCCTCGGTCGTGGTGAGCCGCTGCCGCCGATGCCGCGGCTGCTCATCGTCATCGACGAGTTCGCGAGCCTGGTGCGGGAGCTGCCCGACTTCGTCACCGGCCTGGTGAACATCGCCCAGCGCGGTCGGTCCCTCGGCATCCACCTGATCCTCGCCACGCAGCGTCCGACCGGTGTCGTCTCGAACGACATCCGCGCGAACACGAACCTGCGGATCGCGCTGCGGGTCACCGACTCGAGCGAGAGCACCGACGTGATCGACGCCGGCGACGCGGCCCAGATCCAGAAGAGCACCCCCGGCCGCGGGTACATCCGTCTGGGTGCCGGGGCTCTGCTGCCGTTCCAGTCGGGGCGCGTCGGTGGCCGTCGCCCCGGGCAGTCGACCCAGCGCAAGCAGGTCTGGGCCGGTGCTGTCTCGTGGTCGGCGCTCGGCACTGCACCGCCCGCACCGCCGAAGTCCGAGGTGCAGCACACCGACGAGCGAACGGATCTGCAGGAGCTCGTCGGTGCCGTCACCGCGGCCGCAGCGGAACTCGGCGGTCCGGCTCCCTCCCGCCCCTGGCTCGATGCCCTGCCGGAGACGCTGCTCTTCACCGACCTGAACGACCGCGCGTGGGAACTCGACGACAGCACTGCCACGGATGCCAGGGTCGGGCCGCTCCCGTTCGCGCTGCAGGACTTCCCGGGCGAGCAGGCGCAGCGGGTGCGCAGCCTCGACCTCGACTCCGACGGGCACCTGTACGTCGTCGGCGCCCCGCGGAGCGGCCGGTCGCAGGTGCTGCGGACGCTCGCGGCGGCCATCGCCCGGAACACCTCGGCCGCCGACGTCCACGTGTACGCGCTCGACTGCGGCAACGGCGCGCTGCTGCCGATCCAGGCGCTCCCGCACGCCGGGGCCGTCGTCCAGCGCGTCCAGACCGAACGAGCCCAGCGGCTGCTGACCAAGCTGACCCAGGAACTCGCTCGGCGCCAGCAGGTGCTCGCCGACGGTGGTTTCGCCAGCATCGTCGAGCAGCGTGCCGCGGCCGTCGTACCGGCGGAACGCCTGCCGCACATCGTCTTCATGCTCGACCGCTGGGAGGGCTTCGTCGGCTCACTCGGCGAACTCGACCACGGCGCTCCGACCGACCAGGTGATGACACTGCTGCGCGAAGGTGCCAGCGTCGGGATCCACCTGATCGTCACCGGAGACCGACAGCTGCTCTCGAGCCGGATGGCCACCCTGGTGGAGGACAAACTCGTCCTCCGGCTGTCGGACCGGGGCGACTACGGACTGGCGTCGCTGAACCCACGCAAGCTCCCGGAACAGGTCCCCGACGGACGCGCGTTCGCCTCCGAGTCCGCGACGGAGACCCAGATCGCGCTGCTCGCCGCAGCCGGCACCGGGCAGTCGCAGGCCGCCGCCATCACGGCGCTCGCGACCTTCGCGACGGAACGCGACCGAGCCGTCGAACGCACCCGACGTCCCTTCCGCGTCGACCAGCTGTCCGGCCCCGTGCCGTTCGACCGTGCGTGGGAGATGCGCGACGACGACGCCGGCCTGTTCGGTCTGGTCGGCATCGGCGGCGACGACCTCACCGCGATCGGGCCTGACCTGGCCGCGGCCGGTTCGTTCGTCGTCGGGGGCCCCGCGAAGTCCGGACGCAGCGCCGTCCTGCTCTCGATGACCCGTTCGGTCCTGCGCGAGGGCGGCGAGGTCGTGCTCGTGACCCCGCGACAGTCGCCCTTGCGCGGGCTGGCGGCGGAACCGGGTGTCCTGGCGGTGCACGAGGGTGCCGATCTGACCGAGGACGACCTCGCACCCCTGTTCGACGGGCAGCCTGGTCGACGCGTCCTGGTGATCGACGACGCCGAGCTCGTCAAGGACGCGCCGGCGAAGAGCTGGCTGCAGGGGTTCGTCAAGCGGGCGGCCGACAACGGTCAGGCGATCGTCGCCGCCGGACTGACCGCCGAGTTCGGTGTCGGGTTCACCGGCTGGCAGGTCGACATGAAGCGCAACCGCTCGGGTGCGCTGCTGAGCCCACAGGCGATCACCGAGGGGGACCTCCTGGGCATGCGCCTGCCACGGAGCAGCATCGTCGAGCGCGTCCAGGTCGGCTCGGCACTCGTGCACCTCGGCGACGGTGCACTCGTGTCGGTGCAGGTCCCCTCCCCGTGATCACACCGGAACAATAATTGTCACACTGACAATTACCGTGGTACGGTCGAGCCATGGCAGTCGAACTCAGCACCTGGGACGCCCAGGGCAACCAGACGACACCGACGTTCTCCACCATGCGGTTCCCCGCCGGTGAAGCCCACGTCA
>Ga0265797_10012697_pt1 | contig 10275 bp, 9 predicted proteins | sample P2T30metagenome_FD_192433 | JGI IMG/M metagenome (GOLD analysis project Ga0265797, IMG submission 192433) | Plant litter microbial communities from East Loma Ridge, Irvine, California - P2 T30 | ecosystem: Environmental > Terrestrial > Plant litter > Unclassified | place: USA: California... | reverse complement strand
GCCGGCTACATGCTGACCGACCAGCCTTGAGCGAGACGCACACGATGCTCAGGCTCCCCAGTTTTTCCGCCCGCACGATCGCCATCGGTTATGGCCTCGTGACGCTGCTGGTGCTGGCGATGTTCGCTGGCCCGCTGTGGTACGCGTGGCATACCAATATCGGCGAGGTGCGCAGCCAGCTGCTCAAATCCGATGCCCAGCACCTGAGCAACCTGTTCATCCGCCAGGGCCCGCCCGCGCTGGCCGCCGCGATCGACAGCCAGGTCCACGGCGTGAACGACGGCGTGCGCAAGATCATGCTGTTCGTCGCGCCCGACGGCGCCAAGCTGGCGGGTAATCTGCAGGCGTGGCCCGAGGGCGTGCCCGACCGCGATGGCCTGTGCCAGGTAACGATCTTGGTCGACGACGTGCCACGCAACGTGGAGCTGGTGCGCGTGACGCTGGAAGACGGCTACCGGCTGCTCGTAGCCAGCAACCTGAATCGCTTCCAGAAGCTCGAACGCCTGTTCGCGTATGGCTTGCTGGGCTGCGCGATCACGGTGCTGCTCAGCGCCGCGCTGGGTGGCCTGATGATCCGCCGCGCGCTGCTGGGCCGCATGCAGGGCATCAGCGACACCACTGCCTCGATCATCGAGGGCAAGCTGTCGCACCGGCTGGTCGAACCGGGCGATGGCGACGAGTTGCAGCAACTGACGCGCACCGTGAACCGCATGCTCGACCAGATCGAGCATCTGGTGACCGGCGTGCAGGATGTCTCGAACGCGATCGCGCACGACCTGCGCACGCCGCTGTCCGAGCTGCGCGCGCGGCTTGAGGAGTTGTCGGTGGCACGGCCGGCGCCGGAGGAAACCTTCGTCGAAATCGACGCCGCGATCGATGACGTCGACCGCGTGATGGGCATCTTCAATGCCTTGCTGCGGCTGGCCGAAATTGACAGTGGCAGCCGGCGCGCCGGTTTCGTCGATGTCGACCTGGCGGCGCTGGGCGCAGAGGTGACCGAGTTCTACGCGCCGGTCGCCGAACTGAAGGACATCGTTCTGGGCTTTGACGGCCCGGACAACCTGCACGTGGTAGGCGACCCTGTGCTGCTGGCGCAGGCGCTGGGTAATATGGTCGACAATGCACTGAAGTATGCGCCGGTGCGCGGCGCGATCGCGATCTCCGCACAGCGCATCGATGCCGACACGGTGCAGATCGTCGTGGCCGACAATGGCCCCGGCATCCCTGTGCACGAACGCACGCGCGTCATTGAGCGCTTCTACCGGGTCGATGCGAGCCGTGGCACGCCTGGCGTGGGCCTCGGCCTGAGCGTGGTCTCGGCGGTGGCGCGGCTGCATGGCGGCACGCTGACACTGGACGACAATCATCCGGGATTGCGGGCCACGCTGCGTATCGGCGCGGTGGCGCCGTGAGGCCGGTGGCGTCGGGCTCCAGCTTGGGTTCGGCTTGAGCTTCGGCTTGCGCTTCGGCTCAGGCTCCCGGCACCTGCCCTGCTGGCTGCATTTGCGCTACAGTGTGGCCTTTGTTGGCGCCCCACTCTGTCGGGCCACATTCACGGGAGAGCCCCATGCCTGAACCAGTTCCAACCAACGGCGACCTGACAAGACGCGCCGACGACCACTTCCTGCTCCACCTCGGCATCACCCTGGAGGCGCTGGCAGCGCCGGTGGATCCCGTCAATCCGACCAGGCCTGCCGGCCCGCGCAACGAGCGTCTACCGGGCCATCATCGAAGCGCGCCAGGGCGACGAAGATATCCAGCCGCGCGGGGTCTGGCAGCGGCAACCAAAGCGCTCGGACTGGCCGCACGTGAGCAACCTGGCCGCCGGCGCCTTGCGCACCCAGGGCAAGGACCTGCAACTGGCCGCGTGGCTGTGCGAGTCCCAGGTCCACGAACATGGCCTGGGCGCGCTGGCCCCCTGCCTGCTGCTGGCGCACACGCTGTGCGAGCGTTACCCGACCGCCCTGCATCCGCAACTGGAACACGACGACACCGAAGCCCGCGCAAACATCCTGCGCTGGCTGGACCAGAAGCTGGCCCCGACGCTGCGCCAGTCACCGCTATTCACAACGGAAGATGGCCGCGCAACGACGTGGGCCGACTGCGAACAAACCGCGCACGAGCTTGACGGCGACGCCACGACCCGCAGTACGCTCGCAGCCATGCCACCAGCAATCCTGACCGAGCGCATCACTGCACTGGAAGACGCGCACGCCATAATCGCCCAGCTCCAAGGCACCTTCAACACCCCGCAAACCACCACCGCACCGTGCCTGACGGCCCTGACCGACCAGGTACACGCCATCCTCTCAGCACTCCACAACGAACGCGCCGCACGAGTCCCAGCACCAGCAGATGCGCCAACCGAATCACTAGCAGAACCGTCCGAAGCACCAGCCACCGCGCCCACGACAAACACCGCCCAGCCCCACCACTTCCGCGACCGCGCCGATGCCTACGCCTGTCTGGCCGCCGCCGCCGCCTACCTCGCCCACCTCGAGCCACACAGCCCCACGCCCTACCTGATCAATCGCGCCGTCGAATGGGGCAATATGAACACCGGCGCCCTCTACCAGGAACTCTTCATCCGCCTGGGCGGCCAACTCAGCATTTTCGACATGGTCGGCACCGACATGCTCCCCGCCCCGCAAAAACCCACCCCACCCCAATAACCCTGATTTAAATTAGGGTCAGAGTCGAATTGTTTGCCAACTTTAGTAAATCAATTGTTTATTAATTCGACTCTGACCCCAATTAATTTGCAAGATTAACTGCCGAGCTTAGGGTCGGAGTCGAATTGTTTGACAACTTTGGGTAATTGCCCATTAATTCGACTCTGACCCTAATTGTTTAGAATGATTTTTTGGAGCCTGCCGATGCCCTTGTGCCATTAATTGCACAAGAGGATTTGCCTACTACCAGATAGCGCTACCAATCGCCAAAAACAATGAGGGTCAGAGTCGAATTGTTTGTCAATTTTTATAAATCAATTGAAAAACAATTCGACTCTGACCCTAATTTTTATGCAATTTTTTACGGGCTCATCTTTAAGAGCTCGAATACGGCATTTGCTAAAGGCTATTACCCAACAATTCTACTCTGACCCTAATTGTGGGGGTTAGCTGCCGAAGTAGCGGCCGGCGCGGTGCCAGGCCATGACCATGCCGCTCATGGCGACGGCGCTCAGGGCGGACCAGGCGACCAGGTGGGGGGCGACGAGCAGCAGAGCGAGGGACAGGATGACACTGTCGATCATGATCTGGGTGCGGCCGGCGTTGATGTTGTATTGCTTTTGCAGCCACAGCGTGACGATGCCCGTGCCGCCAACGCCGGCGCCGTGGCGCGCGAGTGCGAGGATGCCCATGCCGCAGAAGGTGCCGCCGCCCAGGGCTGCGACGGCCGGATGCACGCGGTCGATGACCAGCACGAACGGCATGATCTTGAGCAGACCCATGATCATCGCGCTGCCGGCCAGCGACTTGATCGTGAAACGCGCGCCCATGAAGAAGTAACCAAACAGGAAGAACGGCACGTTGATCATCATGAACAGCGTACCGACCGGCACGCCGGTCGAGTACGACGTCAACAAGGCGATGCCGGCGACACCGCCGGTCAGCAGCCCTGCCGCGTGCAGCAGCACGATGCCGATCACGACGAACAGCACGCCGACGATGATGCCGTAGACGTCATCGAGCGTCGAATGCGGCTTGACTTCGATGATCGGACGCGATGGCTTGCTGGGAGAGCCTGGATACATGACAGACTGACTCACGCGCGCACCATCGCGCAAGCAGGACCGGACCGCGATGCGCACATCGGCGCGAGCGCTATCACCACGCGAGCGGGAAAGTGGCGGCGCGGGGCTGCGCACACGGAATCGGCAAGCGTCGGGCTGGAGTTCATGGTCCTCGGATGATCGGATGGGTAAGAGAAGCTGCAGGCGGCGCAGGTCTGGTCAAAAGACGCAAACACGCAAACATGCAGGTTACGGCGCGCTACAGCCCGCCATTATCGCCCATGTTGCGGCGCAGTGTCGAGCCGCACGAACTGCCCATGTCGCGAATGAGCGAATGGATGGTGCGCTGCACCTTGGCGGTGCACGAACAGCTGCTATTGCGCCGCTGCGGTGCGCTACGTGTCAGCATCCGGTGCCTCACCTGCCGCCAGTTCGCGCTCGAGGAATTCAACGCACACCCGCACCTTCGCCGAATTCCCCAGCCGCTGCGGATACACGGCCCACACGTTGGCCTCCTGCGCAAACTCGGGCAGTATCTGCACCAGCTGCCCGGCCGCCAGCAGCGGCTGCGCGTGCCAGCGCGAGCGCAGCACGATCCCGGCGCCATCGAGCGCCCAGCGCAGCGCGACTTCGCCATGATTGGTCGACAGCGCGCCCGACACCTTCACCGTCTCCTCAACGCCTTTCGCGCGTAGCCGCCAGACGCCAAACGGATGGTCGCGCTCCTTGATCACCAGGCACTGGTGACCGGCCAGATCCTGCAGCGTGCGCGGCGTCCCATGCTGCGCCAGATATTCGGGCGCCGCGCACAGGATGCGGTGATTGACCATCAGCCGCCGGGCGATCAGCTGCGGCGCGATCTCGTCGCCGATCCGCACATCGAGGTCGAACCCTTCGGCCACCGGATCGACCAGCCGGTCGAACACCTCGAAGCGGATCTGCAGTGCCGGATACGCGCGCGCCAGCCGGGCAATCGCCGGTGCGACGACCTGACGGCCGAAGCCAAAACTGCTGCACACGCGAAGCTGGCCGCTGGGCGCCCGCCGCCGCTCGGCCGATTCCTCGATCAGGTCATCCAGGCTGGCGAGAATCGCCTGCGCCCGTTCAAACGCCTGCGCGCCGTCTTCGGTGATGACGACGCGCCGCGTCGTGCGCTGGAACAGCCGCACGCCCAGCGCTGTCTCGAGCACCCCGATCCGTTTGCTGATATACGCGGCCGACATGCCCAGCGCCTGCGCCGCGCCCGCAAACGATCCCTGACGCGCCACGGTCACGAACACCCGCAGGTCAGCATTCTCCAACAGATTCTTCACGCTCCGTGTTCCTTGACTCCACAGGAACCAGCATTATAAACAAAACGTTTTGGCTTATTCTTGAAGCATTCAGATCAACTAACAGAAGACACCCATGAAAACCCACAAGATCGCCGTGATCGCCGGCGACGGCATCGGCAAGGAAGTCATGCCCGAAGGCCTGCGCGCCCTGGACGCCACCGCCAAACGCTTCGGCATCCATCTCGAATTCACCACCTTCGAATGGGCTGACTGCGACTACTACATCAAGCACGGCAAGATGATGCCGGACGACTGGCGCGCGCAGCTCTCCGGCTTCGAGGCCATTTTCTTTGGCGCCGTCGGCATGCCCGACATCGTCCCCGACCATATCTCGCTGTGGGGCTCCCTGCTCAAGTTTCGGCGCGAGTTCGACCAGTACGTCAACCTGCGGCCCGTGCGCCTGATGCCCGGCGTGCCCTGCCCGCTCGCCAACAAGAAGCCAGGCGACATCGACTTCTACGTCGTACGCGAAAACACCGAGGGCGAATACTCGTCGGTCGGCGGCAAGATGTTCGAAGGGACCGACCGCGAATTCGTGCTGCAGGAATCGGTCTTCACGCGCCACGGCACCGACCGCATCCTCAAGTATGCGTTCGACCTGGCTCAGAGCCGCCCCAAGAAACACCTGACCGCCGCCACCAAATCGAACGGCATCTCCATCTCGATGCCGTACTGGGACGAGCGCGTGGCCGCCATGGGCGAGCAGTACGCCGACGTCAAATGGGACAAGTACCACATTGACATCCTGTGCGCGCGCTTCGTGATCTCGCCCGAGCGCTTCGACGTTGTCGTGGCGTCGAACCTGTTCGGCGACATCCTGTCTGACCTGGGCCCGGCCTGCACCGGCACGATCGGCATCGCGCCGTCGGCCAACCTGAACCCGGACCGCACCTTCCCGTCGCTGTTCGAGCCGGTGCACGGTTCGGCCCCTGACATCTACGGCAAGAACATCGCCAATCCGATCGCGATGATCTGGTCGGGCGCGATGATGCTCGAGTTCCTGGGCCAGGGCGACGCCAACTACACGGCCGCGCATGACGCCATGCTGGCCGCGATCGAGCGCTGCCTGGTCGAGGGCCCGCGCACGCCCGACATGGGTGGCACGGCCAACACCACTGACGTGGGTCAGGCCGTCACGCGCTACCTCGAGACTTAAGCCACGCCCAGGTTGGCCAGTGCTATTGTGGGAGTCCTGACAGCACAACCAACCGGAGCCACCATGCAGCCGCACGAATCGACCGAACTGGAATACGTTGGCTTCTGGGCGCGCACCGGCGCGGCGCTCATCGACAGCATCCTGGTGATGATCGTCGCGCTGCCACTGCTCTACGCGATCTACGGCGCCGCGTATTGGGACAGCACTGCGATGGTCATCGGTCCGGCGGATTTTGTCATCAACTGGCTCCTGCCGGCCGCCTTCGTGCTCGCGCTATGGATCAAGCTCTCGGCCACGCCGGGCAAGATGGCCGTTGGCGCCATCATTGTCGATGCGCGTACCGGCGGCAAGCCAAGCACGCGCCAGTTCATCATCCGCTACCTGGGCTACTACGTCTCGATGATCCCGCTGTTCCTGGGCATTCTCTGGGTCGGCTTCGACGCGCGCAAGCAGGGCTGGCACGACAAGATGGCCGGCACCGTCGTCGTGCGGCGCAAGGGCGGCGCGACGCAACCCGTCAAATTCGACGCCACCGACCGCGCCTGATCAATCGGTCAGCCTGCGCATCTGCGCAATCAGATCGGCCTTGCCTTCAAAACCAATCCCCGGCAGATCGGGCATCGTGATGTGCCCATTCTCGACCTTGACGCCATCCGGGAAGCCGCCGTAGGGCTGGAACAAGTCGGGATACGATTCGTTCCCGCCCAGCCCCAGGCCGGCGGCGATATTCAGTGACATCTGGTGCCCGCCGTGCGGGATGCAGCGATTGGCCGACCAGCCGTGTTCCTTGAGCATGTCCAGCGTGCGCAGATACTCCACCAGGCCATAACTGAGCGCGCAGTCGAATTGCAGCCAGTCGCGGTCAGCGCGCATGCCGCCATGGCGGATCAGGTTGCGCGCATCCTGCATCGAAAACAGGTTCTCGCCCGTGGCCATCGGATTGGCGTAGTAGTTGCGCAGCGTCGCCTGCAGTTCGTAGTCGAGCGGGTCGCCCGCTTCTTCATACCAGAACAGATCGTACTGCGACAGCGCCTTGGCGTAACGGATCGCCGTGTCCAGATCGAAGCGGCCGTTGGCATCGACCGCCAGCTTCTGCCCGTCGCCCAGCACACTCAGGATCGAGTCGATGCGGCGCAGGTCTTCGTCGAGCGAGTCGCCGCCGATCTTCTTCTTGACCACCGTGTAGCCGCGATCGAGATAGCTGCGCATCTCGTCTTTCAGCTTGCCGTGGTCCTGCCCCGGATAATAGTAGCCACCGGCCGCATACACGAACACGCGGCGCTCCGGCTGGCCATTGCCATAGCGGTCGGCCAGCATCTGGAACAGCGGCACGCCCGCGATCTTGGCCGTTGCATCCCACACGGCCATGTCGATGGTGCCGATGGCCACCGAGCGCTCGCCGTGACCACCCGGCTTTTCGTTGGTGAACATCGTCTGCCAGATCTTGTGCGGGTCGAGGTTCGCGCCCGTGTCGTCTTGCAGCGCCGCCGGATCTGCCTCGAGGATGCGCGGGATGAAGCGCTCGCGCATCAGCGTGCCCTGGCCATAGCGGCCGTTGGAGTTGAAGCCGTAGCCGATCACCGGTTTGCCATCGCGGATCACGTCGGTCACCACGGCGACCACGCTCAGCGTCATCTTGCTGAAATCAATGTAGGCGTTGCGGATCGGGGAGCTGATTGGAACGGTCTGCTCGCGGATGTCGACGATTCTCATGGCGGTGTCTCTCATGTGCTGGTTGAACGAGACACCAGATTATTCGCTGCAGAGGCGGTTATGATTGAATCTCTTTCACAGGATTCTTCACCCAAAGTGAAAAATGACCTCGCCTCGCATCTCGAATTCTTTGTGCTGCTGGCCCGCCATGGCAGCCTGAGCGCCGCTGCGCGCGCGCTCGACCTCACGCCGCCGGCTGCCACCAAGCGCCTGGCGCAGCTCGAGGAGCGTCTCGGCGTGCGGCTCGTGAACCGCACCACGCGTACCAGCAGCCTCACGCCCGAGGGCGAAACCTATCTGCACTACGCGACGCGCATCCTGGCTGACCTGCACGAGATGGAAGAAGCGGTATCGAGCACGCGCGCCGTGCCGCGCGGCCTGCTGCGCGTGAATGCATCGCTCGGCTTCGGGCGCACGACGATCGCGCCGCTGGTGTCGACCTTCGCGCAGCGCTATCCGCAGGTGGAGGTGCAGCTCGACGTCACTGACCGGCCGATGGACCTCGTCGCGGAAGGCATCGACCTGGCGATCCGCTTCGGCGAGCTGCCTGACCAGCGCCTGGTCGCGCGCCGCATGATGTCGAACCGGCGCCTCCTGTGCGCGTCGCCCCGCTACCTCGAACGGCATGGCATGCCGGCCAGTCTGGCCGATCTGGCCAGCCACCGCTGCATCGTGCACCGGCAGAACGACGAGGCGCACGGGGTCTGGCGCCTGGAACATGAAGGCCGCGCTGTGTCGGTCAAGGTCCAGGGTGCGCTATCGAGCAACGATGGCGACATCGTGCTGGGCTGGGCGCTCGATGGCCACGGCATCCTGGTGCGCTCGGAGTGGGATCTGGCGAAGTACGTCGACAGCGGCCGACTGCGCATCGTGCTGCCCGGGTACGCGCAGCCCGAGGCCGACCTGTTCGTCGTCTATCCGAACAAGCGCCGGCAATCGGCGCGGGCACGCGCCTTCATCGATTTTCTGGTGGCGCACTTCGGCGCCTGACGTCTCGCTGAGCGGACGCAAAAACGGCCCCGATCGGGGCCGTTTTACTGGCAATACACCAGGGCCAGGGCCCAGCCCCGGCGATCGCCCTTACTTCACGGCTGCCGCTGCCAGCGCCGTCATATTGACGATGCGGCGCACGGTGGCGCTCGGGCTCAGGATATGCACCGGCTTGGCCGCGCCCAGCAGGATCGGGCCCACGGTCACGCCCTTGCCCGCTGCGACCTTCAGCACATTGAACAGGATGTTGGCCGCGTCCAGCGACGGCATCACCAGCAGGTTCGCGCTGCCCGAGTAGCCCGCGTCGATCTTGTACAGGTCACGGATTTCTTCCGACAGCGCAGCGTCGCCGTGGATCTCGCCGACCACGGCCAGCTCGGGCGACTGCTCGGCCAGCAGCGCGCGTGCTTCGCGCATGCGCTTGGCGGACGGGCGCTCGGACGAACCTTGCGACGAGTGCGACAGCAGCGCGGCCTTCGGCTCAAGGCCGAAGTGCTGCAGCGTCTCGGCTGCCAGGCGCGTGATGGCGGCCAGCTCCTGGGCGCTTGGCTGCTCGTTGACATACGTGTCGGTGATGAACAGCGTGAACTTGTCGAGCACCAGCGCATTCATCGCGGCCAGCACTTCGGCGCCCGGCGCCACGCCGATCTCGCTGCGCACATGCTCCAGATGGTCGTCGTAGCAGCCGGTCATGCCGCAGATCAGCGCGTCGACCGTGCCCGCCGCCAGCAGGCGCGTGCCCTGCAGCGTCGTATCGGCTTCGGCCGCAATGACGGTGTAATCGGCGCCTTCACGCAGGCGCAGGCCCGCATCCTTGATGGCGCGCTGCAGGACCGACGTGTCGCCGATCAGCACCGGATGGGCGATGCCCTCGTCGACCACGGCCTGCACCGCGCGCAGCACGCGTGGCTCGGCCGCTTCGGCGTACGCCACCTTGCGCACATCGGCGCGCGCCTTGTCGAACACCGGCTTCATGAAGAACCCGGTGTGATAGATCATCTGGCCCAGCTTGTCGCGGTAGGCGTCCATGTCGGTGATCGGGCGCGTTGCCACGCCCGATGCGGCAGCGGCTTCCGCCACGCGCGGTGCGATCGCGCCGAGCAGGCGTGGATCGAATGGCTTCGGAATGATGTACTCGGGGCCGAAAGTCAGGTCCTGGCCTTCGTAGGCCAGCGCGACGACATCGCTCGCTTCGGCTTCGGCCAGTTCGGCGATCGCCGTCACGCAGGCGAGCTTCATTTCGTCGGTGATGCGCGTGGCGCCGCAATCGAGCGCGCCGCGGAAGATGTACGGGAAGCACAGCACGTTGTTGACCTGGTTCGGGTAGTCCGAACGGCCCGTGGCGA
>Ga0265797_10012696_pt1 | contig 10275 bp, 6 predicted proteins | sample P2T30metagenome_FD_192433 | JGI IMG/M metagenome (GOLD analysis project Ga0265797, IMG submission 192433) | Plant litter microbial communities from East Loma Ridge, Irvine, California - P2 T30 | ecosystem: Environmental > Terrestrial > Plant litter > Unclassified | place: USA: California... | reverse complement strand
CGACTAATAGCGAGTTGCGCATACGAGTATCACCTGAAAAATGTTTGCGATGGCCTGGCATGCAACATCTGATTTAAAAATTCGACGGTTCGGTAAGGAATACCACCCCACCGCGGCAGCGGTAGAGGAGCACCGATAAGGAACGGGTTGTCGGGACCTGTCGCGTTTCAGAGGACAGCAACAAGCCTCGGCAAGCGACGCATTAGCGAAGGCGAAGTGACGGTTGCTGGCGTGGAGATCCAGGCCAGACCGGCTTCGCGGCAATCAAGGATAGGAAGCGCTGACGATGAAAGTCAGGCAGGCCAGTCACTATCCCTGGCGTCCGTCAAGCGGGAAGTCCTATAGAGGACTGAGCGGAGTATAGCCCAAACAAATCAGCCTTGCTCGGGCCTCGGCCGGTAAACTTGGCGCTCTAAGTGTTCAAGCTGTGGCGAACTCAGTAGTAGTACCGAGTCGCCATCTCGGCAGTAGCAATCACAGGCCTGTAACACGCTCGTCGAGCTCCACCATACGGTGCTCGGCCGCTTGCGGACGGCCGAACAGATAGCCCTGGAAGTGCGAACAACCCTCGGCCATCAGTTGCCTGAATTGCTCTTCGGTCTCGACGCCTTCGGCAGTGGTTTCGATCAACAGGCTGCTCGACAGGCCGGTAATCGCGCGGATGATGGCCATCGCCTCGCGGCTTTGCCCGATCTCTTGCACGAAGGATTTATCGATCTTGATCTTGTCGAACGGGAAGGAGCGCAGATAGCTCAGCGACGAATAACCGGTGCCGAAATCGTCGAGCGAAATACGCACGCCCAGGTTCTTGAGCGCCTTCAGCGTGCGGATATTGCCGTCGCTATTGTCGAGCAGGACCGACTCGGTGATCTCGAGTTCGAGGCGCTCGGCTGGCAGGCCGGAATCGGCCAGCGCCAGCGCCACCATGCTGACCAGTTCGCTGCTCTTGAACTGGATCGGCGACAGGTTGACCGCGATCGTCTCGCCATTGGTCCAGGTCGCGGCTTCCTGGCAGGCCAGGTTCAGCGCGCGCGTGCCGAGCTCGTGGATCAGGCCGGTTTCTTCGGCGATCGGGATGAATTCGATCGGCGGGATCTGCCCGCGTTCCGGATGCTGCCAGCGGATCAGCGCTTCGTAGCCAGAGATGCGGATGCCGGCCTTTTCGATGATCGGCTGGTAATGCATCTGCAACTCGCCGCGGTGCAGCGCGCGGCGCAGGTCGATCTCGATCTGGCGCCGCACCCGCGCCGCCGCCTCGAGTTCGGGGCGGAACACTTCGTGCCGGTTGCGGCCGTTGCGCTTGGCTTCGTACAAGGCCATGTCCGCGTGCTGCAGCAATTGCTCGGCCGTATTGCTGCCCTGGGTCGAGATGGCGATGCCGATGCTGATACCGACCGCGAAACTCTGGCCATCGATCGAGAACGCCGGCGCCACCGCCTCGAGCAGGCGCTGCGCGGCTTGCTGGGCTTCTTCCAGGCGCTTGACGCGCGGCAGCACCACGGCGAACTCGTCGCCGCCAAGGCGGGCCAGCGTATCGTGCTCGCGCAGGCACTTGCGCAGGCGGCTTGCCAGCATCAGCAGGATCTTGTCGCCGAAGCCATGGCCGAAGGCGTCGTTGATATTCTTGAAGTTGTCCAGGTCGAGGCACAGGATGGCCACGCCGGTATCGTCCGTGGCGCCAGCGAGCGCCAGGTTCATGCGCTGGTTGAATAGGTTGCGGTTCGGCAGGTTGGTCAGGCCATCGTGCTGGGCCATATGGTGGATCTGGGCGTAGGCGGCCAGCTCGTCGGTCACGTCTTCGGTGATCACCAGCACGTAGTCGCCTTCGCCATCGGGCTGCTTGCCCATCACCGTGCGGCTGCGCAGGCTGCGCGGGCCGACCGAGGTCTCGACCAGCATTGCATTGTCGAGCCCGCCGCTACCGGACAGGGTGCCCGAGGTCTGGCGCCCGATGTACTCGGCCACGCCCGGGCTCAGGCAATCGCTGGCGACCATGCCCTTCAGGTCGACATAAGCCTGGGCGAACAGGCGCTGGGCCTGCTGGTTGGCGAGCAGGATGGTCCCCGTCCCGACTTCCAGCACCAGCACGCTGGCCGGGATATTGGCGATCACCGAGTCGAGGAAGTCCGACAGCGAGGTCATCTGGCGGCTATAGGCTTCGGCCAGGTCCTTGGCTTCGACCAGCTTGCGCTGCTGCTGGTGACGCTCGGTGATGTCGCGCGTGATCTTGGCAAAGCCGAGCAGCACGCCATCGTCGTCGTGGATCGCATCGATGACGACGCTGGTCCAGAAGCGGGTGCCGTCCTTGCGCAGGCGCCAGCCTTCGGCCTCGAAGCGCGATTCGCTGCGCGCGGTCTCAAGCGCCTGCTGCGGCAGGCCGGCCAGGCGGTCGGGCTCGGAATAGAACACCGAAAAGTGCCGACCGACGATCTCGGCCGCCTTATAGCCCTTGGCGCGCTCGGCGCCGGCGTTCCAGTTGACCACGTGGCCATCGGTGTCGAGCATATAGATGGCGTAGTCGGTCACGCCCTGGATCAGGTAGCGCATGCGCCGTTCCTGCTCGCGCTGGGCCAGTTCGGCCTGGCGCTGCTCGGTGCAGTCGCGGGTGATCTTGGCAAAGCCGAGCAGTTCGCCGCGTTCGTCCAGGATCGCGTCGATCACGACGTGGGCCCAGAACGCGCTGCCATCCTTGCGCACGCGCCAGCCCTGGTCTTCGAAGCGGCCGGTGCGGGTGGCGATCTCCAGGTTCTGCGCCGGCAGGCCGGCTTGCAGGTCTTCGTCGCGGTAGAAGCGTGAGTAATGCTGGCCGACGATCTCGGCGTCGGTATAGCCCTTGGCGCGCTGGGCGCCGGCGTTCCAGCTGGAGACCACGCCATCGGGCGTGAGCATATAGATCGCGTAGTCGACGACGCCTTGCACGAGAAGGCGGTACATCAGGTCTGGGTTCTCGGAGGTCATAGGCAGGTCGAAAGAGGTGAAGCGCCGGGCACATGCCGGCGCAGGATATTCGATTGCTGCAAAGCGCGGGAAAACCGGTGGAGGCAGTGAGGCGAAGTCTGCCCGTTCGGGGGCAGACGCCTACGCGAAGGTCACTGGCGTGCCCGACCGTCGCGAGATGCAGGAAGAGGGCGAGACCACGGTCGGCAACCCGTCCGGCACTCGTCAATCGAGAACTCAACTATACGGCAGTTAGTTCTTTGAGGAAATTGTATTCAATGCGTCAGCGGTGATGTGTATAAAAAAATAGACGTTAGGCAATTTTTTTTACGCTGATCTGGATTGACATGGTGTAATCGCCAGCGATGGTGCGCAGCTGGTGATGATGGATAGAACGTCATTGGCAAGCTTGCAGGTCGCACTGGGAGGCCGTGTGAACAATTATGTAGTAATTTTTCATAACGATGATTGACCAGGCAGCGACCAAGTACCAACAGTTATTCTTCACAAGGGTTCGCGGATTTAACGTTTCATATTTACCGAATCCAGTTCAGGCCAGCACTTCCGACAACTCGAACAGGTTGCCGAACGGATCTGCAATGAACGCCAGCTTGCGGCTCACGGCCGGCACCGTGAACGGCTCGGCCACGATGTGCACTGCGCGGCGGCGCAGCTCGGCCACGGCTGCCTCGACATCGTCGACGTTGAAACAGGCATGGTGATGGCCGGCCAGCCGCAGGCTGTCGCCGAGATCGGTCCAGACTGGCTTGGGAATGGGATGCGGATCGCCGTCGCCCAGGATCTCGATGCAAAACTGATCGTCGCCCGGTGGCGCGACAAAGGCCAGCTTCTGGTCGGCACAGGTTCAGGTATGAACGATGCGGAAATCGAGTTTTTCGACGAACAAGTTCTTGCTCGCTTCGAAATCCGGGACGCGGAGACCGATATGGTGGCCGCGCATGGCGGCCAGTGGCGAAGAGGGATTGGCAGGTCGGTCAACGTTCATGGCCAGTCCTATCGGTGATGGGTTGGCGCGCCGGCGCGCATGCACATGGCTTCGCGGTCATCCCGTTGATTGGTTATCCGTATGCGGCGATGGGCCGCATCGTGCCCGCGTGAGGGAATTTTCCCTGGCGGTAGGCGGAATAATAGCCAGCCATTTCTTCGACAGACCCGGCAATGAACGGTCCTTTCGCCACCACCGTCATGTGCTGCGGCTGGCCTGCATACAGCAGCAGACGCGCGCCACGCTCACCGGCCTGCAAGGCGAGCACGCTGTCGCCGTTGCCCATCGGGCCGGTCCAGCCGACCGTGCCTTGGCTCAGTTTCTCGGACAAGGCGCCAGCTTCTACCTCGCCCTCGATCGCCACCACGAACGCATTGTATGAAGCCGGCAACTGCGCTGAAAAGACGGCTCCCGGCTCCATCTGGATGTCGATCAGCGTCACCGGGACGGCGTTCATTGTTGGCGCCACAGCCCCTCCCGACTTGCCGCTATAGACCGTCGCCACGGCGCCAGGCTCGGCATGCATCGGCATCTCGTCGCGCCGCAAGATCTGCACCCGCGGCGGCATATTGCGCTGCGCTTCCGGCAGGATCAGCCACAGCTGGAACAGGCGCATGCCGGTGGAAACCAGCGTGTTCTCGGCATGGACGATGCCGCTGCCGGCCGTCATCCATTCGACATCGCCTTCTTCCAACCGTCCACCGGTGTCTTCCATCGTGCCGTTCAGCATGAAGGTGACGGTCTCGAGCCCGGCATGGGGATGCGCCTTGCCGAAACCGCCGCCCTGGGTGACGTGATCGTCGGCCATCAGGAAAAATGGATCGGTCGCGGGCAGGTCGCCCGGCGCCACCACCATGGCGGCCCGGTGCCGCTCGCCGCCGAAGCCCGGCGCCAGCGCGGAGATGCGGGTGACACGATCAATCGATCTTTCGAACATGGTCAATCCCTCTGCATGGTCCAGGATTTTCATTATCCCCGCCTGGCTGGCCTCTATCTAGCTGCGCTTTCGGGAACTCTGTGTCACGCGATGTGCAACGCCAACCCGGCTGCGCCGCCATGTTCCTGCAATGGAGGGGGAGGAAAGTGAACGTCTTGGTGTCCTTGTCCACCCAACGCTGCACTCTGTTAATTCGATTGCCCGAATAACGCGTCGGGCAATCGGATAGAAAGAAGCCGTCGAATGAAAAATTCAGATAATCCTCAGGCGCGTGGGCGACGCCTGCAACTGCTCGGGTCAGGAACACTTGCGGCGATGGCCATGGTACTGGGCGCCTGTGGCGGCGACTCCTCTCCCGGCAAGCCGCAGACGCCTGGCGCTGTTCCGCAAGGGCTGGCGCGTTTCTACGACCAGGCGCTGACGTTCGGCCCCTGCGACAGTTACGCCACCACCAGTGCGGATGCCACAACGTTCGCCGATAAAAGGTTCAGTTGCGCGCGGCTCGAGGTTCCGCTCGACTATCAAAATCCGGAGGGAAGAACGGCGCAGATTGCGCTGTTGCGGGTGACGGCCAAGGGCCAACCGGCCACACGCATCGGCTCGGTTTTACTGAACCCGGGCGGCCCTGGCTTTTCCGGCATGAGCTACGCGGCGACGGTGGCGGATGCCCTGGCCGCTAGTCCGATCACGCAGCAATTCGACCTGATCGGGTTCGACCCTCGGGGAGTGGGGGCGTCGACACCGGCACTGGATTGTTTCACGGATGCGGAACGGGAGGCCGACGTGACGCTCTCCACGCTCAACGCCGGAGTCGAAGACTATACCGAGGACGAGACCCGCCAGTTATACAAGGGGTGCGTCCAGCGTTCTGGCGGTGAGGACGTACTGGCGCACGTGGGCACCCGCGATGTGGCCCGAGACATGGACGTGCTGCGCGCCGTGCTCGGCGACAAGAAGCTCACCTTCGCCGGCAGCAGCTACGGCACGCGGCTGGGCGCTGTGTATGCCGAGATGTTTCCCCTGAACGTCAGGGCGATGGTGCTCGACGGTGCAGTCGATCCCACCACCGGCACGGCATCGCGTCGGCTGGTCCAGTTCGCAGGTTTTCAACGCGGCTTCGAGAATATGGCGGCGTTCTGTGCCAAGTCGCCGGACTGCCCGCTCGGCAGCGATCCTGATCAAGCAACTGCCGCTTTCCAGCAGCTGCTGCAACCACTGATCGACACACCGATCGTCACGGCAGACGGGCGCAAGCTGACCTATACCGCCGCACTCAGCGGCCTGGTCGTTCCGCTTTACAGCGAAGAGGGCTGGCCGGCGATCGTGCAGGGCATCAATGAACTGAAGGCCGGCGGCGGCAGCACCTTCATGCTCCTGCGTGACCTGGCCAATCTACGTGGTGCTGACGGACGCTACGGCAACGCCAATGAAGCGCAACTGGCGATCGAGTGTCTGGATGAAGAGCGCCACACGCCCGAGCAGGAGAGCGCGATGAAGCGCGCCGTGTTCGATATCGCGCCCTTCATGACCACCGGCCGGCCCGTCGCTGCGCGCGATCTCTGCGAGCATTGGCCGGTGAAACCGACGCTGGGCTACCCGTATGCCACCGATATCGAGGGGCTTCCACGCACCTTGGTGGTGTCGGTCACGCGTGACCCGGCGACCCCGCATGAAGGCGGTATCAGCCTGGCCAGGACGCTCGGCGCCAGTCTGCTGACCGTTGATGGCGAACGGCATGGCGTCGCGCTGATTGGCGGGAATGCGTGTGTGGATGAGATTGTTGAAGATTATCTCATCGACCTCGAGTCGCCCGATCCTGGCCAGCGCTGTACATTGTGAGTGTGACGAGCCTGGCGATAGTTTGCTGGAACCGGGATCGAGGTTGCTTTTTATTAGTCGCTCACAGCAGCTGTAGGCGCATCGAGCAACTTACTCGACCGTCACCGACTTAGCCAGATTCCGCGGCTTGTCCACGTCAGTGCCACGTGCCAGCGCCGTGTGATACGCCAGCAACTGCAGCGCCGCCACGTGCAGGATCGGTGACAGCAGGCCGTAATGCTCCGGCAAGCGAATCACATGCACGCCATCGCCCGAGGTGATGCGCGAATCGACGTCGGCAAACACATACAACTGGCCGCCGCGGGCGCGTACTTCCTGCATATTCGACTTCAGCTTCTCGAGCAGCGCATCGTTCGGCGCGATCGTGACTACTGGCATCTCCTCGGTCACCAGCGCCAGTGGGCCGTGCTTGAGTTCGCCCGCCGGATACGCCTCGGCGTGGATGTACGAGATTTCCTTGAGCTTCAGCGCGCCTTCCAGCGCGATCGGATAGTGGATACCGCGGCCCAGGAACAGCGCATTTTCTTTGCGGGCGAAATCGTCGGCCCAGGCAATGATCTGCGGCTCGAGCGCCAGCACCGACGACAGTGCGACCGGCAGGTGGCGCATCATCTTGAGGTGTTCGGTTTCCTCGGCGTCGGTCAGGCGGCCGTTGACTTGCGCCAGCGTCAGCGTCAGCAGGAACAGGGCAGCCAGCTGCGTCGTGAACGCCTTGGTCGAGGCCACGCCAACTTCGACACCGGCGCGGGTGATGTAAGCCAGCTTGCATTCGCGCACCATCGCGCTGGTCGAGACGTTGCAAATGGTCAGCGTGTGTTCCATGCCCAGGCTGCGCGCATGCTTCAGTGCGGCCAGGGTGTCGGCGGTCTCGCCGCTTTGCGAGATGGTGACGACCAGGGTGTCGGGATGCGGCACGCTGTCGCGGTAACGGTATTCGCTGGCGATCTCGACGTTCACCGGCAGCTTGGCCACCGACTCGATCCAGTACTTGGCGGTCAGACCGGCGTAGTAGCTGGTGCCGCAGGCCAGGATCAGCACGCGGTCGATCTTCTTGAACACCGGATAAGCACCGTCGCCGAACAGTTCCGGCATCACGCCGGTCACGCCCTCGAGGGTATCGCCAATCACGCGCGGCTGCTCGAAGATCTCTTTCTGCATGTAATGGCGATATGGGCCGAGCTCGGCCGCGCCGGTGTGAGCGTGCACGGTTTTGACTTCGCGCTCGACCTGACGGCCGTCGACATCGACGATCCAGTAACGCGCCAGTTGCAGGTCGACCACGTCGCCTTCTTCCAGGTAGATGATCTGATCGGTGGTGCCGGCCAGCGCCATCGCGTCGGAAGCGACGAAGTTCTCATCCTTGCCGACGCCGACGATCAGCGGCGAGCCCTGGCGCGCGGCGATCACGCGGTGCGGTTCTTCGCGGCAGAACACGGCGATCGCGTAGGCGCCGTGCAGGCGCTTGACGGCTTGCTGAACGGTCTCGAACAGGTCGCCGTTATACATGTGATCGACCAGGTGGGCGATGACTTCGGTGTCGGTCTGGCTGGTGAATTTGTAGCCCAGGCCGGTAAGCTCGGCGCGCAACTCGTCGTGGTTCTCGATGATGCCGTTGTGGACAAGTGCGATGCGGGCATTGTCTTCGGTCGGCGAGAAGTGCGGGTGGGCATTGTGCGAAGCCGGGGCGCCGTGGGTGGCCCAGCGAGTGTGGGCGATGCCAGTGAAGCCGTCGAGGCTGGCCTCTTTGATTTGCGATTCGAGGTCGGCCACGCGCGAGGTGGAGCGCGAGCGCGTCAGGCGGCCATCCAAGTGGACGGCAACGCCGCAGGAGTCATAGCCCCGGTATTCGAGACGCTTCAGGCCTTCGATCAGGACCGGGGTAATGTTGCGTTTGGCGACTGCACCGACGATACCGCACATGGCTAACCTCACTTATAGAAAATTCTGTTGAGTCTTATCGTAGAGCAATCAGAATGAAATAAGCTTTCAGTGTGCACGTATTTTTGTTAGATTATTTCACTGATACAGATACGTGAAATATTCTTTCACATATTGAATACATTTGATTGGATATTTCATGAATGCAGCTGATCTGCCTGTCCTCGACGACCTTGATCGTCGCATCCTGAACGTTTTGCAGACTGATTCATCGCATACCAACGCCGAACTGGCGGCCCTGGTGCATGTCTCGCCACCAACCTGCTTGCGGCGCGTAAAACAGCTCACCGACAGTGGCGTCATCGAGCGCCAGGTGGCGATCGTGGCGCCCGACAAGGTGGGCAGCAGGCTGTCCGCCATTGTCGAGATCACGCTCGACGTGCAGGCAGCCGAGCGTATGGCGGAGTTCGAACGTCTGGCCGCCGCCGAAACTGCGGTGCTGCAGTGTTATCGCGTCTCGCCTGGGCCGGATTTCGTCCTGGTGGTGCAGGTTGCCGACATGCCTGCCTACCACGAGCTGGCGCACCGGCTCTTCACGGCGCACGCCAATGTGCGCAACGTAAAGGCCTATTTTTCTACTCACCGCAGCAAGTTCGACACCCGGGTCGAGGTGTAGAAACCGCCATATATGCCTGTGGATAATATTGTGGATGACCTTTGGGATGAACACTGGGTAACCATGGGACTACCCTGTGTTTATCTTGGGGTTAAGCTGTTTATTTCCTGTGATTAGGCTGTAGACAGCCGGTGGATTACTTCTTGATTTTCACAGGGCGCTTCCACCCTTCGATCGTGATTTGCTTCGGCCGCGAGATGGTCAGCTTGCCGGCCGGCGCATCCTTGGTCAGCGTGGTGCCGGCGCCCAGGGTCGCGCCCTTGCCGATCGTCACCGGCGCCACCAGCTGGCTGTCGCTGCCGACGAACACCTCGTCTTCGATCACGGTACGGAACTTGTTGGCCCCGTCGTAATTGCAGGTAATGACGCCGGCGCCAATGTTCACGCGCGAGCCGACGGTGGCATCGCCCACATACGAAAGGTGGTTGGCCTTGCTATGCGCGGCCACGGTGCTGTTCTTGATCTCGACGAAGTTACCCACATGGACGTCCTCGCCCAGCTCAGTACCCGGACGCAGGCGCGCATAAGGGCCGATCTGCGAAGCCGGGCCGACCACGGCGCCTTCGATATGGCAGAACGGCTTGATATTGGCCCCAGCACCGACAGTCGCGTCGACCAGCACGCTGTGCGCACCGACCTTGACGCCATCGGCCAGCGCGACCCGGCCTTCAAACACGCAACCGACATCGATCACGACATCGCGGCCGCAAATCAGTTCGCCACGCACATCGATGCGGGACGGATCCATCAAGGTCACGCCTTTTTCCAGCAGGGCATGGGCGATGTTCAATTGATGACGACGCTCGAGTTCGGCCAACTGCACCTTGCTGTTCACGCCCGCCACTTCCCATTCGCCGGACGGTTGCGCGGACACGACCGGCACGCCATCGGCCACGGCCTGGGCCACGATATCGGTCAGGTAATACTCGCCTTGGGCATTGTTGTTCGACAGCGCAGCAAGCCACTTCTTGAGGTGGCGGGTCGGGATCGCCATGATGCCGC
>Ga0265797_10012695_pt1 | contig 10277 bp, 10 predicted proteins | sample P2T30metagenome_FD_192433 | JGI IMG/M metagenome (GOLD analysis project Ga0265797, IMG submission 192433) | Plant litter microbial communities from East Loma Ridge, Irvine, California - P2 T30 | ecosystem: Environmental > Terrestrial > Plant litter > Unclassified | place: USA: California... | reverse complement strand
CGTGCGGTCGGGCGCCGCGCGCTTCAGGCCCGCTTCAGCGGCCGACCGGCACGATGGGCGGGTGCGCACGCCGTGCGCGAGGAGGAGGCCCCGTGCGCGTGCTCGTCGTCGAGGACACCGCGGCGCTCGCCGACGGGCTCCGGCTCGGCCTCGAGGCCGAGGGCCTCGCCGTCGACGTGGCCGCCACCGGACCGGAAGGGCTCTGGCGGACGCAGGAGGGCAGCTACGACGCCGTCGTGCTCGACATCATGCTGCCCGGCATGAGCGGCTACGCGGTCTGCCGGGCCATGCGCGAGGCCGGCGACTGGACGCCCGTCCTCGTGCTCACCGCCAAGGACGGCGACTGGGACCAGGTCGAGGCCCTCGACACCGGGGCCGACGACTACCTCACCAAGCCGTTCTCGTTCGTGGTGCTCATGGCGCGCCTCCGGGCCCTCGTGCGCCGCGGCGCGCGCGAGCGCCCCGTCGTGCTCACCGTGGGCGACCTGGAGGTCGACCCCGCGGCCCGCACCGTGCACCGCGGCGGCACGGCCGTCGACCTCACGGCCCGGGAGTTCGCGGTGCTCGAGTTCCTCGCCCGGCGCGCCGGCGAGGTCGTCACCAAGCGCGAGGTGCTCGCCGGCGTCTGGGACGACGACTTCGAGGGCGACCCCAACATCGTCGAGGTGTACGTGCGGCACCTGCGCAACAAGGTCGACCGGCCGTTCGGGGTCGAGACGATCGTCACGCTGCGCGGCGCCGGGTACCGGCTCGAGGCGTCGCGTGGCTGAGGCGGGACCGGCGGGGCGCGTCCGCCGGGCGTCCCTGCGCCTCCGGATCACCGCCGCCGCCGTGCTGGCCGTCGCGCTCGTGCTCGGCCTCTTCACGCTCGTCTTCGCGCTCGTGCAGCGCGCCGTGCTCGCCGACGCCCCGCGCACCGCGGCGGCGACCGACGTGTCGCGGGTGGTCTCGGCCCTGGAGGGCGGGGCGACCCCGGCCCAGGCGGTGGCGGGCGAGGCCGACGACGCCGTCGTGGCCGTGCTCGACCCCACGGGGGCGGTCGTCGCGGCCGGGGGCGACGACGACCTCGTGGCTCTCGTGCGTGCCGGCGCGCTCTCGGCGGCGACGAGCGGCCAGCGGGTGCGGCTCGACGACGGCGACGTCGTGGTCGAGGTCGACGACGCGCTCGACGACGACGACGACGACGACGGCGGCGAGGCCGCCACCTCCGCCGTCGACCGGGAGCGCTGGCGCGTCGTCGCCGCGCGCTCCCTCGAGGAGGCGCAGGCCGCCTCCGGCGCCAGCCTGGCGACGCTCGGCGTCGCCGTGCCCGTGGCCGTGCTCGTGCTCGGGCTCACCACCTGGTTCGTCGTCGGCCGCGCCCTGCGGCCCGTCGACGCCATGCGCCGCGAGGCGGACGGCATCGACGCCGCGCGCCTCGACCGCCGGCTCGCCGACCCGGGCGGCGGCGACGAGATCGCCCGCCTGGCCCGCACCCTCAACGGCATGCTCGACCGCCTCGACGCCTCCGCCCGCACCCAGCGGCGCTTCGTCGGCGACGCCTCGCACGAGCTGCGCTCCCCGCTCGCGGTGATCCGGCAGCACGCCGAGGTCGCGCTGCTGCACCCCGACCGCATCGACGGTGCCGCCCTGGCCGGCACCGTGCTCGGAGAGGAGGCCCGGCTCACCGCGCTCGTGCAGGGACTGCTCGTGCTCGCCCGGGCCGACGAGGGCGCGCTGCGCGTGCAGGCAGTGCCCGTGGACCTCGACGACCTGGTGGGGGCCGAGGCGAGCCGGCTGCGGGCCTCCGGCCGGGTGCGCGTCGACGCGACGGGCGTCGGCCCCGCGCGCGTCTCGGGCGACGCGGGGCTGCTCGGGCAGGTCGTGCGCAACCTCGTCGACAACGCGGCACGGCACGCCCGGACCACCGTCGCGCTGTCGCTCGCCGAGCACGACGGCCGCGTCGAGCTCATGGTCGACGACGACGGCGCGGGCATCGCGCCGGCCGACCGGGAGCGCGTCCTCGAGCGCTTCGTGCGCCTCGACGAGGCGCGCGACCGCGACGCAGGAGGCTCCGGCCTCGGCCTCGCCATCGTGCGCGAGCTCGTCGCCGTGCACGCCGGCCGCCTCACCGTGCAGGCCTCGCCGCTCGGCGGCGCCCGGTTCGCGGTGACGCTGCCCGCCGCCGGCTGAACGGACCTTCAGCGGGCTTCAGACCCGCTTCAGCACCCGCCCGCGACAGTGGTGCCACCACCGCGACCGGGGCTCCCGCCCCGGTCGACGGACCACCACCGGGGCAGCGCCCCGGCCCACGAACGGAGCCACCGTGAAGAAGAAGACCGTCGTCCTGTCGTCCGCGATCGTCGCCGCCCTCGTGCTCGGCGGCGGCGGAGCCGCCCTCGCCACGGGCGTCGTCGGCGACGACGTGCCCGCCGCCGACCGCGACCGGGCCGCCGAGGCCGCCCTCGCCGAGGTCGGCGACGGCACCGTCACCGAGGTCGACGACCTCGACGACGGCCTCCGCGGCTACGAGGTCGAGGTCGTCCGCGCCGACGGCCGCGAGGCGGTCGTGCTCCTCGACGACTCCTTCGCCGTGACGTCGGCGCGGCTCGACGACGACCGGCGCGGGGGCGGGGACGACGACGGGGACGACGACCGCGACGACGACCGCCGCGCGGACGCGAGCGCCGGAGGGGCCGGCACCGACGACGACGCGACGGACGGGGCGGGGGCGGCCGGCGCCTCCGGCTCGGACGACGCGCCGATCTCGGAGGACGAGCGCGCCCGCGCCTCGGAGGCCGCGCTCGCCGAGGTCGGCGACGGCACCGTCACCGACGTCGACCGCAGCGACGACGCCGACCACGCCTGGGGCGTCGACGTGCAGCGCGCCGACGGCTCGGAGGTCGAGGTCGACCTCGACGACGCGTTCGGCGTCGTGCGCACCGAGGTCGACGACCAGCGCTGAGCGATCGCGCCCCGGACCTGGCCAGGGCCCGTGCCGCCTGGGAGCATGGGCCCGTGCCCACCTTCAGCGCTGCCCGAGCCGACCACGAGTTCCGCGACGCCTGGGGCGTGACGATCCACTGGTACGTGTGGCGGGCCGCGCGGGCCAGGGGCGTCGTGCAGCTCGTGCACGGGGTCGGCGAGCACGCGCTGCGCTACGAGCACGTCGCCCAGGCCCTCGTGAGGGCCGGGTACACCGTCTACGCCGACGACCACCGCGGGCACGGACGCACGGGCCTCGAGCAGTGGGACGGCGACCACTCCCGGCTCGGCCGGCTCGGCCCCGGCGGCCTGCGCGCCGCGATCGACGGGGTCGAGGCCTTCGCCGACCTCGTGCGGGCCGAGGAGCCCGGCCTGCCGTTCGGCGTCGTCGCCCAGTCGTGGGGCTCGCTCATGGTGCAGAAGCTGCTCGACGAGCGGCCCGACCTGTGGGACGCCGTCGTCCTCACGGGCACGGCCTACCGCTGGCCCGGGAGCATGGACGCCGGCGACCTCAACCGTCGCCACGTGCAGCCCGACGGCACCGGCTTCGAGTGGGTCAGCCGCGACCCCGCGGTGCACCGGGCGATGGCCGACGACCCCCTCGTCGTCGACGCGAAGGTCATGGCGCTGTTCGGCCTCGTCGACACGCTGCGGCTCGTCGGGCGGCCTCGGCGCCGCTACCGCCACGACGTGCCGGTCTCGATCGTCGTCGGCGGCGACGACGTCCTCGGCGGGGAGCGCAGCGCGGTGAAGCTGGCGAAGGCGTACGTGTCGCGCTCGCGCCTCACCGACGTCGAGGTGCGGGTCTACGACGGCGCCCGGCACGAGGTGCTCAACGAGACGAACCGCGACGAGGTGGTCGCGGACCTCCTGCGCTGGCTCGACCTGCGGCTCACGCCGCGGACGTAGGCTGCTCGCATGCACGGTGAGTACAAGGTCCCCGGGGGCAAGCTGGTCGTCGTCGACCTCGACGTGAGGGACGGCCGCATCGCCGACTTCCGCCTCGCGGGCGACTTCTTCCTCGAGCCCGACGACGCCCTCGAGGCCATCGACCGGGCCGTGACCGGGCTCCCGTCGGGCGCCGACTCGGCGACGATCGTCCGCGCGATCACCGCGGGGCTGCCCGAGGGCACGACCATGCTCGGCGTCTCGGCCGAGGCCGTCGCCGTCGCGATCCGCCGTTCGCTCACCCGGGCGACCGACTGGCGCGACCACGACTGGCAGATCGTGCACGACGGCCCCGTGTCGCCCAACCTGCACCTCGCCCTCGACCAGGTGCTCACCGAAGAGGTGGGGGCCGGCCGGCGCGGGCCGACCCTGCGCTTCTGGGAGTGGGACTCGCCCGCCGTGGTCATCGGCAGCTTCCAGTCGCTCCGCAACGAGGTCGACCTCGAGGCCGCCGAGCGCGAGGGCTTCGAGGTCGTGCGCCGCATCAGCGGCGGCGGCGCCATGTTCATGGACGCGCAGTCGATCGTCACCTACTCGCTGTACGCGCCGGGCGACCTCGTGCAGGGCATGAGCTTCGCCGAGTCGTACGCGTACCTCGACGAGTGGGTCATCGAGGGCCTCCGGTCGCTCGGCGTCGACGCCTTCTACCAGCCCCTCAACGACATCTCGAGCACCAAGGGCAAGATCGGCGGGGCCGCGCAGAAGCGCCTCGGCAACGGCGCACTGCTGCACCACGCCACCATGAGCTACGACATGGACGGCGAGAAGATGGTGCAGGTGCTCCGCATCGGCCGCGAGAAGATGAGCGACAAGGGCACGACCAGCGCCGCCAAGCGCGTCGACCCGCTGCGCAGCCAGACCGGGCTCTCTCGCGCCGAGGTCATCGAGGGCCTCAAGAAGACCTTCGCCTCCCGCTACGGCGCGACGCCGGGCACCGTCACGGCCGACGAGCTCGCGGCCGCCGAGGCGCTCGTGGCCTCGAAGTTCTCGACGCCGGAGTGGCTGCGCCGCGTGCCCTGAGCCCGCGCCGGGCAGGGGGTCGCGTCAGCGGCGCAGCAGCTCCTGGTAGTCCGGGTGCTCGTCGACGAAGTCGGCGACGAACGGGCACAGCGGCACGACCCGCAGGTCGGTGCCCTCGCGGACGTCGTCGAGCGCCGCCTGCACGAGGCGGGCGCCCCGGCCCGCCGTGCGGTGCTCGGGCGAGACCTCGGTGTGCGTGAACCGGATCTCGTCGTCGGTGCGCTGGTACTCGGCGATGCCGCGCACCTCGCCGTCCTCGACGAGCTCGTAGCGGCTGCGGTCGGTGTCGTTGCGGACCTCTTCTGACATCGCCCGAGGCTACGCCCGGTCCCTCCGGGCGTCCGGGGACCGGCAGGATGGGGGGATGCCCCTCGACTGGACCCGCGCCTCCGGCGACCTGGTGGTCCACGGCGAGGCGCTCGCCGCGACGGAGGGCCTGCCCGACGGCGCCTTCACGCTCGTCTACCTCGACCCCCCGTTCAACACCGGCCGCAGCCAGGCGCGGTGGGCGACCACGTCGACCCGCGCCCCGGAGGGCGCCGAGACCGGGCGCGCCGGCTTCAAGGGCGTGTCGTACGAGCGGCTGCGCGGCGACCTCATGAGCTACGACGACCGGTTCGAGGACTACTGGTCGTTCCTCGAGCCCCGGCTCGTCGAGGCCTGGCGGCTGCTCGGCCCCGAGGGCACGCTCTACCTGCACCTCGACTACCGCGAGGCGCACTACGCGAAGGTGCTGCTCGACGCGCTCTTCGGGCGGGAGTCGTTCCTCAACGAGATCATCTGGGCCTACGACTACGGCGCCAAGAGCCGGAGCCGGTGGCCCACCAAGCACGAGACGATCCTCGTCTACGTCAAGGACCACCGCCGGTACCACTTCGACAGCGAGGCCGTCGACCGGGAGCCGTACATGGCGCCCGGCCTCGTCACGCCCGAGAAGGCGGCGCGGGGCAAGCTGCCCACCGACGTCTGGTGGCACACGATCGTCTCGCCGACCGGCCGCGAGAAGACCGGCTACCCCACCCAGAAGCCCGAGGGCGTGCTGCGGCGCATCGTGCAGGCGTCGACCCGCGAGGGCGACTGGGTGCTCGACTTCTTCGCCGGCAGCGGCACCCTCGGCGCGGTGGCCGGGGCCCTCGGCCGGCGGTACCTGCTCGTCGACAGCAACGCCGACGCGGTCGAGGTGATGCGCCGCCGGCTGCCGGGCGCCGAGGTGGTCGCCCTGCGGGATCCCCCGCTCGCGCCGGTGCCGCGAGGCGGGCCGGAGGGCTAGGCTCGCCGCGATGTCGCACCGTCCCCTCCGTCCCGGCCGCACCGTCCGCTCCGCGCCGCCCGCCCGCCGCGGCCTCGCCCTCGTCGCTGCCCTCGCCGTCGGCGGCCTCGCGCTCGCCGCGTGCAGCGGCCCCGCGCCGGAGCCGAGCCGGTCGACCGCCGCGACCGCGACCTCCGGCCCCGCCGCGACGCCCACGCCGACCCCCGCCCCGACCGACAGCGCAGCACCGGAGGCCCCCACGACCCCCGCACCGACCACCCCGCCGGCCGCGCCGGCCTTCGACAAGGGGGCCCTCTCGATCGACGACCCGGCCAGCCCGTGGGTCGTCAGCGACAAGCTGCGGCCGCTGCGGCCCGCCGACTGGGCGCCGACCGACCTCGTCACGATGGACGTCGCCGCGCAGAACCCGCCCGTGCTGCGGCGCGAGGCCGCCGACGCGGTCGTCGCGATGTTCGCCGCGGGCGAGGCCGAGGGGGCCGGGGCGTTCCAGGTGCAGAGCGCGTACCGCTCGTACGCGACGCAGGTCACCGTCTACGACGGCTGGGTCGCCCAGCTCGGGCAGGAGGCGGCGGACGCCACGAGCGCGCGCCCCGGCACGAGCGAGCACCAGACCGGGCTCGCGCTCGACATCAGCCCGGTGCCGCTGAGCTGCGCGCTGCAGGCCTGCTTCGGGGAGACCCCGCAGGGGCGCTGGCTGGCCGAGAACTCGTGGCGCTTCGGCTTCGTGCTGCGGTACCCGCAGGGGGCGACGCCGATCACCGGGTACGAGTACGAGCCGTGGCACTTCCGCTACGTCGGGGTGCCGCTCGCGACCGAGCTGCACTCCACGGGCACGGCCACGCTCGAGGAGTTCTTCGGCCTGCCGCCGGCGCCCGACTACGCCGGCTGAGGGACCGGTGGACCCGTCGGTCTCCTAGGCTGCACGGCATGGAGCAGCACCTGCGCTGGATCGTCCCGCTCGTCACCGTCCCCGTCGTTCTCGTCGTCGGGCTGCTCGGCTTCGTCGGGATGGCGGGCTCGCCGACGGTCCAGGACTCCCTGGGCCTCAGCCTGCTCACGCTGCTCGTGCCGGTGCTGGCCCTCGCGGCGGCCGCGGTCGGCGTCGTCCTGACCGTCAGGGGGGTGCGCAGGACGTACGGCGACGGGCGGCGCGCACGAGGCCGCTTCACGGCGGTCGAGCTCGCCCAGCGCGCCGGCGTCGACGAGGGGCACCGCGCCTGGGCCGCCGCGCGGGAGCTGCGACGGTCGCTCACGCGGCGCGAGGTGCCGGCCGCGATCCCGGTGTGGGACGTCGTGCCCGAACCGGGCGAGGTCTTCTTCTACGACGTCACGGCCGACTACGAGCGGTACTACGGGCAGGACGTCACGTACTCGCAGCGCGGCGGCCTCTACCTCGGGCGCCCGTCGTTCGTGCTCGCCGGCCTGGCGATCTCGGGCCTCGCGAACGCGAGCGCCCGGCGCTCGGCGGAGGCACAGGCGGCGGCCCAGTGGCGCGACCACCAGCGCGTGCGGGTGCTCGTGTCGAACACCCGACTGGTGTGCCAGGTGCGGGGCGAATGGCTGACCTTCTCGTACTCGGCCATGTCGGCCGTCTACCCGGAGGTCTCGGAGTGGACGCTCGTCTGCCAGTTCCAGGGACCCGCCGGCCCACTGCGGCTGCGGGGGAACGGCGTGCCCCTCGCGGCCGTCATGACGGTCTTCGCGACCCGCGGCATCGACGCGGTCGCCGCGCACCCGAGCCTCGCGGCCCTGGGCGGGATCGAGGCGGGCGGGACCGAGGCGGGCGGGAGCGAGGCGGGCGGGACTGCGGCGGGCGCGAGCGACCCGCAGGGGCCGCACGACGCCCCGGGACCCGACGGGTGGCGGCCGCCCGCCGTGGGCACAGGCAGCACGCCCTGACCGAGACGGGAGCGGCGGGCCGCCGCGCCGCGACGACGACGGCTGCCCCGCATGCTGGGCAGCCGTCGTCGTCGTGCCGGGCGGGAGGTCAGTCGCCGAGGGCGGCGTCGACGATCTGCTTGGCCTCGGCCTGCACCCGGCGCAGGTGCTCGGGGCCCTCGAACGACTCGGCGTAGATCTTGTAGACGTCCTCGGTGCCGCTGGGACGCGCCGCGAACCACGCCTTGTCGGTGACGACCTTGAGGCCGCCCACCGCCGCACCGTTGCCGGGGGCCTCCGCGAGCTTCGCCGTGATGGGGTCGCCGGCCAGCTCGGTGGCGGTGATGTCGTCGCCGCTCAGCTTGCCGAGGCGCGCCTTCTGCTCCTTCGACGCGGGGGCGTCGACGCGCTCGTAGACCGGGTCGCCGAACTGCTCGACGAGCTCGGCGTAGCGCTGCGACGGCGTCTTGCCGGTCACGGCGAGGATCTCCGCGGCGAGCAGGGCGAGCAGGATGCCGTCCTTGTCGGTGGTCCACACGGTGCCGTCCTTGCGGAGGAACGACGCACCGGCGCTCTCCTCGCCGCCGAAGGCGACGGAGCCGTCGACGAGGCCCGGGACGAACCACTTGAAGCCGACCGGCACCTCCCACAGGCGGCGGCCGTGCGAGGCGACGACCTGGTCGATGATGCTCGACGAGACCAGCGTCTTGCCGATGGCGGCGTCGTCGCGCCAGCCCGGACGGTGCGTCACGAGGTAGTCGATCGCGACCGCGAGGTAGTGGTTCGGGTTCATGAGGCCGCCGTCGGGGGTGACGATGCCGTGGCGGTCCGCGTCGGCGTCGTTGCCGGTGAGCACGTCGAACTCGTCCTTGCGCTCCACGACGCTCGCCATCGCCGAGGCGCTCGACGGGTCCATGCGGATCTTTCCGTCCCAGTCGAGCGTCATGAAGCGCCAGGTCGGGTCGACGCCGGGGTTCGCGACCGTGAGGTCGAGGTCGTAGACGTCGCGGATGGCGCCCCAGTACGCGACGCTCGCGCCGCCCAGCGGGTCGGCGCCGATCTTGACGCCCGCGGCCCTGATGGCCTCGACGTCGATGACGTTCACGAGGTCGCCGACGTAGCCGCGGAGGAAGTCGTGGCGCCCGGGGCTGCCGTCGCCGCGCTTCACGTCGGCGTTGCCGCCCGCGATGATCTCGTTGGCGCGCGCCGCGATCCAGCCCGTGGCGTCGCTGTCGGCCGGGCCGCCGTGCGGCGGGTTGTACTTGAAGCCGCCGTCGCGGGGCGGGTTGTGGCTGGGCGTGACGACGATGCCGTCGGCCTTGTCGTCGTGCGACGGGTCGGCGTTGTAGACGAGCACCGCGTGGCTGAGGGCCGGGGTCGGCACGTAGCCGCCGTCGGCGTCGGCGAGCACGTGGACGCCGTTGCCCGCGAGCACCTCGAGGGCCGTGCGCTCGGCGGGACCGCTGAGGGCGTGCGTGTCACGGCCGATGAAGAGCGGCCCCGTGACGCCCTGCCCCGCGCGGTACTCGACGATCGCCTGCGTGATCGCGGCGATGTGGGTGTCGTTGAACGCCGCGTCGAGGGACGAGCCGCGGTGCCCCGACGTGCCGAAGACGACCTTCTGGTCGGGGTGCTCGACGTCGGGCACGAGGGAGTAGTAGGCGTCGACGACCTCGGTGACGTCGATGAGGTCCGTGTCCTGGGCGGGTGTTCCGGCGCGATCGGTCATGGGCTCATCCTGGCACCGGGCGACCCGCCGCGCCCCGCGGCGCACAGCCCCTAGGCTCGGGGCCATGCCAGTGGAGGAGACCTCGCGCACCTACAGCTACCTCGGGCCCGCCGGCACGTTCACCGAGGCCGCCCTCAAGCAGGTGCCGGAGGCGCGCGGCGCCGAGTGGCGCAGCGTCGCCAACGTCGGCGAGGCCCTCGCCGACGTCGTGTCCGGTCGGAGCACCGCGGCGATGATCGCCATCGAGAACAGCGTCGAGGGCGGGGTGAGCGCGACGCAGGACGCCCTCGCGCGCATCCCGGGACTCCGGATCATCGGAGAGCGCCTGGTGCCCGTCGACTTCGTGCTCGTGGCGCGCCCCGGCACGACGCTCGCCGACGTGCGCGTCGTCAACGCGCACCCGGTCGCGTACGGCCAGACCCACGGGTGGCTCGAGCGCAACCTGCCCGGCCACGGGCACATCCCGGC
>Ga0265797_10012694_pt1 | contig 10279 bp, 6 predicted proteins | sample P2T30metagenome_FD_192433 | JGI IMG/M metagenome (GOLD analysis project Ga0265797, IMG submission 192433) | Plant litter microbial communities from East Loma Ridge, Irvine, California - P2 T30 | ecosystem: Environmental > Terrestrial > Plant litter > Unclassified | place: USA: California... | reverse complement strand
TCAAATTCCGGAGCTATTCATGGAGTATCAATATAGAAATATTCACCATCCGGCTGCTGTCAATTTTTAGTCAGTAATCATTCAAAATATATTGCATTTAACGTGGGATCATTGTCTGGCGTTAAAACTGAGTAATAAATAAAGACGTTGCGAAGTATGCTGAAGCATACGTACTCCCGGAATTTTATGGCATACGGCAGCACACTTCCGCGTAAGCCCACATTTTGGGTTCAAATGGCAGGTGGGTTATGGCGTTCAGGCTGTAGGTGCAACGCAGTGCAGGCTGCAGCTGGTAACCAGAAACGCTCTAAACACAGTGTTGTTAAGCGAGAGCAGAACTACATCCCCCGAAGGGTGCCAGTTATCATTGTCGGATCTTTCCTTTTCAGGCATACCATTTGGGTTTAATGCACAATGTGCGATAACCTGGTCATATAAATTGATTATTTTCGTACTTAAGCCTGAGCAACGACATTGTGAAGAAAATAATGGTATCTGCTGGGTGAAAACGTTGCAGAACACTCTGCTAAGGCAGTTGTGAACTACGGGGGGAAATCGGAACTGCGGATGACATTTCTGAGCCGACATCTCCGCAGCGGCCATACGACAGTAATGAATGTTCATAACGAATGTAATGATGTTTCTATAGTGATTTTTGAATGAGTCTGATGGGAATTTCAGGTTGAAATAATTTATTAAAGTGCTTATAAATCATTTGCTTGCGCTGCTTTTTCGATGGGAAAAAATGGTTTTTACTGAGCATAAGCATGATTTTTCCGAAGGAACATTGCCTGCTTAAAAGATGCCAGCTCATTAAACTTTAAAAAATCATTCTTCAAACAAGCAGCTTATCAGTATTACCGTTAGCAAAACCAGCAGGCTGAAATGCCAGTCAGGCTCGAGACCAGCGAACGTGAACATAAGGCATATCCGGATATAGTTTCAATTTTAGCGTCAGATAAACTCATTATTGCTAATATAACTGACTAAAGACGTCATCCCTGCCAGACGTACAATGCTGTAGCTGCAGATTCGCACCAGCAGCAGGTAAAATTGTTGAACAGGTTAAGGAGTGAGTATGACAGGCTATCGCAGCTTTAAATGTACCTGTATCTGCGAAGACCTGTTCTCTGTAGATCGACACACCCCGATGTCAGTAATGTCTTCATAAGACACATGATGACATCCCCATGAAGAAAAATTTTTTCGGCCAACAAATCATCATTATTTTCCGCGAGGCTGAAGCCGGGGTATCCGCCCGTGAACTCTGCCGCAAGCACACCATTTCCGATGCCACGTTTTACACATGGCGTAAGGACCATGGCGGTATGGAGGTGCCTGAGGTTAAGCGCCTGAAGGCGCCTGAGGAAGAGAACGCCAGACTCAGGAAGCTGCTTGCCGAAGCCATGCTGGATAAAGAGGCGCGTCAGGTGGCTCCCGGGCGAAAATACAGACTACAGACCAGAAGCGGGAAGCCGTAATGTTGATGTTTGATGCGACCGGTCTGTCACAACGTCGTGCCTGCAGGCTAACAGGTTTGTCCCTGCCGACCTGCCGTTACGAGGCTCAGCGTCCGGCTGCTGATGCGTATTTATCAGAGCGCATCACTGAGCTGGCACTGGAGCGCAGGCGTTCTGGCTACCGTCGCATCTGGCAGCTGCTGTGCTGTGAAGGACTGCATGTTAATCATAAGCAGGAGTACCGGCTTTATCACCTCAGTGGTCCGGGTGTAAAACGCAGAAGACCCCGTAAAGGGCTGGCAACAGAACGTCTGCCGCTGCTCCGCCCGGCTGCGCCCAGTCTGACCTAGTCGAAGGATTTCGTTATGGACGCACTGGCCTCCGGTCGCAGGGTCAAGTGCCTTACCTGCGTGGATGGCTTCACGAAGGAGTGCTGATGGTAAACGTTGCATTCGGGATAACAGGCGTGCAGGTCACGCGTATTCTGGACGGCATTACGCTGTTTCGCGGCTGTCCGGCGACGATAAGAACTGACCCGGGGCCGGAGTTTACCTGCAAAGCACTTGACCAGTGGGCTTATGAGCATGGCGTGGAGCTGCGGCTTATCCAGCCGGGCAAGCCGACAGAACGGATTTATTGAGAGTCTTAACGGCCGCTTTCTTGAAGAATGCCTGAATGAGCACTGGTTCAGCGACGTCAGCCATGTCAGGAAAATCATCAGCGAATGGCGTCAGGATCATAACGGGTGACGTCCGCACTCCACACTGAATTAACAGACGCCGTCAGAATTTGCAACGGGCTGAAGAAAGGGTAATTCTGATAGTGAAGGTTCCGACATTACTAACTAAGCGTTATATCTATCCTGGGACAGGTCAGCGATGCCCGGTATCTTAATTAACCTCCCACAAGTTATCATCAGGTTTCGATGCGCTTCAGCTTTGAGTGGTCTGTCAATCATCAGCCTACATACAGCCAATCATTGCTGATATGCAAACACAGTACTCTTCCGGCATGGATAAAGTGCTGCAAATTCGCAATTTCTTCAATGTGTTGGTTCAAAGACAAATAATTTTCCGGTGAGCTTACTTTATGTGCATGCATTGTTCATGAAGCTATAGAAGATGATGCAGGCCGTAAAAAACGTTCATTAACCTCATGAAAAAAAGAAAGTTGTAGCTTTTAATGCCAGCAGGGTTTAATGCCATATTGATAATTATCACCCTAAAATGACTTAAAACTAACCAGACGCTCCTGCGTGAATTCTGCAGCTGCATCAGGTCTCATACCCGCCACAATTTACGCAGCGTTGCCAGATGCCGTAGTGGTATATGTCATACTAATACCATAATGCATGGCGAAATTTAACCAAAAGCACTGCCAGAGGAGGATTTTTGCTTTTATAGAGAGTGCTTACCGATGAATATCCGCACCTGAGCTTATCAGACATATGAAACGGACAGGCCGGTAAGACTGAGCATGGTTCAGCATTTGTCTGGCATGGCAGTGGAGCACGCGGGAAAGTTATACGTTAATATGCGTGTGTGGTAGCTGGCGGCGCTGTTGTTTGAATACTTTTTAAAAGTAATGGGTGCGTTTTGTCATATAAGCAACATAAGCGGTATATGTGCGGTTGCCCCGGACTACCAGTTTTCTGTCTATCTGCTTATGACTTACCTGACTTTACGATGCGTTGACCTGGCCGGGCTCAGGCCGCGGTAAAACTGATTACAGCAGAGGCCGATCAGGTATCTCTGGGCGGGGCAAAAGAACAGGTGAGCCGGACAGAATGCTATCTGTTAAGAGAAAGAGGCCAGAAATTACAGCTTATGTCACCTTATATTTGTTCAAAGAGTTCAGGAAGAATTGCTTTTTTCTCGCCAGAAATCAGTTGTTTAAATTACACCTTTACAGCTTATCTTTTTTTAGTTTACCGCAGAGATGGCAGATGCATATCATGATATGCAATATCTAACCGTGTATAGACTGTAGCTATCAGTTAGTGTAATCAAAGACATGTTCAGCTCAAGTACAAACTGAAACAAGCAGAGCATCGTCTGTGTTTTTTACTCTCTTCCTGCCGTACAACTTTTCTCGAACAAAACAAAAAAAATTGCACAAGCATGATTAAAGTGTACACTCTCTAAAACCTGTCAGGAGAGATAGATGAAAAGTAACTATGGTGGAGTCGATGAGACTGCACGCAGAGCCAATGCCATGCTGCGCAGCATGAGCGATGACATTATTGATAAACGTCATGAATTCGGACTCAATCGCTATTACCAGACTTATACACGCAACTCCGTGGCGAATCTGCCCCGCCTCAGCCGCAGAGCGGTTGAACAGGCAATTGAAGAAATGGAAGCAAGCGGCCATGAGTTTGGCAAAAAAGATGCCGGCAATTCCAGACACTATGCGCTGACGGTGCAGGACATAATAGATATATATGCGCATCGTAAAGTACCCAAATACCGTCAGTTGCATGAGGGAGAGGGTCCTTTTGTGATTTTCGTGGTCAATCTCAAAGGCGGGGTATCCAAAACCGTGAGTACGGTTACCCTGGCACATGGTCTTCGCGTTCATCCTGATTTGCTGCAGTATGATTTGCGTAACCTTGTTATTGATCTAGATCCACAGGCTTCCAGTACCATGTTTCTGAATCATACCAACAGTATAGGTTCAGTCATGGAGACTGCAGCGCAGGCGATGCTTAACAATCTCGAAGCCAAACAGCTTCATGAGGATATCATTCAGCCAACAATTATTCCGGGTGTGGATATTATTCCCGCCTCTATTGATGATGGCTTTGTGGCAAGCCAGTGGAATGATTTAGTTCGCGAGCATCTACCTGGCATGCTGCCTTCGGATGTGCTTCGCCGCACTATCATCGATCGTGTTGGCAGTGACTACGATTTTATTTTTATAGATACAGGTCCCCACCTTGATGCCTTTATGCTAAATGCCATAGCAGCAAGCGATCTGCTGCTGACGCCTACTCCGCCTGCTCAGGTTGATTTTCACTCTACCCTGAAATATCTCACGCGTTTACCGGAGATGCTGGAACAACTTGAAGATGAGGGTATTAATCCCCGAATCAAAGGGAACATCGGATTTATGTCCAAAATGACCTCAAAGCGCGACCATGAAATGACCCATGGCCTTGCAAGAGATGTTTTTACGTCATACATACTCGACGCAGTATTACCACGTCTGGACGGTTTTGAACGTTGCGGTGAAACCTTTGATACGATCGTCAGCGCAGATCCTCAGTCTTACCCCGGCAGCTCTGAAGCACTGAAAAACGCGAAACGCGAGGCTGAGCGTTTTACGCAGGCGGTTTTTAAAAGAATTGAATTTGTAAGGGGGATGCGATGAGTAAAGTAATGAAAAAAATGGGTCGTACACTTGGCAACTCCAACTTTTCAAAAATGTTGAGTGAGTCAGAAGGCGCACGAATATTTGTGCTGCGCTCAGGCGCTGAAGCACGATTTGTTCTGACCAAAATTCTGCATGCTGACATTGAAGAAAAAACTTATGTCGACCCAACAGTAAATGGCAGAGATCAATCACTGCTTACACCAGAGGCGGTAAGTGATATTGCACGTACTATTAAACTGCAGCAATTTTTTCCTGCCATCGGACGGGAAATTGGAGGCCGTATTGAAGTACTTGATGGTTCACGCCGTCGTGCTGCGTGTCTGTACAATGGTATGCCCTTTGAGATTCTAGTCACAAGGGATAACCTGGAGCTAACCGATGCCCGTCAGCTGGCGATTGACATTCAGACAGCCAGGGAGCACACCCTTCGCGAACTAGGAAAGCGACTTGAGGTTATGTATCCCGCAGACATGACCCAGTCAGATATTGCCCGAGCAGAGGGTCTTTCAACAGCTAAAATCACGCGCGCGTTCCAGGCGGCAGCTGTGCCCGATGAGATGATCAGTCTTTTTCCGGCTGTCAACGAACTTGCGATCCGTGATTACCAGTTATTGCTCGAAATTAATGAGAAAGTGACGGCGCAGGGCGGTTCTTTAAGCGATGTTGTTGCTGCCGTAAAAAAACGCATTGAGAAAAGCGAAATTCTGCACCAGGAGCCGGTCTCTGATAAAGCCAGAATCATGGGTTTTTTTCGGGCTGAATGTAACAGTCTCAGGATGCGAAATATAACGAAAAAAATTTCAACTGAAAAATTGTGCGATTTTACAGATAAAAAGCAGTTTGCACGGAAAAAAACCGATCCGGATAAGCGTCTGGTTACCTATGAATTTTCCCGGTTACCATTGACACTGCAGGCAGAACTTGATGCTGCAATAAAGGAAGTTATGCGAAAAGTTTCTAATTAGCCGGGCATTTTATGCGATATTTAATGTCCGACTGATTTTCCAGCTCAGGGAAAAACATTCACCCTGAGCTGGAACGACAGAGTTCACGTACCTGACTTACAGAGACTATTTACTATCAAATAACCGCACTTATGAATACGAATGCCATTAATAATTTGACGAATAATGACCCGTTTTCCCAGTGAGATATTAAATTAGCCTGCTGTTTTTATAGCGATTTTCCTTATTATTTCAGGTTGAAATTCCCAATAAAAATGCATTTCTTCTGCCAAGGAAAACCTTAAAAAAAAGCAGATTTAACGAGTGTTTTTTAGAGCCAGGGCTCTGCTTACAAATCTGTAATACGTATCGTCAGTCAGTACGGACCGTGCCCTGAATTTGTACAGCGGCTAATATGACGGTGTTCCCCATATTCCATAGCGCTTGTGATGCGGATGCCGCAGATCAGATTTTTTGTGTCCTCGTATACTGCGACGTCGCACAGACCGCTGGTATGCAGGATGAAGGATCAGCAGTTGCTGGCCATGATTGTTTTTGAGCGGGCGTAGTGAAAAATCGGAAACCATTGGTGAAAATTACCCGTCGGGTGTCTGCAGTTGACCGAGCGCTACAGCATCATAGCGGTTATCCAGTTTGTCGCCGGCGGATTTATAGATTTCATTAATTTGACCCATTTCCATACTTGCTGGGGTGGTTTTTCCACCGAAACGGAGAGCAGGGCGGTATTGGATGGATCATGGTGGAAAGCCTCAGAGCAAAATATGAAGCTATGCCATACATATTCAACATAGTGTATGGCGGGTCGGGTCGGGCAGACGGCGATGTTTCCATTTTACAGCCGACGGGCCATCCAGTTCGAGTTGCTTATCAGTATCCTGTGACTGATTCTTAAGAAAGAAATGCCAATCTGCGCCCGAACGCTGAAGGTCTTAATGGTACTGAATACGGCCCTGTTATCAAGAGGACACTTTCCGAATGATACTCTCTATAAAGCTAAACATCGTAAAACTATAACAGTGATAAACAGTTATGCTGTTGTACATCTTTTTGGTAGTCTCAGTATGTTGACACATTTTATCCATGAACCAGACCAGGAGAATCATGTGAAAGCAATCGCAACAGCAGCCGCAAGTCTGTTTATGTTAATGAGTGGCGTAACCGCGCAGGCACAAGGACTGACCACCACGGCAGATGGCAAAAACCTGACTGTCAGCTTCGGCCAGCCAACCATCAAGCAGACTCTGCACTATCGCAAAATGTACGACAAAAAACCCTTCCCCGATGCCGAAATCTATTACTATGACAATGGCGTCTATAAAATCATCTCTCAGGGCGAAAATCACTACGGCGTTTACGTGATGCAGGGTAAGTTTGATGATGAAACCTTCACGGTACGCTTTATCTCGCTACCCTCCACCGACTGGGGTAATAAAACGGCTTTCCATCAGTTAACTTTTGTTCATGGCGACAAGCAGAACACGTTTATTCAGAACGCGATTGTCGATACCGGCGAAGCCATTTCTATACAGAACGGGACTTACACACAGGAGAAAAATACTGTCACTGATCCCGTATCCACCAGTTGGGAACATAAGTAATTGTAAGGTGGCAGTTTGTCTGCCACCGTCTTTTACTGGCCGCGACCTACAAAGAAAAAGTGCATTTGACGTTCGGACAACATGGTCGGATAGGCATTTTTCCGAGCAGTAAGCATATTGAGAATAGAGTATATACGCCTGCGTGATATGGCTAATCGACGATATGTAGGTGCAATAATATTACCTGAATAAGAAACCGAGCGCGCATAACATAAAATCCATACTCAGCTAACCAAAATCAAACAGTTAGCTATCCTCATTGATTAAATTATGCTCTTAACAGAAAAGATTTCTGTTACCGAATCGACCCCTCCGGACCCTAATCAACATAAATATTGCCGCGAAATCATTTTATCGCATATGAAACTTAGCCGTTAACCAGGCAGGCATTTTCACCACGCATGGTTTCTGAAAAGATACAGTTTGACATAGCTCATCTGCTGAAACAGGAATATTTCGGGCAATACCCGGGACTGAACATAATCGCTACGATGGGCTGTACGTGACATTAGGGCCAAATAACGGTGTGATAGGACGCTTTGACAAGAACCATTTTCGCAGGCCGACCGTCATGCTGATACTGCATCGGGTAACTGTACCGGCCTCGTCGTTAGCACGCATCGTTGCGCCCGTTCACTCTTCTGGCGCTTGTTAAACTGGTCTATGCTTTCAGGGGTCAGAGCTCTGATGTCGTTGCAAGCCGGACATTGCCGTCGCTGGATTTTGAGCATATATCATTCTTTAACGTGAACTGATAAAGCATTCTCGCTGTGATTTTGGTTGTCAACTTTCACGCTGAGTGCAGAGTTAGGGCAATAAAAAATTAAAGAGATAACCGGGAGTCAGTTACATGTCACAACCGTTCGTCGCTGGCTGCCAGGAGCCGGGCTGGTATGGCGCAGGACGGTAAAGATCCTGCGGATCCGCGACCCGGATAAACATGAAAAAATGTCGGCAATCTGCAAAGCACTGCACAAATGCAGAGCAGGGCATAGCATCCTGTATTTATGAAGATGTAATGGATATCCACCTTAGTCCATAAATCGGTGCAGACTGGCAACTATGCAGGCAGCAAAGAAGCGTGGTGATGCCGGGAAAAATGAAAATACTGCCCGGCCAGCGTACTGCACAACGAAACAGAGAAGTCAGCTACGTAGGTGGCAACAGCAAAAGTCCGGTGCTTTTTATCAGTCAGCCTGAACTCTTAAAGGCATGTTATCGCCGGGCAAAAAAGCTCACGCTGATTGTTGATGTTTTTATCTTCCACAAAAGCCGCGAAATATAGCGCTGGCTGAATCGGATCCGAAGTCCAGAATGATATATAAGCCATTTAATCGCCGTGGGCGAATCATGCTGAGCGCAATGGGGCACGATAACCCGCAATTACCAGTGCCGTTCAATATGGCAGTTGCTGGGAAAGGTTCATCGTTATGAAAACCGGCAGTCTATCCCCGCCTGGAAACATGGACTGGCAAAAGTATTTTATCAGGTGCGGCTATATACTGCGCGCTGTCAGCAAGATTGACATAATTTAGCCTCTTCTCATTATTGCTGACGTTGCCGGCTTCCCACTCTCCCGGTGCAGCACCCGCAAATATGCGTGACCATAATTTCCATTATAATAACCTGCAAATTTTCATTTCCGTCGCTGACAGTGTTTCGTAGCTCCAGCGCCGGCAGGTACAGCAGCCGCTATGCCTGCATACTCTGCCAGCTAATCAACTGATTAAATAAGTTTATTGTTTGTTAATCTTCCTTAGGCATGCTCTGTCATTGCTTTCAGCTTCAGAAACTTATCATCCAGAATGACAGTTAATAAAAAGCCCCACTTAACAGGCGGGGCTTCATTATTAACGACCTCTGGTCAGTAATCTTCTTTTTTAACTGGTCATTCGGGGTGAACTGATGCTCCTGATTATATTGGATTGCAGCTCTTTGTGTGTCTCTTCGAGTATGAAGGCAATATTTTTTACCTGCCCCCCATTTTTATCAGCATTGGCGTTTTTCATGAATGTTCTCAGTTCAGCTATTTCATCAGTAACAGGCTCCGCCTGAGTACGTAAAGCCGGTTTTGCTGAAACGGAGCGCGCAGATATTGATGCCCGGGACGGACCAGGTAAAGACGGCGCCGATGGAGTAACACGGGAGGCTGTGGCGGATACTCTGACCTGAGGGGCTGGCGATGCCGGAGATGACCGGAAGTGACCGGGCCGGTTTTGAGGTCCGAACCTGTTTTTGACTACAATCACGTATTTCTCATTTACCTCAGCTGCAGTTGCTGCCGGTGCCGTTGCTGTTGCGTCATCTACCAGTGCGGCCGCCTGGCTTTTTTTCGGATCTCTGAAGGCTTTCCAGGGATTCCTCACTGCGGCGACCGTTACTCCCTTATTGAGGAAGGTGGTTAAACCACCAAAGAACAGCGAGCCAATACCGGTATAAAGCGACACCTGATCAAGTGTTTTGTTTGTACCGGTATTCTTTATTGTCTGAGATAGTGAAAGCATTCCGGTTGTCACCGAGACGGCTCCGAGCGTAATTGCTGTAAGATCAACGGCGGCGGCGGCGACGGTGGTTGCGGTAATACCCGCTGCCGCTGCCGCAGATGCGGCACTGCTGCTCATCGCCGCACCGGCTGCCGTTGCCAGTACGCCTACGGAGGCCGGAAGACCCACTATGCTGACCGCTAACGCAACCGCTCCCAGTGCGGCACCGGCCCAGGCCAGTGCACTTCTCCACTCACCGATGTTGCCTGAAGGGTCATGTATATTGACGGGGTCGCCGAGGGCGTAGGCGTAGCGGTTAAGGCCGCCCTGACCCAGCGGGCTCTCGCTGTCCGGGCTGTGGAAGCGCATCAGCACCGGGTTGTACACGCGGTGCCCGC
>Ga0265797_10012693_pt1 | contig 10279 bp, 17 predicted proteins | sample P2T30metagenome_FD_192433 | JGI IMG/M metagenome (GOLD analysis project Ga0265797, IMG submission 192433) | Plant litter microbial communities from East Loma Ridge, Irvine, California - P2 T30 | ecosystem: Environmental > Terrestrial > Plant litter > Unclassified | place: USA: California... | reverse complement strand
GGAAAACTAGGAATATGGTTTCCGAGGTGAACTAAGCAAGAGATGTTTCTGAAAATCACGGACGCATCAAATACATATGTTTTTCCAGGAGCGACGTTTCTTGCTGGGCTGCAAGGTTTACTGCTGTTCGTGCGGTTACCACAGGCGCGCCCTGACCACAGCTGCACATCTCAGCAAGAGCACCGTCTGGCAGGATAGGTACACAAGCAGTATAGTGAGCGGTATTACTGATGAAATGTCGCGTTGATGAGACGACGATGATGAGGATTTGCCGGCTAAACGGTCCGCCAACGCCTACAAGAAGAAGGCACGTTTGACGATAGAGCGGGAATGTTGTATCTTTGTTCCGGCTGAACAGGGCTAATCTAGAGACGCTGGTAGCTTTGTCACGGGCCTCTGAAAAATCGTGCGAAATTTCCAATTGATTGCAGAGGACGACTTGGGTTGGTTTTTGATAACAAGCTGCTTATAGGTGATCTGGCCTTTTTGGCGACTTCGAACCCCTCGCACTCGTCGCTGTTTTGACAGTTTCTGTTGGCACTGCGCGGGAGCCTGCATGATCTTCCGCCTACAGGAAGTCCGTCAGCATCAATCTAAAGACGTTGTCTTCCGCACCTGCCCGTCCGGATAGCAGCTCATACATACTGGCAAAACTCTGGCACGTTGAAGTATTGGAGATGGCTTCCAAAGACGACACACTTGACATACGTGTGTAATTCGACCTAGCCAATAGTATCAACACCCCTAACGCTCACCTGAGATTGAGGGTTGTCCACTCAGCCATAGAGGCATAAGTCACATCGTGGTGCATGCATGGACCGAAAACCACCAGTTGTTTGCTATCGGTACACACCTTATTCTTCCGTTTCGAACTCATCTCATCAGAGGGAGCTATCATCCTAAAGTACTCCACTTGGTGAAACAATGTTCTCGCTGATTGGTTGACCGCAGCCTTTTGCTGCAAGCTAGCTGACGTCTCTGAATTTACCAGCTTCTGGGGATTTTGATATGTGTCGGTCCGTCTGGCCCTTCCTGAAGTTTTTTGTCGGCACGTAAGGCATCTCTAGTCTTATTTGGCAGCAGCGTCAAAGTTGAGAGCGGTTCCTCAACGACCTCGTCTACTCGTCCTTCGTCGCTAGAACCCTCTTTGCAAGTGAAGTCTCTATTGAAAACTTTGATGTATCGTTCTTGCATGTCTGGTTCGGGATACAATTCCAGGAGTGGACGCTACCTGGATTCGATCGTGTAAGGGAGTGCTTCTCAAAAGGTTTGGTAATCAGAATACTCCGCATATTCGAAACATGCTTCTTAGGCATGTTCAATCCAGTCTTCTCCCAGCAACGATGGCTCAGGCTTTGTTCCAATGCCGTTTGGGCTGCCATGGCCCTCGTGATACATGACAGAACTTCTTGAAGCGATATTAGCTGTTAGGCATCTGGATCTTTGCCCTGTGCCTGACACCTTCTCATAGGCATTCAGACCTTGGAAATCCTCTATCGGCGCGCCACTACCTTAAAGGGAGAAACTGAATATGTCTTTAGAGCAAAGTACTTATACCTACTACAATAAAGCGTGTTAAAACCTTCCTAGACATAGGTAGAGAATCTAGAAGTCTACGATGCTATTAATTTTTGTAGAATTTCCTTTTAGAAGCTAACGTAGGCGGTAAACTAAGGCTTGTTATCTCTATACCCGTTCGAGTTTTTTATTGTATAGGGTGGCGCTGTAGTAGTAGTTCTCGAGATGTCGATGGATTTGCTAGCCTCAGTACGGTCGCCATAATGAATGAACCAAGGGTTTTCAGGCTGCTAGTCCTCTGTGTATCTGATGCGTTGAGACTAGGCCGGTTTACATCTTCCAACAGCGTTTCTGGTCATGAAGAGGGTGAATCACGACGACCATCACAAGACTGCGGCATGGGCGGCGGACTTGTAGTTGATCTGACCTTAAGCAGCTTCTCATCTTATATCTAACAGTATCACGCGTCTCTGGGCCTCTAGAGTACACCCTATGATCTACTGTGATATCTCACTTGGGCCTATACGTATAGAAAGAGCATATCTCTATACAGAATTGCTGGAGCCGGGTGCGCTTCACAATCTGTTGCTTCTAACCTCGCGACATCACTGGAGCAGAAAGAAGAACAGCTCGATACACTGCATGGTCACAACCACACCAGCTCTGATAGTAGTCAGAAGACTTCTGCATCGAATCATCGCGTGAAGTGCTTGAGGTTTGGGTCTGCTCATATAATTTATGATTGGTGAGTACACTCATTATGCCAATGTTCATCTAGGTAACATTGGTGACTCTCGGCACCATGAGCGCGATGGAATTTTCTACGACATTTCATGCAGATAGACCCCCTTGTAATTGACACCACTCAATTGCGGGTGCACTAGGTCTAAGTGAGGAAGTAGTTAACGACAATGGTGAAGAACAACTGTCGCTAACCCCTGCAATCTTGCTAGGACAAAGATCGACTAACAAAGACAACAGCGGACAATGTGTACTGCACGATCACGACTTGCGCCTACCTGTATGATCATGGATGCAGCAGCAGTCCGGGTTCAGAGCGGCGGTGAGCTCAATAAGACTATTGGAGGTCAACATGGTGGTCACCCTCAACGTAAGGTTCTAATTACTGAACTTCGCAGCAGACATAATAGATGGAATTGTCCCATTAGTGAGAGGTGCTACCAGAGCGGTTGCCGTCTCCCGATTTCCAGGGTCATGGACATATTGCAGACTACCACTTAGGTGATCCTGCTAGGATTAATACATTGTACAAGCGAAGACGCCTTCCAGTCTAGTTAAGTGACACATTTTTGCACGCCATTCTACGGTTCAACGATGATGTTACAGCCACAGTATAACCGAGGAGTACATCAATGCCACTGTGAGTGTATGACCTACGCTGTACTTACCGCAACTTGGAACATTTGCAACCCGTTACTCAGAATCTACACGTGTGCGGCGTAGTCCTGCTGATCTCTTGTTCGCACCTTTCCTATCGGGGTCTCAGGTCGGCGACTAAACATGGTATAAGGCTCACGACACGTCCCGGCGCACGCAATCGATCGAGAGGACGATACCCTGCGGCTTCTATTGCGTGCGAGCTACATGCTCAGGATTCTGCACGTTGCTTCAATCAGTGACCAACTGCGCATCCGAGGCGTAGAAGGATTGAAGGGAGTTGGACATGAGAAGTGATGTGGAGCGCGTGTCTATGCACGCCATGCTACGTCTAATTTGCTGGTTCTTCGAAGGCGGAAATATGGGATCATTGTGGAGCGGCAACTAGGCAGTGCACCTCTCCTTGCTTAAGGAAGTGGGGATACGCAATGCGGCACAGTTCGGGTATTGAAGCCGGCCGATATCCTTCTCGAATGTGTTGGCGAATCCGCGATATAAGATTGTATTTCAAGCAACCGAAGATGTGGATCTTCGCTACGGTGAGTCATGACCTTCGGTGATGATTCGCATCGTCCTGGCCGAAGCGCATCCTTCTCTCGCGTATGTAGCGTGTATACTTCTGAATTGGGAGTGAAGCGAATGAAGAGTACGCGTGACAACGAAAACCAAAGGATTCAGGAGGCATACACAATGTCATAGCGACTTGGTTGAACGTCGTTCCGAAGACCTTGAAGAGGAATGTGGCACATGTCCATTTGCAGTAGGCTTGGGCTGTAGTATGCGACTATGGTGACGAGGTACTGTTCATCGAGCATGAGCACGTTACCGAAGAGTGTGATGAACTCATATGTTTCATATGACATTTCAAGAAGGATGTGAAGACGCCGAACTTCATATCCATGCCGAAGACGTGAGGCGACTGCTTTTGGGTAGACCAGGCTTTTTTCTATGCAGCATTATGGGAAGTCGTATCTGAAGTCCATGGCCGTGTCGTCATTCTTCTCAAGCTATCTCACGAAGCTGAGTTGGTTTGAAGAGAGATAAAGTACATCCAAATGAACGATTGAGAATCTGATCAAGGTTTGCATAAACTTGTGGTCAGCGTTGAAAGTTTGTTGTTGAGGTTCCAAGTCAAAAGTACTACAGTCGCGGTACAAGTCAACAAGCGCTGACTCAGAACTGGTCAGACTTATCAAGCGGTGGCAGAATGGGCGGTAGGGTTTCGGGGGTAAGATAGTTTTGACAAAGGGTTCTCGGTTATTTCTATTCGCCTTCCATGCGTGTAAGAGGATATACAGGCATGGTATGCGAGCAAAGAAAAAGGAGATAATTCGATCGTCCTGTGGGTGCTTGTCGAACAAAGGACAACTGGATCTGGGAGGGGTATTACCGTACGCTTGGAGATGCAATATTGGTGAGAAGGGCCGAAAGATCACCGCCGACAGATTGGTAGTGAGCAGGGTAGTGAGACTGACAGTCGGCCTGACTACGGTTGTCCGGAACTTTTATGCAGCTTCTAGCGTTTTTTGACATGCTAAAAAGGTATGCTGATCTACTAATGTCCATCGAGTAACCCGCATGTGTGGAGTTCATTCCGTGTAAATCGTATCGTACCATTGGGTTGAAGTTCCTCCGTATGTAATGGACGATGAGCAGATGTTTTGACAAACAGGATTATTGTGGGGGTAGTTCCTCTTCTTCAAAAGCCAGATGATGCCATATAAGTGACACTCGTCGATTCGTTTGGCCAGCAAGAGGGAAAAGACCCATCTACACAGGCTCCGTCGCACTGTCCCCATTGCTCTACGTATCAGGAAGCTATCAATGACTGACCCGTTGACTTCTGTTTTATGTGGGTCTTGAATGTGTTGGCTTACCAGCTGGGTGGTAAGTTCATGTATGTTTGTGCCTTGGAAGACGACATGCAGGGCTACGTGCGAACATTTGTCAAAGCTCACTTGCGCAGGCGGTCATTGGATGGCAGAGATACCCGAGGAAGACGCATATTTGACACATGATAGACTGAATGATCAGGACAAGGACAAGGAAGTGCGAGTCGACAGTGCACGTCTTCCTGGGAACACGACCACCGTAGGACACATACTCAAGGGTCAGCGAGAATCTGATGCATGTATAATGTCTTGGAAGATATGCAGTTGCGATGCTTACCTGTGGTAGGTGCCGGCGATGCAGGCCGAGCGGAAAGTCATTCAAGAGAAGAGCACAAAGACCGTACCAAGCAGGAAGCGATGAGAACAACCATCTGGGTTGAACAACCCAGTCAGGATCCGTGTGCATCAGATAGCGCCTCATGTATTATGTGCAGCAGGGTAAGAAACGTCATCTCCCGCTTCTGGGCTATATAGCGGATAGTATAGAGTGATCCGAGTAACGAGAATGTTACGATGGTGAGCCTTGCGCAGGCGGCTGGAAGGATTCTCAGCTCAGGGTTTTCTTTTGTGTAACAGAGAGCGTGTGAAGCGAGCCCCATGATGCATGTTTCGATACGAATCTGCTACAAATGTCAGAAGTCTGTCTAGCGAGGACAAACCCATATCGGGAATGTTGTGAGAAGCTACGTTGTGGTATATGCTGCAAACTGCGGGTGTTCAAGGGTCGTAAGAACCACACCCTATTGGGCTGCGCCCCTCCGTGCAGGAAGCGATAGACAAGCACTTCAAGGCTGCGAAAGCGCCCACAGCGAGCGCGTTCAAGAGTATCAAGGCGGTCGTGCTGAAGCTTGGACCGTATGCGGATTGTCCACTGGTTCGATCTCTACCACAGGGTATCCCTTTCACTTCAACATGACTGGACACGTGCCTGGAGGAAACATCGTGGAGCATCGGTTAAGTGCCGAAGGATTGTCGCCTCGACGAGCACGCGCCGGCACCTGCCACCATTATCGCGTGCTGGATCTTCACAACGCGCTAAGCTTGTATGTGACGATGTCGACATGGTCGCGGAAGGAAACGGCAGTCTTGCCGTCTCTGTCGCGTAGGGAGGTGGGGTGAAGGAACACAAAAGTGGACGCAAAGTTCACCTGGGTACCCAGCTTCACCGGAAACGCCATCTACGAACAGGTGCAACTGCACCGAGACTACGAGTCATTTCCGTATCTCATCTCGTCTGGATCAGTCTTCTAGATTGAGATGGCGATATGATCCGGCGGGTTGGAACAGGAACCAACCGCTGTGCGCGGCTGTACCGTGTATATGTGATTAGTCCATCACGTGTGACGTAACCTCCTAACCCGGTGCAGTCTCCCCTGAACTACCATCTTGGCTGCGCAACCGACAGCCTGGAGCCGGAAACTGGTGGAGAAAATCAGCCAACCGAAGGCTGAGATCTATCTGTGGCGCCGTGTCCGACCACGGTGCTGGTCGTAAGCTATGACGATTTCGGAACATATCCCTGGCCAAGGCGCTCGCGAGGGCGTTCAGTTTGCGTCCAGAAGCAAGCGGCCTCGACAATTCTTGCAAAGGGTGTCTCTTGGAGTCATTAGGAGCACCATACCTTCCGCGATTGCCCGGAAGAAGGACTCGTCCCCGGTGGCAAGATACACGCCGTTGTGGCCATCGCACCTCTGCTCGAATTCCAGCCCTACACAGTGTGAAACGAGAGCGGATGAGATGTGCGGCATGGAGATCGTCTTCATGTCCTGCAACATGCACGCCGTTACCAGTGCTTCGGGTATAATTGTCATGGAAAGGGTTCGAGAAGCAGGAATCACACATGGATTGACGCCAGCTAATTGTTGCAACACGACACGAGCTAGCCCTGTTTAATATGGTGTGCGTCTGTAGGATCTCGAGGCGGACACCTGACGGAATTTGCAATGCGACAGGGGCCAGAAGTTGAAGCCCAACGTGCTAAAGTCGAGCGCAAACTCGAAGTTGCGCTGCAAACGAGGCCTCGCATCGAAGGCGCCATAAATTGCGCAATGCTGGTCTCGCCATGCCAGCCCGACGTGTATGGTACTTGCACACTCATGGCTGACGATCAGACCCATCACAAATCTTGTGCTGGGATGCGGCATCTGTATCGTGAGGCGCTCCACATGCTCACCACCCCCACGGCATGCGCGGGGAACTGTGACCGAATCCTAGTCATATTGCTCAATGTTATCACCACGGCAGGCCGAGGGCTACCATGTCACTGATTCGATCGAGTTTCAGAAGGCCGTCATCCACATCAACAAAGGCAGAGATGTCTATCATGCCGTCTCATCAACTTGTTGCTACCCCCACATGGCCACTGCAACACGTCCACATGAGGAGCACGTTCTCGACACGCACGTTTTCCAAGGCGGAAGCGATCGCTCCTTCGTGGCTGCATGGCTGCATGGCGTGGGTGAGCCAATTTCTTCTGTCATCCGCAGCGAGACGAGGCGTTGCCGCCGCTGACCGTCCCGAGACGTTAGTGGTGCTGGCCGGGTCGGAAATGCAGGTGTACAAGAAGCAACCCACTGATGAGATGAGACATGCAGCAGCGGTGCTATCGATCTCTCTGGCCAAAGCGTGAGCATGGCGATCGATGCACGAGCAGCTCGGGGCGAAGCTGTGCGTCGTGTTTTGTGCAGTGCGTGTAGCGCGCGAGGCACAAGCGGCATAGAGGCATGTTTCGGGGATTTTAAATTCGCGATTGGCTACCAATGAGGCGCGCTCAACAAAGCAAAATGAAGAGCGAGCACAATTCATTTCACAACGAGCGGCAGGCGAAGGGATGATGTGCTGGGGCACATGATGAGACATGGTCGTGCGCATCACGCACACGGTGCCCGCTACCGCTGGCTTGACCGGCCCTAGCAGGGCTCGAGGACATGAGAGCGAGCCAGCCACCGGTGGGCTTTGCAAGTGGAGGAGGGAGGGCCGGCGAGCTGCAGATGAGATGACAGGACGTCTTTCCGGACTGTCTCCCGCAGGTCAGTGCTGGATGCTGCAGGGCGCGGCCACCTCGACGTCGTTCCTTGGCCGCCGCCAGCTGCGCGCTGTTGCGGTGGGGGGATTAGTCTCTCTTCCGCTTCCGCGCATCGTCACTGTCGAACATGCAGTAGCGCGCAAGACGTGCGTGCGTAGCTTGCCAGCATATCCTGGCAAGCACGAAGGCACCGCCTAGCGCGTCGTCAAAGCCGCCGACAAGGCATGATGTACTTGCTGCCCTTCCTCGCGCAACATGGACCAGGCTTGACAGGGGCATATGCACTCTCGATGGTTTGCTGCCCGGTCGGCGCTCCTCCGACTATTACACCGCAAAAGCCTTATATCACACCCGGTCCTGGCGCGACCACTGCCGATTGCGGGCGTGCCAGATCTCGACTCCCAGACTCTTTACCAGTTCCCTCGACGTTGCCTTGCAGCTTCATTTCCTCCTCCACGCTTCACTTTACCACTGATCTCCAGACCTTGTTCCTGCAGCGCCCGCCGCTCACGCCTAGTATAGCATGGACGTCAGCCCCACACTGCCTCAACTGCCCTACTAGGAAATTTATCCTCGCCTCGTCCTCCTGCTTCACCGTTTGGACTGCCGCCATTCTCTGCCATCCACAACCTTTTTCGCCTCCAAGACTGTTTATTACCTTGACGTTTTCTGGGTTGTCTTCTAGGCGACCCAACCAACCAAGTCATCCTGGCTACTCAAACTCTCCCCGCTATTCGGGCCCCTCTCCCTCACTACCCACGACGCTTCCAGCCCTCTTTGACTCCCCCATACCACAACGATCCAAAACCGGACGGCCCATGGTCCAGTCAGGGCGGCCAAGGGGGCTCTGGCGATAATTATTCCATGTCCATCCTGTCGGCAGGAGAGCCTCGTTCAGAGCGGAACACCCCACAAATGTCACCCATTCAATCCTATCCCCCAATGCAACCACCGTACAGGAGTCCGCGGGAAGCCCCAGTGAATCCCCCCGTTTCACTGCCACCTCTTCGCCATCTTTCAAAGACTCCACCCACTCCGTCTGACCGAAGATTTGGGAATCCTTTTGGAGTCCACTCAATTCTGAACCCCCAGGCCGAACTTGTCGAACAGCAACGAGCTTTGAGACGCAGTAATTCTCAGATGGACTCACCATCCCCAGTCGATACACAGAATTCCCAGAGCCTGCCCTCTATCAGTCGACCCAACAGTGTAGACTCTACTCAATCTACGCAGGAAGGGCAGCAGCATGCCAGGCCATTCCAGCCCCCAGAGCGTCCTCCAATACGGTCTCTCTACCCCGAGAAAGGAATTAGGACCCACAGCTTGAGCAGATTGAACCCGCCCACGGGTACAATCGATGCACAGCAGTCGCCCTTTTTAACTGCAAGTACCCGCCCTTCGGAGATAATGACGACACAGCCTGCTTTGCCTACACCTCCAGCTGGTGGCCGGACGCACTATTTCCCAGCTACAGCTCCGACGCCCCCACCGAACATGATGCGAACAGAGATCCGCCGACCAAGCGTAAACTTCCCCCAATCTGGTAGTGCTAGTCCAATCGCACAATACTCTCCTTACAGTCAGCCCGCCTCCGTTGCGTCGAGTCAATACGACAACAACAGTACTCAAGGCCAATATGGACCAATGCGTAGACATACACCTACTCACGATTCCCGCCAGGGATCTGTATCCATGGAGAGTGAGCGTAATAGTATGATAGCCATGGCACCATCCAACCAGAGCAGTGTCCAGCTCATGACAATTCAGAGCCAGGATGGGTCTCTACACAATATCCAAGTAGAAACACAGACCGCTTCCAAGGGTGCTGATGAGAAGAGAAGGCGTAATGCTGGTGCTTCCGCACGTTTCCGTGCCAGAAGGAAAGAGAAGGAACGTGAGGCCTCTATAAGCATATCCAGATTGGAGCAGAACGTCCGCGATTCAAATGAAGATGCTGAGTATTATCGCTCCGAGAGAGATTACTGGAGATCGATTGCAATGCAAGCTCAGCCAGAACGTCACATCACCCGACCACCATCGCCTCGCCTAAGGCGTGTATCGGTAGCGCCGTCACGGGCACCGTCTTCTACCACCGGGCATGGCTCAGAAGCTTCTTATGACGGCTACGAGGAAGAGATGCGCGAAGAAGAGCGCAATGTTCGAAGAAGAACTAGCAGCTACCATCCGGCCATCGGTCCTCACCACACCGATGTGTCTGCTCCTAGCCATGAATCATGTGGTTACCCTACATCTACCTTTGGGTCAGTAAACCATGCTCCTGCTCAGGGACATCAGTACCCACAGCATCAACAGGCACAGTCCGCAGGTCCTCAGCCCACAGCCAAACGGCCAGCCTATCGCGATTCATATCCTCCTGAGGCGAATCGGTATGAGCACCGCACCTGAACCCAAGAGAAGATCCAGGAAGGGAAGCAGTGATGCTTCT
>Ga0265797_10012692_pt1 | contig 10280 bp, 6 predicted proteins | sample P2T30metagenome_FD_192433 | JGI IMG/M metagenome (GOLD analysis project Ga0265797, IMG submission 192433) | Plant litter microbial communities from East Loma Ridge, Irvine, California - P2 T30 | ecosystem: Environmental > Terrestrial > Plant litter > Unclassified | place: USA: California... | reverse complement strand
GAGATTGGGGCGCCTATGCATGCGTTGAGGCCCATCTGCTTCATCTTGGCTTCTCTTTTGGGCTTCCATGGCTCAGGAAAGATGGGAAACAGCCGTTCGCGACAGCCAATGAGCTTGACGTAGCAGCCGATAATCTTCAACGCACCCGGAGAACGCGCCGTGCCCGAGATTTGGAATTTCTGAGTTCTATAAGGCCCGAGCAAAAAGTGCTCCTCTAGTGCTGTAAATTCGACGCCCTCTGCAGCGATTCTCAAAGACTCCACTCCCAGTTCAAAGTCGTATGGGTTCTGCAGAGCAATGACAAAGCGATATTCCTCGTTGGCAACTAGAACCGTATTCGTGACATTTCTCTGGGACTTCTGGGGCCAAGCATTGTGTAGAAATGGGCCTTCCTTGCTTTGTTTAGTCGATTTCAGCTCCGTCCCTTGACGCTGGGTTAACCGTAGCCCCTCCGATTCCTCCAGAATGAATAGCCCTCGCACAAGGAAGTCGTCCCAGTATTCGGTTTCTACATGCTTGAAACCAAGCTTTCTGGCAGCAGTCACCGTGCGTGATATGTTCGAGTATAACCGCACCTGCTCATCTCGTGGAAGGGAGACGAACACGTCGGTGCTATTGGGTCTTGGCGCCGTCCCAGGGCCCGCCACCCTTAGCAATAGAGCAGTGAAATGAAGAACGCCATTGAAGTCTGGCAATGCTTCACAAAAGCTCAAACATGTTCGCAGAATCTCAAGTTTAAGGCTGAGACTCCCAAATGACCGCAAAGACGATATCGCCAGGATGGTATCAACCACTTGCTGGCTTGCGACGTTATCCGCTGCACCTTCCGCATCGTCGTCTCTTTTGGCTGAGCCGGCCAACTCAGGCGTAGTACTTTTAGAATGTGGTATCCCGTATATCCGACCCAAGAGACCCAAAAACTCATCGATGCCGTTCTCAGCCTCGCCTTCGCCCAAGTTAAGGGCACCAGATGAGCCGCCGCTTGCAATGTTGAGAGCCGCAAGACCAGCAGCTGGATGGACACCCATCTCCGCCGCACCCACCTTCCGGGCTTGGATCAGGCCGGGAACTAGTGAAGTGATGAATTCTTTCATTATTACAGCTTTCTTGCGCTGTAGACCCAGAGATGACAATACAGAAGCAACACCAGCAAGCACCACGATACGATCTGTAGGATTCATTCCAGAGGCTTCCACCGGACCTGGTAATGCGCGAAAGAGCATCGAAGCTATGTCGTTGCGCGTCGGATGCACACTTAGCCGCGCAACTGAGAATCGCGACTTTTGTTTATAAGGGACACTTTGCACGAGGTACCGCAGGGCATCGTCGTCAAGATAGCCTGCTGACAAGTTGATGGCGGCCAGCAACTTGGAAAACCGTATCACGCATTCTGAAAATGCAAGAGGTGGCAGTGATTCGCCAGCAAAATTGGCTGCGCGGGTGTACAGGTTGAGGATCATGCTTACTAGATCTGGAAGCAACGCGTTCAGGGCCTCAAGCGAGCTGTCATGCTTAGGGGGCTTGGCTGCAGAAGAAACATCTGAGCCACTATTTGATGGCGTGTGGGTGGGCGACTTGGTACTTGCAGATTTATCGAATGCCGGGTAGCAGATTTGAGGTATCTTCTCAGGTCAGTGGACTTGTTGGACGGGGGTAGGCCAAAAATGTACTGACCTGAAATTCCATACCCGACCAAGCAAACAACAACATGCACACCATGATGTGCTCGAGAGCTTTAGCATGCCACAAATGATCGCTCAAAGCTCGTGCTCTTGTTGCGCCCTCTGTAAGCTCTCGTACGGCTTCGAGCCATTGTCCAGCGCACATGTATAGCGTGCCAGTTACGATACTGATGCGTCCGCGGCCCTTGTTCCGGGCTCGTTCGCCCACTCCACCGGAACCAAATCCGGCAAGAGAAACCCGGTCCGCTGCAGCATTCTTTGTTGCCGTGCCGGGCCTTGCAGTGTTGCTGGCGGTTTGGTGCACGGTATTGGCTGCGTTGATCCCGGAGATCTCATCAAACGTAGTAGGTGGTGTACGCGCGCCTTGGCCATTCGGTGAAGCAGTTCGCGGGTCTTCTGTGGATAACGGTCCTCCTTGACTTGACGGGAGCACGGGCATTGACATGCGATGATCGTCTTTGTGGGCGCCACTAGCGGGTGAGCTTGGACGACTGGTACTCTGTGCTTGAGAATTCCGCCTTGGAAACTGTGATGTGGAGTCGGATGTGGCCCAGCTTGGAGTGGCATCTGCCATCCCGTTCTGCGAAGCAGGCGAAACCAAAGTAGGCAGAGCTTGGATAGACTTTGCCAATGTTGTCATTTCGGCTAGCAGAGTTGCAGTGAAATCACAAACTAGCGTCTTCATGGTCGTAGTCTTCAGTTGTGATTTGGAAGGGATTAGAAGCGTCTCTTGGGGCAAGCGGGGATGCCGTGACTGGGATACAGAACCAAACATCATAAGACTGTGAAGATAAGCTCTGGGAAACTGTTCTCTGAGGTCATCGATGCCAAACAGTATGGCGTTGGCGTCCGCATCATCGGCAGGAGGCTCTTCGAATGTCTCAGCGGGGCTACCATCTGCCGCACGTGACGGTTCCAACCATGCATACTCGGACGCATCGCCCAGTCCGATGATAAGTAACGGCTCTCGGAATTGTTCAAATGGCGACAAGGACAAATGAGAAGGTGGGGGCATAGAGGTCGAAAAGTCATACAACAGCGTACCCTCGGGCCACGCCAAGGGAGAGAACATGTCTATTGGTGATGATCAGCACACATTAGCGACAAACAAGTCTTGAGTACTCGTACTCCGATCCGGCCGTGGGTCTGGGCTGATATCACCCAATCGAACCAGCGCTTCTTGCTGTAAGATGTCGACAAAGGCTATGAAGCGTGAGCGCTTGATTCGGCCCATAGGGAGAAGCAGGGCCCTAATGCGCGCAGGCGCAATCGGGGACAAAGGGTCGACGGCCATTGCAACATCTGGAAATCGTAGACCTATTTTGGTCGGGAAGCGTAGAGTCGAATCAAGGTAACGCCGTACTGGCGGGTACTCGCATGATGTGTCGAATATTTGGACGCTGAAACGGTTGGCGATCTCCAAGCTTCGGCCTCGTGGCGGTGGCCCGAACAGCGCTAAGCCTCTTGCATCAGTGGTCCCTGCACAAGCGGCTCCAACATCCAGTGTCACACGAAACACAACATCCCACCGACAACCTTTCATCCTTCACGTTGATGAAGCTATCCTGTTCTTTAGTGTGTATTTGTATCCCTTGCATAGCGTCAGCATCTTCTGGAGTTTGTTCTGTGACGGATTACGGTTCTTGCACATTGTGCGTCATTCCTGCAGTATTGCCACACTCGCCCACCGTTCACTTCACAATCAGCAAGCCATATTTCATTACGTTCTTGACCCCGCTGCAAGACTCATCAACTTCTCACATCTGGTCGCTCTCTGGACGACCTCTTCAAGGTGTACAAACTACATTTTTGGCCCTATTCCGTCCATCACGCCTAGCTGGCAGACTGCAGTAAGAGTATTACCACTCAGGCGTCACAGATCCGACGGCAGTCTTACCTCGAAGGTGCATACACGATGGCTTCGATAGATTTCGCGCGGCTGCGCAACCAAACGATGGCCGATGGCCTCGACAGCGAGGTCACAGTCAACACACGGGCCTTGATCGATAAGGTCTTGGCACGTTACTCCAGCGAACATACGACACTCCGAGAATTGATTCAAAATGCGGCAGATGCAAAAGCCGATCAGGTCATCATCAAATTCGAGACGGATCCGTCTCTTACTGTACCTGCACCCCAAGGCGCCGATAACCCTGTTCTATTAAAGCATGTTATTCAGAATCACACTCTCAAGAGGCTCGTTGTAAGCAACAACGGCCAACCTTTCACACCAGCGGACTGGAGTCGGCTGAAAAGCATAGCCGACGGTAACCCAGATGAGACTAAAATTGGTGCGTTTGGTGTAGGCTTCTACAGCGTCTTTGCGGACTGCGATGAGCCTTTCGTGATATCAGGCGACAGGACAATGGCATTCTACTGGAAGGGTAATACGCTATCCACTAAAGTCGCGCCTGTGCCCACCGAACACACTACAAGGGACACTATCTTCATGCTTGAGTACCGGCAAGCAAATGCTGCATCTCCCTCCTACAACCCATCGAAGCTCCCAAATATACCCACCCTATGTCAATTTCTGGCGACCAGTCTCACTTTCGTTGGCCTTCAGAGCATCGAGCTTCACGTTGACGATTACGTTGTTGCTTCATTCACCAAGAAGATTTCGCCTCCTGAGAATGTTAGCGTGCCACAGGGCTTGAAGACCGAGACCGAAGGCGGGTTGATGCGGGTAACAGATGTCACGCGGCAGCACTCCCAAATCGATGCTGCTTGGATGAACGTGATTGCAGTAGCCCAATTACCACCTAAAAAGGCTGCGGATCTCGTGCAACAGGAAGTCCGCAACGCCGGAACTAGTTTGCGAAGCTTCTTCTCCCGCTTTGCGGCTCCACCTCCCCCAACACCTACAAAATCCCTCAAACCTGTCCCTGAGAAGGTCAACCCAAGTGAGGAGCTAGCAGGAGATTCCAAGGGAACCATATTCCTGCAAGTGTGTACTGTCGTGGCAGCCACCAGAGTCTCGCGGAATTTTGCGGCTGAGATCGAAAGGGCAACAAAGAAATCACCACCGAAGACAACCAAGATTGCTCTTCTGACTTCTCCATACCAGGACCCTTCAGCTACCCTGGCGACCGGATCAGGAAGCTCTGCTGACCTTGCTTCAAAGATCTTTGCCGAAGTTCTTCCAACAAAGTCTGGACGCATCTTCATTGGCTTCCCAACAGCGCAAACTACGGGATACCTTGCACATATCTCTGCGCCATCTCTCATTCCAACGGTGGAGCGTGAAAATGTAGACATGAATGCTCGCTATATCTCCACCTGGAATATTGAGCTTCTACGCGTTGCTGGTTTGGCGTGCCGCATCACCTACGCAGCTGAACTGGCTGCTATACAGGCCCAGTTTGGCAAGGAATCTCTAGAAAATCTGATAACGAAGACGGCATACGTCTTCAAGCAGTACACCGCCAAAGCTTCGCATCCATCCACCGCCCTCGGCGATAAGATTGATGAGGCGTTTTGGAATTGTTCCAAGGAAAGATCTATTGATATCCTCTCAACAAAGGGTGTCATGCCAAGCAAGCGTGTGCGTATGCCTGCAGAAACACTGAGCTTTCTAGGAGAAGTACCCATGGTTCCGCAAGATTTAGCGAATGGAGCTGTTGACTTTATGCTCAATCTACACAACCGTGGCTTCATCACAGAACTCACGATGCAAGATATCCGGAAAGGGCTGGAATCCCGTGCACTCAACGAGGAAGAGCTTTGTGAATTCCTGAAGTGGTGTGGATCCAAGCTGGAAAGCGGCGAGATTGATATACCTGGCTCGCGAAGTCTCTTTGAGAATACCGTCGCGAACATCGAAGTTGTACCCGAGAAGAATTCTGGTAGGATACTGGCCCTGGGCGACATCAGCACATATGTGAACCCAGCTCGTATTGGGCCACATCTACCGCTTCCTGCTGATACAATCCCCTTTTCTTTCACGAGAGCCATGTCGATGAAGCAATTGCAGCTGTTTGGTTGGATGGAGTTGTCAATGGTTCGTTGGCTTCGGCACATGACAAGCCAACCTCAGCTAGACGATTTCACAAAGGACGAGAATCTTGCTCTTTCGGTGCTTACCCTGACATCCAAATGCTGGGAGCAGCTTGATGGGAGCTCAAGGGAGACTGTCGTCAAGATTCTGGCCCCCCAAAAGATTATGCCAACAAAGATGGGTATGCGACGTCCAGCTGAATCGTACTTCCCTACGGTCAAACTCTTCGATGATTTGCCAACTGTAAAGCCTTTCGCCGGGTCCAAAGACAAGTTTCTCATGTCGCTCGGTGTACGCAAAACCATCGACTTGCCCATGGTGTTCGATCGCATGCGCAGCCGCGATGCACAGCACTCGGAAAAATCGGAAAAGCCAACCTGGAACCATGTTGATCTCATCCGGTACTTTGCGTCAGTCATAAATGAGATACCAAAGAAGGACTTGGACCGTCTGCGCGAGACAGCTTTCTTACCTGGAGAGGGTGTGACCGTGAAGCCAGGTCAGCAATTCAAGGCTTCGGAGCTCTATGCTCCAGATCCTGCGCTCGTGACTTTGGGTCTGACTCAAATCAAACTGCCGTTTGATTTCAAAACAACGACGCGAGAGGGCGTTCTCCTCCTCAGCCTTGGACTGAAACAGTGCCCGGACTCCATCACAGTCGCGAATATACTGCATCGTGCTGGCCAGGCTAAAGATCTTCAGCTGTATACGCGCGCCATGGAATATCTCTTGCTAAACTACTACAAGAATAACTACGCGGCAGAAGCAAACAGGTTCGCTGCAATTACACTCCCGATCCTTCCTACCGAGCAGGCTCCGTTTCCAGCGCTTGTCGGTCCCTTTCAGTGCTACACCAATGAGCACGCAGCTTGCCTAGGCTTCCCAATCCTGAGAAGCGACCTTCGCGGACACGCTGAGAAGCTAGGTGTCCAGCGCGATCCTAACATAGCACCGTGTGTGCAGTATCTCATAAAGAATCCACCCAAGACTAAGCTGGATGCCGAGATGCAGTTTGCTTATCTAGCCTCACGTGGTTCTGACATGGATCAGTACAAAGGGCTCATTCAGACCCTCGGGTCTTCCAACATTGTACCGATATTCCGGAAGTATTATGTCGATCCGACTTGTAGTGGGTTCGAGGATAGGTCGAAACAGCAGACAGGAAAGACGGAGATGCGTATACATCATTACGATCCGCCTGAGCACGTCTTCGTTGGTCGTGACCAAGAGTACCGTGGGATCCTTGACTACGTCCATTATGGAGCAGAGGCGACTGTTTTCCTTCTCAAGGTGGGCGCAAAGCACGAGCCTACTACACATGATCTGGCGGGCTTGCTCGCCAGAAATCCCGCCCGATTTCTGAACACTATAGGTCAGGACAAATACCTCGACCTGCTGAGGAAGCTTGCCGAGCACGCAGGAAGCTTGTGGAAAGACAAAGAGTTGGTCAAGATACTCACAGGATCAAGACTACTTCTGGGCTATCGCGATATCAAGGAAGATGCAAAGAAGGTGGACACGGGCGATGATGAGATGGATGACTTAGACGAAGACAATGTGCACCGTGAATGGTCGCTCAACAAAGCCGCTGAGATAGTTATCATCGACAATGTCAACTACATGACAAGATTCCGTGACTTCATCATCGCGGCTCCCCAAGAAGAGGCTCTAGAGGAATTTTACGCTCGGTTCGGCGTCCAGAAGGTCTCGGAGCTTGTCAAGACAGACCAGCGTATCGGTACAGCGGTACGCGACCAGATACCAGCTCAGGATTTACGACGAGATATTCTAGAGCGAGTGCGTCTCTTTCTCCATGAGTATGAGCGCGATGCCTCATCAAAGGCGATCAAGCACGATGCCAAATGGCTCAGCTCTCACCTTTCGGTCAAATGTGTCTCTGACATCTCCATTCGGTACTCACTCGCAGAGCGCAATGTTGCAACTTCCTCAAGGAAATCGGCTGCTATCACGAAAGTGCCTGGCACCGGCTATGTACTAAGCATCACACCAAAATATGACCTCTATGAGGTCTCGAGTGAACTCGTTAGACTGCTGGTATCACGACCAAAGCGCAATGATGCGATCGCGCTAGAGCGCATCTTGACTGAGCCCTTGCGCCGGTTACAGCAGAAGGGTATCAATGTGGAGCGTATCCTACGAAGGAAGGAACACGAGGCTCGCATCGCCAAGCAGGCAGAACAGGAGCGTGAGGAAGAAGAGCAGCAGCGGATGGTAGAGCAAGCAAAGAGCAGTCTTGTGAAGTCGGAGAAGTCGGAGAAGACGGAGAATAGAGAAAACGTCCCACCTGCCACGCCCGAGAAGCCCAGTCACCACATTCCTGGCGCATTTGGCAGCCCAGATACTGGCATGGAAATCGCTAATCACGGTCGTCAATCGGAAGACCAAGGCCTTATCAACAACTGGGCAAAGAAGCTTGGTTTCAAGAACACGCCAGCACCCCCTTCGCGTGGCACTGATGGTCCTCAGATCAGCCGTGATATCCAAGCCACGAAATCGAACATTCAGAATGCTATCAAAGAATGTCGACCGACTGGCATGTCGAACATCAACACAAAGCATCACCAGGACCCGACCGAGCTCGACCGAGGAGGTTACTGCAACGACGAACAATGGGAAAATCTTACCAAAGCCTTCACCGTGCCATTCTCTGGCCGGTATGTAGATATCTACTATGGCCGCGATGAGTCTGCTCCGCTCTCGGACTTGCAATCTCACCTGCAAACCTTTCTTCCACTAATTTTCGGCCTCACGTCGATATTTAGTGTCAACCCTGCTGCCGTAAACATCTTCCTTGACAAGAAGTCCAACACAGTCGCCTTCAATATGAGCGGCAGTCTCTTCTTCAACCTGGCCTGGTTTATTACTTTGCACAGTGACGGATGCCAGACCAAGGAAGGGAAGTTGAGGGCGTTGGACAGCTGGTTCTGCACGTATTGTCACGAACTTGCGCACAATCTGGTGGCTGATCACAACGCGAGGCATAGCTGGTACCAGCAGCAGATCATTATCGAGTACAGCCAGCAATATCGGGCTGCATTGGATAGCTTCACTCAAGGCATGTTGATTTAAGTTGGAAAGATTACGACAATGTAGCATAATTAGAGTAATAGACAATGGGCGTCTTGTTTGTATCTTGTTAATCATTGATCATCTCCCCTCTGAACTTGCCTTTTTCATTCAGAACTATCCCTACACCGCTACCTGTAGGCGTTTATATGCCGTAAGCTCTCCGCATTTATTTTTTGTACATATTCATCCTTGACCAATAACCCTGCTATCTCTCACCTCACGATAGCCTCCACTTTGAACCCTTTCAAACGCCGGTAAGTGCGTCGTAAATGACGTAGCGTACCTTCCTAACAAACACTGGGCATATAAAAAAAACTCCCACGCTCCCTCCAAGTCCTCTCTCCACACACACTATCCTCACTCTGCATTCCAACGCTAGTAAAATAAGGTATACCATCTACTTCTCCGTATCTCGTACACCCACCACTGACTCTACTCTAGCTATCCAACAAGATGAAGCTCACCACCCTCGCTCTCGGCGCCCTCGGCTTCATCGGCCTCTCCTCCAGCCAAGCAGTCGGTACTACCACCTTCCTCACGTCCGTAACCTGCATCAACCCCAAATACTGCGCCTCTATGGCTCCTATAAACACCAACGCCATCACTCCCTCCGCCTCGCTTGCCACTCCATCCACCGGCTCGAACGGCTACGGCTATCCCATCGCCACATACACAACCTGCAACAAAGACTGCGCCTCTCTCTGCGTCACGAGCGTCGACTGCGGCAACGTGAACTCAACAGCAGTATGGTGGCCTTCAAGCACTATTTTGTGCACTACGACGTCCGCTCAGGAACCTATTTGCTCAGAGACATCTATGGGAAGCTATTCGTGCATGCCTATTGAGCGTCCGTCGACGATGTCTAGTATGGGCGGTAGGAGTCAGCGGTGGGTTGCCCGGTTGGCGAAGGCTACAGCTAGCGAGTTGGAGGGCAGAGCTAGGAAGTTGATGGTGAGACAGACGGAGAGTTATGCAGTACCTTCTTCTTCTTCTTCTGCTTCTGCTTCTGCTTCTGCTTCTGCTTCTGCTTCTGCTTCTGCTTCTGCTTCTGCTCTTCCTCCCACTACTACCACTATTGTGGTGCGATCTTGGAAACATTCTTGGGTTCCAGCGCCGACGCACTGCTACTCTTGTATGCGTCCGTCTTCTGCTTCCCCCAGGGATGGGTCTACGAAGACGAGGTTGACGTTGGAGGGAGAGGCTACCCCGGCGGTGGTGGAGTAAGATGTATGTTCTATTCAGGTGTGGTTGTTGGTGGGTTCGTTAACTGACAGTGCACCAGCTCTCCACTATACCCGTCTTAGTTCTTCGAACCTCACCTGTTTAGGCGGGTAGGTATGCCAAGGCAGATAAGTGCGGAACAGTGTCTTTCACTGCTGGAAAAGATATGAGAACAAGTGGTATGGACATGTGAAGCAGTCTATGAGTGCAAGGTGGATGTCTACTTATCGGGCCTCCGTTGGACTTGCAGACATGTCTACTTTTCATATCAGAACATTACAATGGAAATG
>Ga0265797_10012691_pt1 | contig 10281 bp, 14 predicted proteins | sample P2T30metagenome_FD_192433 | JGI IMG/M metagenome (GOLD analysis project Ga0265797, IMG submission 192433) | Plant litter microbial communities from East Loma Ridge, Irvine, California - P2 T30 | ecosystem: Environmental > Terrestrial > Plant litter > Unclassified | place: USA: California... | reverse complement strand
ATCGAGTCGGTGGCCCGTTTCGATGAGCTCACGGCAGGTTTCGAGGCGGTCGTCGAGGGTTGGCTCGACCGCGCCGCCAGCCAGCTGGAACTGCTGGTCAACAGCGCGATCGCCTGGTTCGATCCGGAAGACGTCGTGTTTTCGAGTCCCTTGCCGGCCTCGGTGCTGGCGCGCCTGGCCGAGCGCCTGAACGCCATGCCGCTGTGCTGGCCCGCAGAGCGGCCGGGGCAGATCCGCATCTCGGCGCTGGGCGGCAGCGCCATCGCGCTGGGCGCCGCGCTGCTGCCGATCCATGCGGCGACGACGCTGGTGTCGGGCTAGATTCACGCTGATCTCGTGCTGACATCAAGCTGTCATCGACGCTGGCTATCCTCGTGGGATGCCAGACCTCCGCGCATGCGCCTCCCAGCTCAACGACGACCGCCACGTCGTCGGCTACGCATCGGGTAACTTCGGCAAGGCGATCTTTTTGGGCAGTATCGACGTCACGCTGCTGTTCCTGCTCACTGACGTCATCGGCATGCCGGCGCGCGAGGTCAGCCTGCTCATGCTGATCGTGTTCCTGGGCGACCTGGCCTTCGACCTCGGCGCCGGGATGCTCGCCGCGCATGCCGACCGGCGCGGCATCGGCTATCCGCGCCTGATCGCCTTGTGCGTCCTGCCCTGTGCCTGCGCCTTCGCCGCCCTGTACGCCTTGCCGCTCCTGCAGGTGAAGCATTTCGTGCTCATCGCCGCCCTGTTGCTGCTGCTGCGCGCCAGCTATGCGCTGATCGACGTGCCGCACAACAGCCTGCTGGCGCGGGTGACGACCGATAGCCATGCGCGCGGCCGCGCTTCCGGCTACCGCACCCTGTTCAGCGCCGCTGCCAGCATCGTCGTCGCCACCGTGATCGCGCCCTCGATGCAGGTGTCGGACGGCGGTGCGGCTGCGGCGCGCATGGCATGGCTGGGCGCCGGCGCCGGCGTACTGTTTTGTGCAACCCTGCTGATGGCGGCATGGTCGTCGCGCACGGCCGGCGCGTCGCGCGCCCCGGTTGCGCGGCAAGCCGCGCCCAGCGGATGGCTGCCCAGACCCGACCGGCTGTTCGGGGCCATCGCCGTGGTGGCCGTGGTGACCGGTTTCGCGATTCCGATGTTCGCCAAGACCCTGCTCTACCTGTGCACCTATGTGCTGGACGATGCCGGCTTTGCCGGCCGGGTGCTCCTGACGCTGGCCCTGAGCGGCATCGCCGGCGCCACCTTGTGGATTGCGCTGGTGCGCCGCCATGACAAGACGACCTTGCTGGCCATGAGCCATGGCGTGGCCGCCACCGGCATCGTGCTGTTTGCCTGTGCCGGCGAGCAGCGCGTGTTGCTGCTCGCCTGCGCGGCGCTGGCCGGCGTCGGCATGGCCGGCGTGGCTATGCTGCCCTGGGGGATCCTGGCCGATATCGTCGACTTTTCGGAATTCCGCTACCGCGAGCGGCGCGAGACCGTGGCCTTTGCGGCCATCCTGGTGCTGCTCAAGGCTGGCGGCGCGGCGGCGCTGGCGACCATTGGCTGGACACTCGGGCAACTGGGTTACGTGCCCGGCACGGTCCAGACGCCGGCCGTCGTGCTGGGACTGAAGGTGCTGGCGTTCGGCGTGCCGGTGCTGGGTTCAGCGCTCGCGATCCTGGTCTTGCTGCGGCTGGACATCGGCCACGCGATGCACGCGCGGGTACGCCGGGTCAATGGGGTGCGTCGCCTGGCGCGCGAAGCCGCTTTTCCATGAACACCGACGCGAGGTCGATCCCGCAGCGATGCCGATACAATTCTTCGCGCACCGACAAATAGCCGGCACGCTCGTAGAACGGTACGGCATTGAGCGAGGCCGACAAGAATAATCGCGCCAGCCCGCGTTCGCGCGCCATCGCTTCGAGCTGCAGCAGCAGCTGCAGGGCGATCCCGCGGCCCTGGCGGCGCGGCTCCACAAAAGCGGCATTGATCTCGCCAGTATCGAGGTTCAGTACGGCGTAGCCGACGATATGTCCTTCTTCCTCGGCCACGACGGCGCCACCGGCCTGGACCAGCAGCGGCAGCGAGGCAGGCGCCGGAGCGGCGCACCAGATATCGATCACGGCGGCCGGGTAATGCGCGGAACAGCCGGCGCGCACCGCCCGGGTGCGCAGTTCCCACAATGTCGACAGGTCGGCCTGGGTGGCCGGGCGGCGCGATGGCATGGCCGGTCTCCTTGAGCAATGGCAACACACCCATACTACACCGGGTCCGAGGGCCAATCCTGTCGAGCAGCCGTGCGCGCTTCATTCCCTGTTCAGCGATATGCTGGCCGCATGCATCATGGATTTCTTCATAAGGAGAAAAACGATGAAACGCGCATTTCTGGCCACCTTGCTGTCCCTGGTTGCCGCCACCGCTTTCGCCCACCACGGCTGGAGCGAATATGACGCCAAGCAGCCCAAGCGGCTGACCGGCACGATCGAGGAATCCGGTTACCAGCAGCCCCACGGCTTCGTGCGCCTGAAAACGGCGGACAAGACCTGGCTCGTGGTGCTGGCCCCGCCCGGCCGCATGGAAAACCGCGGACTGGACAAGGACATGCTGGCGGTCGGCGGCGAAGTCACTGTGTACGGTTACCCCAACCGCACCAAGCCGAATGAGCTGCGCGCCGAACGCATCACGGTGGGCGACAAGGTCACGGAGCTGCGCTGAGCATCGTCCAGGATACGGCGGCCTGGGCCGCTTCCACGCCGCTGGCCCAGGCCCTGCGCGACGATCCCTGGCTGTATCCGATCGTCGAGATCGTCCACATCGTCGGCTTCACCGCGCTGGTGGGGGCGGCCGCGATGTTCGACCTGCGCCTGCTCGGCTTCGGCCGTGGCCTGCCGGTGCAGGCGCTGGCGCGCCATTTGCTGCCGTGGTCCTGGTTTGGCCTGCTGCTGATCGTGCCGAGCGGCCTGCTGATGTTCTCGACCCAGCCCGAGCTGCTGGATAACGGCGTGTTCCTGATCAAGCTGGCGCTGATCGTGGCGGCCGGCGTGAATGCCCTCGTCTTTCATGCCGGGCCCTGGCGCGAGGTCGCCGGCTGGGCGGCTGGCGCGCCGACCTGGGCCAGGCTGCATGCGGCGCTGTCGCTGCTGCTCTGGATCGCGGTAATTGCCTGCGGACGGCTGCTGGCCTATGTCTGATGCGCGCTCGACGGCGAAGCGGCGGCCTTCGTGCTACAGTCTGTTGCCGCTTTTTCAGCCAACCATGATGCTCAAACAGTTCACCACTTTCGCCGTCGCCTGCTCCATCGCCTGTGTGAGCGCCGGCGCAGCCCAGGCCGCGCCGCCGGTCTACGGTTTTGTTGTCAAGAACACCTACCCCCACGATCCCCAGGCGTTTACGCAAGGCCTGTTCTACCGCGACGGCCACCTGTACGAAAGCACCGGCCAGGTCGGCCGTTCGACGATCCGCAAGGTGGAGCTCAAGACCGGCAAGGTGGTGCAGAAGGCCGACTTGCCGAAAGACGTGTTTGGTGAAGGGTCGACGGCGGTCGGCAACCACCTGGTCGGCCTGACCTGGACCTCGCAGGTCGGCTATGTGTTCGACCTCAAGACCTTTAAGCTCAAGCAGAGCTTCAAGTACGAGGGAGAGGGCTGGGGCCTGGCCAGCGATGCGAAGCAGCTGTACATGAGCGACGGCAGTTCCTTCATCCGCATCCTCGATCCGAAGACGATGAAGGAATTGCGCCGCGTGCAGGTCACAAGCGAGGGCCGCCCGATCGACCGCCTGAACGAACTGGAAATGGTCGACGGCGAGCTGTACTCGAATATCTGGGGCAGCGAACTCATCGCCCGCATCGATCCCGAGAGCGGCAAGGTCCTCGGGGTGATCGACCTGACCGGCCTGCTGCCGCCCGACCAGCGCGGCACGAAGGAAGTCGACGCCGTCCTCAACGGCATCGCCTGGGACAGCAAGGGCAAGCGCCTGTTCGTCACCGGCAAGCTGTGGTCCAAGCTGTTCGAGATCGAGCTGGTGCCTAAGCTTAGAAGATAAGCTGCGGCCCCAGGGCCAGTCCTGCTTCAGCTACGGTCGCTGACGTCGATCACCACCTTGCCGAAATGCGCGCCGGACGCCATGTGGCGATATGCCTCCTGCGCCTGGCCGAACGGGAACACGCGGTCGATCACCGGCTTGACGCCGCCCACGTCGACGAAGCGCATCACGTCTTCGAGCATGGCGCGGCTGCCGACATAGATGCCCACCAGGCGCTTGGCGCTGGCCAGCAGGGACGCCGGATTGACTTCGCCGCCGAAGCCGCTGACGCCGCCGATGACGGCGACGGTCCCGCCCATTGCGGCGCTCGATACCGATTTGTTCACCGTCCCCTTGCCGCCCACTTCCAGCACCACCTGGGCGCCGACGCCGTGGGTGAGGTGCAGCACCTCGTCATGCCACTCGGGAATCGTCTGGTAGTTGATGGTGTGATGAGCGCCGAGCTCGCGCGCCCGCGCCAGTTTCTCGTCGCTGGACGAGGTAACGATGGTGCGCAGGCCCGCCGCGTGCGCCAGTTGCAGGCCGAGGATCGATACGCCGCCGGTGCCCAGCAGCAGCAGGGTATCGCCCGGCTTGACGTGATTGCTGGAGATGAAGATCGCGTTCCAGGCGGTGACCGCGGCGCACGGCATGGTGGACGCTTCGATGAAGGAGAGGCCGGCCGGGATGATGGCCAGCGCGTCTTCATGCAGGATGACTTCCTCGGCCAGCATGCCGTCGATGTCGCCGCCCAGGCCGTGACGCACCTTGTTCGGCGTCGGCCCGCCTTCCAGCCAGTGCGGGAAGAAGGAACCGGCGACGCGGTCGCCCACCTGCACCCGCGTCACGCCGGGACCGACCGCCAGCACTTCGCCGGCGCCGTCCGAGCACGGGATGATCGGGTCTTCGACCGACACCAGGTAATTGCCGCTGGCGACCATCAGGTCGCGGTAGTTGAGCGAGACGGCATGCACGCGGATGCGCACTTCGCCCAGGCCGAGGTCGCGCTCGGGGTAGTCGATGCACTGGAGGCCGTCGATGTTGGCGCCGTGAAGAATCTGATATGCCCGCATGCGTTATCCCCTTCTGGTTGACCGGTACGCGGCTTATTGTACGCAACTGCCCGGGGGGCGGGACGCCCGCTAGTCTCGTGTCGCCGAGTGCAAGGTTTGATGATAAATTAGGATTCTTGGTTGCAACTCGCGGAGGGACGAAATGGAAGATCGAGCAGCGTGGAGAGTGCTTAAAGCTGTCATCGTGGTGGCCGTCCTGATCGCCTTTGGCATGGGCGTCCGGGGCGGGTGGGCCATGGGGCAAAAATATTTTGAGATGAAGGATGCACCCCGCTACATCGGCTTGGCCACCATCAGCCAGAAAATCACGATGAACGCCGCAAACGCAGGCACGCCCAGGGTCACCCAGATCTTGAAGTAACGCCAGTACAGCGCCGGCAACGGCGTATCAAGCCGCGCGGCCTCCGCCGCCAGGTCGCGCATGCGGATCTGCAGCCACACCACCGGCAGCCAACAGGCGCCCGCGATCACGTACAGGATGATCGACCACATGATCCACTTGCTGTGCAGCGGATAGCCGGCCAGGTAGATCATATAAAAGCCGGTGGCCGGCTGCAGGACGGCGGTGGTCGCCGTGAACAACCAGTCGGCGACGACAACGTACTTGGCCACCACCGCAATCGCGCGTACGTCGCGGCTGACGTTCGCAAATAGCATGTACCAGGCCGACCCGATCCCGGTGCCGAACAGCAGCGTCGACGAGACGATATGCAGCCACTTCAGCACCACGTAATCCATTATTTTTCCTCGAGTTGATACAGCAGCCAGATCGCGGCCAGCATCGGCAGGTTCTTGGTCAGCGGCCCATAGGGGTGCAGCAGGAATTCAGGCAGCTTGAACGCGATCACGACCGTATAGAACCCGATCAGGCCCAATTGTGCCAGCCATAGCCAGCGTCGCCGCGCCAGGAACAGGATGCCAAGCCCCAGCAGCAGGTCGAAGCTGGCGGCGCCGTACAGCATCAGTGGCTGCAGGTCGGGAGGAACGCCGGTGCGCGCCAGCAATTCGTAGCTGGCCTCGACCGGATACAGGCCGAAGGACACGATCGCGGTCAGGATCCAGACCGCCGCGATGCTGTAGCGAAGCATCGGCAGCAGCCAGCCGAGCTTGGCGCGTGCGCGTTCGCCCTCCGGGTCGCCAATGAATTCCTTGGGTGAGCGCGGCAGATGGCCGAGCAGCATCGCGGTCTGCACGACGTCGGCCGTATTATCGCGATCCAGCATGCTCAGCGCATCGCGGCTGGTCAAGGAGCCGGGCAGGATCGCGGCCGCCAGCCGCGCCACCGGTCCCGGCAGGGTCAACACGCGCTGGCGCCCCATGCCCATGCTTGATCGCAGCAGGCCGAGATAGTCGGTGAAGGGCATCGCCTCCGGCCCGACCAGCGGCACCCGCATCGCCGTGCCCTCGCCCGGCATCATCGGCAGCCGGTGCTTGAGCAGGCCGACGATGGCCAGCACCAGGTCGTCGATGTGGATCGGCTGCACCAGCTGCGCCTTGCTGCCGAAGCGCAGGGTAAGCGGCATGCTGGCCAGGCTGCGGAAGGTGCGCGCGCTGGCGCCGTCGCGGCCGTACACCAGCGACGGCTGCACGATATAGGAGCGCAGCGGCAGCGAGGCCAGGTAGTCGTCGGCATCGCGCTTGGACAGGTGGTAAGGCGTCTGCGCGTCGCGGTCGGCGCCCAGTGCGGACAGTTGGATCACCATCTGCACGTCGTGCGATTCGGCGCAGGCGGCGAACAGCGCGCGCGGCGTGTCGCGGTGCAGGCGGGCGAAATCCTGGCGCACGCTTTCGCGGAAAATGCCCACCGTGTTGATCACGGCGTCGACGTGCGACAGGCGCGCCGCCCAGGTGGCTTTATCGGTATCTTTGGAAAAATCGGCGTGGATATAGCTTAAACGCGGGTCATGGCTTTTCGGCAGCTTCGCTTCTGGTGCTCTCACTGCACACACGACGTGGTGGCCTTCGGTGAGCAAGGCCTGTAGCAAATGTTGCCCGATGAAACCGCTCGCCCCCGTCAGCAAAATCCGCATCCGTGCTTCCCTTCACATCAAGTAAAAGAGGATTGTATGGAAAATTCGGCATTACAGCGCGCACTCATCTCTGGCGCTACCTCGAGCGTCCTCTCCACGGTAGCGATGTCCCTGGTCGGCAAGATGCAAGCTGGCAGCGCTTTCGCACCAACCAATGCCGTCAGCCACTATGTCCATGGTAATAAAGCAGGCTACCGCGACCGCTTCTCGCTGCGCTACACCGTTCCCGGCTACCTGATTCACCATGCCAGCGCGACCTTCTGGTCGTTCGTGTTCGAACGCGCCCTCGGGGGCGTAATGGACGGCAAGAATCCGATGGCCATTGCCGCTGCCTCGGCGGCGACCTCGGCGTTCGCGGCATTTACCGACTACAAGCTGACACCCAGGTCGCTGCAGCCGGGCTATGAAAAGCGCCTGTCACGCAATGCGCTCGGCGTGGTGTATGCGGGCTTTGCGATCGGGCTGGCGATCGGGGCGATCCTGTCGCGCAAGGACGAGCCGCCGAAGTAAGGATGGGTGGCGCGGGCAGGATGCCCGCGCCGGAAGGAACATCAGTGCGCAGCCGCCTTCTTGCCGCGCATGCGCTGCACCAGCATCACGGCCGCCAGCACCACGGCGCCGACCAGCACGCCGACCAGGGCGTCGACCACGATTGGCGCCAGGAAAGCCAGCACCGGGCCCACCGCCGGAATGTCGGTGAGCGAGGCGGCGATCCCTTGCGAAAAGTGGTGCACGGCTTCGATCGCGTGCGCGATGATGCCGCCGCCGACCATGAACATGGCGGCGGTGCCGACCACCGACAGAATCTTCATCAGGCGTGGCGCCGCCGCCAGCAGGCCCCTGCCGAGACCGCGCGCAGCGCCGTTCTGGCGCTGGCTCAGGTACAGGCCGGCGTCGTCCATCTTGACGATGGCCGCCACCAGGCCGTAGACGCCGATCGTCATCGCGATGGCGATGGTCACCAGCACCGCCGCCTGCTGGCTGAGCGCCACGCCGGCTACGGTGCCCAGCGAAATCACGATGATCTCGGCCGACAGGATGAAGTCGGTGCGCACCGCGCCCTTGATCTTGTCCTTTTCCATCTGGACGATGTCGACCTGGGGATTGGCGATCGCGGCCTTGTGCTGGACCTTGTGCTGCTCTTCGTCCTGCGCGCTGTGCAGGTATTTGTGGGCCAGCTTCTCGAAGCCCTCGTAGCACAGGAAGGCGCCGCCGATCATCAACAGCGGCGTGATCAGCCAGGGGACGAAGACCGAGATCGCCAGCGCGGCCGGCACCAGGATCGCCTTGTTGACCATCGATCCCTTGGCCACCGCCCACACCACCGGCAGTTCGCGCTCGGCCTTCACGCCCGTGACCTGCTGCGCATTGAGCGCCAGGTCGTCGCCCAGCACCCCCGCAGTCTTCTTGGCCGCGACCTTGCTCATCGCGGCCACGTCGTCGAGGATGGTGGCGATATCGTCCAACAAGGTAAATAAACTGGCTCCAGCCATGGTAGTGCTCCTTCATATCAAGTTGACACGATATTAACCGAGGCGCACATCGGCGGCTACACGGTTCGCAGCGCCGTTTGGCGCGGCTTTTTGCAGTTCATACCTGGAAATCTGCATCTCGTCGCTTTTGACGAGCGACTAGTGGTCTGCATACGTATAGTGCAACGCTGAAGGTTGCGGCACTGCAGCCTCGTCCCCCCATACGAAGGAGATCATTCCATGAACACCGATTCGATCCAGTCTGCCGTGTCCACTTCCGCTCCCGCCCGCCGTGCCCGTCCGCCGAAGCGCAAGACCCGCATCACGATCTATCTCGACGACGAGGTGCTGAAGGAATTCCGCAACCTGTCCGAGCGCTGCGGCACCGGCTACCAGACCCTCATCAACGCCGCGCTGCGCAACCGTTTGAACGGTCCGGTCATCGAATCTGGCGTCGCATAAGGCTTCCTTTCAAATTTCCCTCGGGGCGCGGCATTACATATAGCAATATTTATGCTAATCTTCCCGCTCTTTTAACCCCGGAGGGATTTATGAAAAAAGGCGAACTGATCGCAGAATTCGCGAAGCGCACCGAGATGTCGGGCGCTGCCGCTGGCGCCGCCGTGAACACCATCATCGAGATCATCACTGAGCGCCTGAAAAAAGGCGACACGGTGGGCATCACCGGCTTCGGCACCTTCTCGGTGACCAAGCGCGCTGCACGCAAGGGCCGTAACCCTGCAACCGGCGAAGTGATCAAGATCGCGGCCTCGAAGAGCCCGCGTTTCTCGGCTGGCGCGACCCTGAAGGCATCGGTCAACCCGACCAAGAAGAAGTAATCAGTACCCGGCCTCGCGTCGCGGCCCGTTCGCGGGTCGCACGCGCTGGCTGAATTCGGCCGAATGGGCGCGAATTTGCCGTTTCCAGTCGTCGTCTCCCCGCCTCTCCCCGCAGTACCTTCCATTTTCGTACCTTTCACTTTTTCCGCCACCATGAGCTTCGCTACCTGGATCGCCTTCGTCATCGCCGGTTCGCTGATCGCCATTTCGCCCGGTTCCGGCGCGGTCCTGTCGATGTCGCATGGCCTGGCCTATGGTCTCAAGAAGGCCAGCGCCACCGTGATCGGCCTGCAGCTGGGCCTGATCCTGGTGCTGGTCATCGCCGGCGCCGGCGTCGGTTCGCTGCTGCTGGCATCCTCGGTCGCCTTCACCGCGGTCAAGGTGATCGGCGCGTTGTACCTGATCTACCTTGGCGTGAGCCAGTGGCGCGCCGCCCCGGCGCCCGGCCCCATGGCGTCGACCGCCGGCCTGGAAGCGCATCCGTCGTTCGGCAAGCGCGTGCTGACCGGTTTTCTGACCAATACCACGAACCCGAAGGGCATCATCTTCATGGTCGCCGTGCTGCCGCAATTCATCGCCAAGGACGCGCCGCTGCTCACCCAGCTGGCAATCCTGGGCGTGACGATGGTGACGATCGACTCGATCGTGATGCACGGCTACGCCGCCCTGGCCGCCTCGATGCAGCGCTTCATGCGCGATCCACGCCACATGCGCCTGCAGAATCGCGTGTTCGGCGCGGTGCTGGTGCTGATCGGGTCGATGCTATTCTTCGTCAAGCGCCAGCCGGGCTGAATGCGCCATGAGGCCGGCTACTATTTCTGTTACGCCGGCAGATGCAACTTTGTGTAACCCGCGTTGTCCGTGCGGG
>Ga0265797_10012690_pt1 | contig 10281 bp, 8 predicted proteins | sample P2T30metagenome_FD_192433 | JGI IMG/M metagenome (GOLD analysis project Ga0265797, IMG submission 192433) | Plant litter microbial communities from East Loma Ridge, Irvine, California - P2 T30 | ecosystem: Environmental > Terrestrial > Plant litter > Unclassified | place: USA: California... | reverse complement strand
TCAGCCGCTATATTTGCTCGCGCTTACATCCGGCCAGTAGCAGAGAGCTGCTGTAGTGTGCAAACGACACAACACGACACGTCCAACCTGCATTCTGCTGCTTTTGCTAGACTCTGCAAGATGGCATAGTGCAGCGTGCTATACTTTGCTGGCTTGCATCTACACTTTCGAGAGCTGCTCGCGTAGCGGCCGCACAGTCCCGAGAGGGTTAGGCGCCAGAAGAGACAAGGATGAATATCGCGCGTTCCATGCAAAGCCTACGTCTATCGCCCATCACCGTTCTGCTCAGACACGTGTCGATCGCAAAACCCGCCCCGGCATTTGTCTGCGCACCGACCACGAGCGGCTATAGTAGTGTGATATGCAGCTTGGCGGGCGGCAGCGATAGCACAGCAGGAGCGCGAGATGCAAGTGAGGTGTAAGACATGGGAGTGGAAAGCGTCAGCTTGCATCTCGCATGCGTGCGTCCATGCACGGCGGGCGACTCGAGCAAGGCTTGTGAGGACCCAGTACCATAGTACCCATCCATGCGTGCTTGCCTGGGCTTGCATGACACCAGGATGATGTGGGTAAGACGGATAGCCTCAACATCTGGCGCCGCGTTTGGAGGCTGGCCCAGCGGCGTACAGTAGTACCTCAGGTGATGATCGTGCGACTGCTTGGTGTGTGGTACGGGGATACCTACTTGTCTCTTTCTTGCGTCTGCCAGGCATCCCTTGTGCACGCTGCTGTCCTGCAAGGTTCCCCCATGGCCAAACACATGGCGTTGCGCTTGCCAGGAAGGTTGTGTCACGACGTCTGTCGGAGGCGGCGCAAGATCGCGATGATTCAGTCCCTGCCGATAAATACGGGTGCCTTCTTAACCGCGATGCCTTGGTGGAGCTTCTAGACTGTGAACGTGTACCAATTATCACGGGGATACTCTCGGACACGAAGTACAGTACACGTTGGTGGCAACGGTAGTCCATTAGTTGAGATCGGGTTATCGCGCACATGGCTTCGAACATAATGTCACCACACCATCATGCGGATGTTCATGAAGTCTTGAGTCTAGGCACGTCTGAGAACATGATCCATTCGTTCATTACCTGGCCTCGTTCGGTACAACGACTACACTGAGCCAACCGACCAGTACGCTAATAATATGTATGGGTATGCAAGACTTCCTGTTGTGACTTTGGGAGAACCATGGCACTGTCTTAGCTGCCGTGCTAGCCATCCAAACTGAAGGGTCTAAGACATCGCTGACCGTTAGGAGATCCGCCGAAGATCTGCTTCGCCGGGTTACTTGATATCCGAGCACCAACGTCCCACCTGCTCAAGGTATGGTTGCTTGTCGTCCGAGGAGAACGATACAGTATTGGAGATGCGTACATTGCGTAGCGAATACACATGCAATTTCCACATCGAATTGTTGCGTGTCACAATGGTCTTCCATATGAGATTAATGGTTGTTTGATGCTTCAATGCACCGCCGTCCCACTCCCAAGTCTCGCCATCTTGCCGATCACCACGCTGGGAGGAAAGTCCTACTTCTTTCCCAAAGGAGCCATGGCCAATTTGACCTTGGGCTTTGCCGCAATGCCAGCAGATTGCGAGTGCAAGATGAATGGATGCCGCAGGGCATCGTGCGGGCTGATCCTCTTGACAGGATCGAGTTGCAGACACTTCTCCAGCAAATCGACAAACGTGTGCAGCTCCTTCACTTCCGTTGGCGACATGTGTTTGGTATTCGCCGTAAGTCGCGTCTTCAGGTCTCTGCCCGGCGCAGTCTTGACAAAGCTCATCTGCTTCATTGTGGTGTTGCCGGTGATCTTGTCACGTTCTTGTGAGACGAAGACGTACTCAGGGTCGCCACCGATGAAGTGCTTGCCAGCAAGCTCCGAGTTCCTGATCACACGCTTCGGGAACTTGCCACGACATTCCTGTATAACGCGGAGCATCTGGTTGTTGTCACCGCCGGCAAAGAGAATGCGTCCAGTGTATAGCTCGAACAGAGTGCAGCCAATCGACCACATGTCGATCGCGTAGTCGAAAGGCATTCCCAGGATGACTTCGGGCGCACGGTAGAAGCGCGAGACCAGGTAGGGTGTGATTTCGGCATCTTGCGCTTTAGATGCAGTTCCAAGATCGCAAATCTTGAGCTTGCTGCGCTCCTGATTGACCAGGATGTTGTCGGGCTTCAAATCAGCGTGCAGAACTTCACACCTCTTCAAGTGGCCGAGGGCGATGAACATCTGCTGGCCGTACGCACGGATAGCCTTCAGGTTGATCCCAACATTGCGCCCAAACTTCTTCAGCACCTCGCGGAGATCTGAATGAAGATTTTCGAAAACCAAGCACATGTGGCCCTTGTGGTCGAAATTTCGCAGAAGCTGGATGATGTGTCGTTTATCTTCGCGATCGGCAGCGTTCAGCTCGGTGAGCATGTCCATCTCCTTTGTGCCAGCCTTGTACATGGTCTCGTTGTTACAGGCAATCTTGACTGCGACATCCTGGCCCGTCTTCGTGTCAATAGCTCTGACTACAGTGGCGAAAGTTCCTTTTCCAATCTGTTGCTGGACTGCGTAACGGCCATCAAGCAGCTCACCAATTATGATTCGGTAATGTCCGTCCGGGTAGTCCCAGTTGTCCAATAGACTCGAGTCTAGTGCGCGAATCTCTGCGTGCCCGGTGGTCGTTGCTACAGCACCTTCTGGTGCAAACATGTCGTCGTCGTCATCTTCTGCGAACATATCGAATTCCTTGTCGTTACCAGTAGCTTTCTCGGTCGAGTCTTGGGCTTGGCCGTTGGTTGTCTCGACAGAGTGTTTGTGATCTTGTCTGTCTTCTTGCATGTCCATGGTGGGATCGTAGTCAGCTGCAGAAGGGCCTTCATCATCATTGGAGAGTGCATCCACTTGCTGCCGGTTTGCCAATTCTTCATCATTAGTGATGTTGATGGCAGCAGGAGAGCCAGGACTGGCGGGTGTACGTGGTGAATCCATTGATGTTGGGGCTGCGAAACAACAGTCAGTGAATGGCATATATTTCTGATAGACGGAGTCCGGTACTCACAAGATGCATGCTCCGATGTAACAGCACTGCTCTCATGGTGTGGGGTGCTTGGTGCCGAGAGCGTGTTTTGCTCAAGTGCCTGGACCAGAAGCGGTGGTTGCTGACTCCTGTATTTCGCTTTTATGGCTTCACGCTTTCTCCGACGCTGCTCAATGAGCTCGTCTTCAGTCAGCTGTGGAGCGGGCTCGATTTCGGCGTCGTTCGAGGGAGTCTCGTCGTCAACACTGGAAAGCACTCGATCAGCATCAATGCAAAGGCAAGCTTCTGACAGATATCGTGACATCATAATCCGACAAGGATTCATTGAGAAGAGATGCAGTCACTTCTTCTCCTTACAGGGGACGTACCTTGCTTGTTTTGTCTCCTTGGCGATCGACGGGCTGCTGGGCTTGGGTTGGGAAGGCTGGGTGTGAGTTGACTGCGAAGAAGATGCTTTGGATGAAGTCATGGAACTCGCCTTATCGATAGCAGCGACATGAGGACGCCCTACCTCTGCATTACCAATATGGTCGCGATCGCTCAGCCGGCCACGCTCGCGGCGTACTGGTAGGTCCGCATCGCCGCGGGACAATCGGCCATCGTCTCTTGTTTGATGTGTAAGTCTGCCGTAGTCGGCACCGCCTGTCTTTCCACGGGAAGAATGTCCTGCATCATGATGAGTGACGTCCTTCTCTTTCTCATAGTGGACCTTGAAGCGTCTGGGATCCGAGTGGGCAGTAGCATGGTAGTGGTTCGAAGAGCGTGGCCGCTTGTCGCCAGCGCGGGCACTTTCGTCGCGAGCCGGAGAGCGTGAACGAAGCCTGTCATTGACACCACGTCTCGAGGAGGCCGATGGCGAGCGAGAGTATGATCGAGATCGCGATGGAGACCTTGAGACAGTGCGGCGTTTCGAGCGAGGCGCGCGATACGGCGAGCGGGAACGGCGTGCGTTACGTGGCGACCTTGGAGCTGTTGCGCGGTAGGATGACCTGGCCATGTTGTCTCCGGGGCCGTCTAGACGCGAAGCGCGAGATGAAGCACCGCTGTGCAGTCTGGTCGATTTGTTAACCCCGCCGTCTCTTGGATCGGATGTGTATGGCTTAAATGCCTTCTCCCCGTCTCCGCGACTGCCGCGGTTGGGTTCATGTGGGCTCATCTTGCCAGCTAGATGCGATCGCGCCAACAAGGCCCTGCGCTCGGTTGTTTTGATATTTAGTTAGCGGATGTGATCTGGTCGCAAGGTCTCTGCTGTGCTGGCGCGCGAAAAGCGGTACCAATATAAGGAGTCCTCACAGGCTGCTGTCCTTTGCCTTGCACTGCTCGCACAGTGCGCGTGGTAGAGGCGAATGCGCCTGCTTTGTGATGTGATATGCAATATGCGATGGTGGTAGCGATGCGATGCAGTGTGGTGCGATGTGAGGCAGTCGTGGCTGATCAATTATGATGTCGGTGGTGGTTGACTTTGAAGAGCCGCGGTACCGAATATCAACCGAGGACCCTGCCTTTACACTCACACCCAGCAAGAGGCAGACATCACTCTTTCACACGTTCATTTGTTCGTTGGTCTACTGACAGTGAACGTGGGTGATACGTCTCGGTCATATGCATAACTTCGGATACTGTGAAAATACAGGTTGTTGCTATCTGTGTTCATACAACTGCAATCGACCTTCGTCACTCCGAGGTACTTCACACGCATCATTGCTCTTCTCACTCAATATTGAGTCGGATTCGTCAACAAACTCGAGAGAGGCCAAGAAGCCACAACGACACACCAGTCTAGATCACACAACCCCAACAACTGTCAAATACTATTCCAGCTTATCAGTGTGCCTAAGACAAGGTGGGATTTCTGGCAATACTGATCGATGTCATGATACGGAGGGTTAGGGTTTGGGTACATACTTCGTCGATCGTTTTCTCAATCTACATATAAGACAGGTCCTCGTGCCGTTGACGCAAAAGTCTGTGTGCGTACAACGTCGTAGTCGCTACCAACCTTGATCTAGACCCGCCAGTGACCTAGAGGCGACGATTGTAGCCTTGTGGCACATTCTTGTTTGCTTGATTCAGTCTCTGGCAAGGATCACAGCCTCATGTATACTGCCGCATTTAGCAATGACAGCACATCTTAAAGTACGCTTCTGTGATGTTCGAAGCATCAGACTAGACTCTACAAGTAATGGCTGGTCCCACGCGGATAAGCCGGACTCACTCAGCCTTCCGTTGCATGGCAGGGAGGCTTCATGAACATCCCATAACTATCAATAACAACACGCCGACAGCCGGCGTTACGGAGAAACAGGATTTCAATTGAACAGCCGGGCCTAAGCGACGTGAGGTCTCGGCCGTATACCTGGACTCGCCGCAGGGAGGAAGACTTGAGATCTAGGCCAAGAAGGCTGGCAATCGACCGTAGGCTTGCTCGTTGCTAAGCCTATTTCTAGTTACACAACGGGCGACAGCAGCTTGACTAGTCAGTACTCGGCGAGGAAAGCTGCAGTCAACGGTGCGCTAGGGATAGGAGGTATGTGCCTCCGCGGGCCTGGTCGTTTTCACAAGATCGGAATCTCCGCGCAAAGAAACGGAATGGTAGAATTTGCATGGCAATTTGAAGAAACCGTTCGGTGCCACTGTGAGTCGGTCATGAGGCCCATCAGTTCATTTGCAACGGACGAAAGGACGAGTCAAAGGTCAATGGCGTCGGCGTGATTTGTCAACTGCGATCGAGCAATCATTCAAAAGCATGCTCACGCGTTTGGTCAGTATCGCAAATCGTACAGAATTGCCCCAAGCGGTGGCATCAACATGCAATTACTGAAACGTGCTATTTGGGTTGGGATGTACTTAGCAGACTCTGAGTAAGGTAGCGTACCAGTAGTACATACGCTCTGCGGCAGGCCGTACCGAGGTCGCGGGAGGACTGCACGACTGTGTGCACAGTAGTGTTGGCGACTCGGTCCAGCTCGCAAGCGAGCAGGCACATCTCGGTTGCTAACCCTGAATGCGATTCCCCAGGATCACGTAAAGTGTACGGCGGAGTTTGTCCCTTGGAGGTTGTTGTACGAGCAGCGGCCTCACGGTCCGGCTTTTTAGCGTATGTGATGGGCGAGAAGTTGGTCAAACGGCGTCCAACATTGGGTAGACCCCCGGCCAGCACTGAGCGGTCAACAAGTGAGTGTTGACTCGATCGTTTCTCCATCAACGAATATGTTCAATAAAACCTGGTTGTGTACGTTCTGGAATAGGATGAAACTTGCGCTCGCGAACATCTGGGGACGACAGGCCTCAGAGGCATCCGTGACAGGCCATTTTTAGGGATCGGCGACAAGGGCAGGGTCGATCGGACAAAAGGGTCGGTCCGGCGCGTGCTGATCACATGACTACTGAGGAGACCGTGCGCCCAGCTATCGATCTTGACCCAACGTCGCCTCCTCTCCTGGCCTCCACACATGGCGGTGCAAGAAGCGCGATCTCCAATATCGGCAAGACCTCACACGCATGAATCTTCTGCTCGTCCGTTGGGTGTCTAACGCGTCCATGGCATCCATCAAGCGGTACGAGTGTTGTGACCAACTCTCAGTGCTTCTCATCACTAGCCTGCAGTCAGGCCAGGCCCCTTGCGCTAAGGCGCTGTGATGAAACACCGCCCTAGGCTCTTCATACAACCCGCTGATTCCAACTCCAATAGTCACAACGGTCGTTCTTCTCACACCTGTCAGGTAGCTCGCGACTTGCCCGTTCCTGGCGAATTTTACACCCACGCTCCAAGAATACCAGCAGTCGGGACACCGCAAGGCCACAATATGGTCATTCACTCGTGTGATCAGCGACTCGCGCGTGGAGAACCATGCCGAAGGCTTCCGCATGGCTGACCAAACCTCTCTCAACGAGCCTCTCCAAACTGGTCGAACATGCTATATAATGGACAGCTCTTGCCAGGTCAAGTAGATTTCTCTCTCCAGTCCATTCCATCATTCCATCTTTCTGTCTTTCGCTGTCCCTGTTGAACTGTGTTTAACACTACACTCGCTATTTCATTTCGCAACATAACAATCGCTCGTATTTCAACTCAACAATCCCGTCATCCACTCAACACAACAAACCAACAACAAAAACAACAACTCTAATCAAAATGGTTAACTACGCTTTCACTCTCGCGGCTCTTGTCGCTGCCGCTTCTGCTGCCCCTGCCAACTACGCCCCGGAGGCTCAGCTTGAGCGTCGCACTTTCGGTCTCTTCGGCCTCGGTGGTCACGGTGGTGCTGGTGCCAAGGTTGGTGTCTCCGGCAGCGGTGGTGCTAAGGTTGGTGCTGGTGTCGGTGCCCACGGCGGTGCTGGCGTTGGTGCTAAGGGCCTCGTTGGCGGTGCCGTTGGTGCTGGACTTGGTCTTGCTGGTGGCATCTTGGGTGGCCTCGGTGCCCACGGTGGTGCTGGTGTCAAGGGAAACGCTGGTGTCGGTGCCGGTGCTGGTGTCTCCTTCGAGGTTGATGGCAAGCTCGCATCTGGATGCGTTGCTGGTCTTGATGCTAAGCTCCCCAGCATCTGCACTGGCGTTCGCGGCAGACTTCAAGGCGGTGCCGGTGTTCGCGTTGCTTTCAAGGCTGAGGTGAAGGCCCAGACTGGTCTGGACCTTTCCGACAGCGACTGCATGGCTATCATCAAGGGTATTGCATCCATCGGTGCTACCATCGGTGGCGATGCAGAGATCTCCGCAGATGTCGGTATCAGCGGCAAGGCCCACGGTGCCGCCTCTGTCAAGTTCAGCGCCGGTCTCGACGCTCTGATCTCCGCCGCTGGCAACATCCAGGGCTCTATCGACACCGAGGCTGAGTTCGGCCTTGGAGCTCTTATCACTGGCCTTTTGTCCGCTGGTGTTGCTGGTGCCGCTCAGGGCCACGTCCAGCTTTCTGGTGCCGCCGGTGTCTCCGTTGCCGGTGCTCTGTCTGCTGGTGTTGGCGCTGGTCTTTCGGGATCTGCTGCCATCACCGCTGGTTGCGGTGCCTTCCTCGGCGGTCTCTTGGAGCTTGGTGGCAAGTTCGGTGGCAAGGCTGATGCACACATCGGTGCCTTCTTCGGCATTGGTGGTGGTGCTTCCCTTGACTTCTCTGGAAAGGGTGGTGTTGATGGTGGTATCGAGGGCCTGATCGCTGGCCTTGGTCTTACTGGATCTGCTGATGGAAAGTTGAAGGCCGCTGGCGGCTTCATCCCCAAGGCGATCGGTGAGATCGGTCTCGGTGCTTCTGGTCACGGCCAATTTGCTGCTGGTGGCAACGGCGAGGCCCACGGCTCTGTCGGTGGTTCTGGCAAGGGCGGTATCGATGCTGGTGTCGGCGCATCTGGAAAGGGTGGCGTTGATGCCGGTGTTGGTGCCTCTGGAAAGGGTGGCGTTGATGCTGGTGTCGGTGCATCTGGAAAGGGCGGCGTTGACGCTGGTGCATCCGGCAAGGGCGGTGTTTCCGGCTCCGTTGGTGGTTCCGCTGGTGGCTCTGCCAAGGGTGAGGGCCAGGGTGGTGTTGAGGTCGACGCATCGGCCGGCAGCAAGGGCGACAACAAGGGTGACAACAAGGGTGACAACAACAACGGCAGCTACTCCAACAAGCCCGTCGACACCGCTTCTGACAAGTCCCCTGCTCCCAAGAAGAACAGCTGCGAGGATGTCCCTGAGGACGACAACACTGAGTCCGCTCCCTCTGAGACCGAGCACTCTCCTGCCCAGACCACTCCCCCCACCAACTCCACTGGCACCCCTACCTTCGGCGGCGACAACAAGTCTTCTCCCGCTCCTTACTCTGCTCCCCCTGCCTACAAGGCTCCCTCTAGCTACGGCAGCCCCTCCAGCTACCGCGCTTAAGCGCAGAGATTCTCTCTCCTCTGCGCGACTGGTCCTCTCCTGGACCCAGACGACCTTTCGCAGGCAGACACGACCGACCCTCGACGACCGGTAACCCGGATCGAGTAATAAAAAAGCATGGCGATGACGCCCCTGGATGTTGGATTGGAATATGGCATACACTCATTAATTTTTACCTGACCGCTTTAGCAATAATCTGGTACTACACCAAATCTCGTATTAAACACAATTTTCTATAATCCTCGCCCCGACTTTCCTTCTTTTGTGCTTGGTGTGCTTTCATGCTCTTGTCTTCTGCGAAACTCTCGTTCTTCCATTGGATCTGAGGGCGCGCATGTACGATTTGTGATCACTTCCTGAAGAGTGTCGTGGTCCATCTGAAGTCAGCATTGACAAGAGTGATCTCAATACCTCTGACGCCGCCTCTCTTGACATCCAAAGATTTCTCTCTGTTTCGTAATACCATCTCTCATCAACATGTCTTTGTATGATGCGAGCAAAGCAGGCGGTTGCTCAAAGTAACAAACTTGGTCGTTTTGTTTCTTTCCAAGGTGCTCGTTCGGCCAGCATCTTTGTGGTGGGAGCGCTGGCTCGAGCGAGGGATGAGCATCATGTTGACACCAAGGATGGAGCTGCGTTTCTCAAGAGTAAGCAATACGCAAATAACAAGAGCTGGTGTCTCTTCTGCTCCAACGTGCCAGAAATGTATGAGAGAACATATTTAGGATCAGTGGACCGTTGAGAAGACTAACACGCCAACACCATCCAAATCACACCACATCTTGTCCTCATCATTGCTGGCTCAAACAATACGCGTGTGCTTCGGGATCGTCAATATGACGTAGCATCAAAGGATGATATCCGGTTGCCAGGGTTCTCTCAAGCAACGGTTCAACGTCGAGTTTGGACAGCCGATCTCTTGCAAGCATCGTCACAACGACCTCATCAACCACGCAAAAACAAAGACAAGAAAGCACTTAACGCGATCAGCACGAACGGTACACGTCAGCATCGAGTGACAGTGCTTGCATTAGCGCCAGATCTGGATCTCAAGGGGACCAGAGAGCCTCCGATCTGAGATCCAATCCCCAGCTTCTGACAGGCCGTTCCTGCGCTAGACTCGTCCCTTGAAGTCGTGACGTCCATCATCGCGCGACTCCAACCTTTTCAATTTCCTTAAGGCTTGCGCTCGGGCGACTATTCGTGCCATCTTAAGGTCCCTTCCGTCATCGCTATGTCTCCATGCGGCAAGGTGCGTCGCTTGCTGAGATAGACTCTGCAGAAGATCGCGTGCCGGAAGGCCGTCACTGGCTGCCCTTGCAATCGCGTCTCATATGCATGCACTATCGGGGTCCCTTCCCCATAGCTCCAGGTGCATTGAACACGACCTG
>Ga0265797_10012689_pt1 | contig 10282 bp, 6 predicted proteins | sample P2T30metagenome_FD_192433 | JGI IMG/M metagenome (GOLD analysis project Ga0265797, IMG submission 192433) | Plant litter microbial communities from East Loma Ridge, Irvine, California - P2 T30 | ecosystem: Environmental > Terrestrial > Plant litter > Unclassified | place: USA: California... | reverse complement strand
ATGGGGTCCATTTCCATCATAGCGGGGGGCGTTCGAGAAGCTTCCTGGAAAGTCCCAAACAACGCCAGACTACCCGCACTCGACGTCGAACGCCCTGAGCATTCACCATTCGAACAGCCGATACCAGGAAACGCCATACAACAACAGCCATGCCTGTCGACTACAGCAAATGGGACGCTCTCGAGCTGTCCGACGACTCCGATGTCGAAGTCCACCCCAACGTCGATAAGCGCTCTTTCATCCGCGCAAAGCAGAACCAGATTCACCAGGAGCGTCTGTCCAGGAAGCACCGCATTACAACACTCAAGTACGAGCGAGTAATCAACGATGGTCTTCTCGCACGCATCGACGCCCTACTCAAGAGCTTGGACTCACACAAGGCTGAGGTGGAAAGCAAGAAGGACGCCAGCGAGGTGGACGAGGTGGTCTTCGATGCTTTGATGGACGTGACCAGCGATGGAAGTCTAGGCGACGACAACCCACCGCACCCTCCAGAGGGTGTGCATACCGACCAGGAGCTGCCTAGCTACAGCAAGATGATGGGTACCCTGGTGGACCAGGTGAGAAGCGAGATTGACAAGAATAAGGCGGAGGGCCCTGAACGCTACGCACAATTCGTGAAGGAAGTCAAGGCACACCAGGACAAAGTCAACGGCTTGCAGAGAGATCTCAACGCCGACCTGACAAAGCAAGAGAAGTTGGAAGCCGGCAAGATCACTTCTGAGTCAATACACGAGGGCTTCAATAGCTCATACATCGCGAAGCCCACACCTGCTGCTCCCGCCTCGTCGGTCCAGCCAGAACTTCTAAATCCTGGCCACAAATCGAAGGGTGATGGAGGCCTGACCTCAGGCGCAGAAGCTGACATCGAAGACGGTACTGGTGGCTCAGATGACGATGCTGATATCGAAGCCTCGGCGACCGCAAAGCGCTTCGCCAAGTTCTCTTTCGGCGACTATGCCGGCTCACTTGAGTTTATCGGCCGCAACCCAGCCATTCTGTCCGAGAAGGAAACCGACGGCTTGCTAGTGGAGGCTTTCAATGCGCAATCCAACGCTCAGGGTTCCAAGAGCCAGGAAGACTACGCTCGCCAGTGTGTGCACCAAGCGCTACTGCTCCAATACTGCCGCCAGCTCGGCAAGGATGGTGTCGGTCTCTTCTTCAAGCGCATCCAGACTCCCGGTCACCAAGCCCGCAAGCTCTTCCTCGACGACGTTAACAGCACCTATGCCCGTATTCGCTCACGCACCGCCGAGCTTGCACGCGAGCACGAAGCCGATGGCAGCAGCGACAAAGAGCAGATCCAGCTGCACGCCGTGGACCCAAACACACAAATCAACATCGTCACACCCCCTCCCGCCGATCAGTGCACAACGGATGACGAGCGCGCAGCTCGCGAGATCTTCGACTCGTTCCCTCCAGGTCTGCAGCGCGCGCTTGCAAGCGAGAGCCTGGACGAAGTGAACAAGGTGTTGGGCAAGATGAGCGTAGACGAAGCGGAGCAGGTCGTCGAGCAGCTGGGCAACGGCGGTATGTTGAGTCTAGAAGAGGGCGTGATCGATGCCACAACCGAAGAAGGACAGAAAGCCGTCGAGGAGCTCGAGAGGCAGAACAGGGCTCGCAGCGAGGCAAATAAGAGCAGCCAAGCCGCCAGCCAGCGTGAGGCGCTGGTGCAAGAAGAGCGTCAGCAACTTGCTGTCGACGAGCTAGATTAGACGAAGCTATGTGAGACGATGGAAATGAAAGAACGGATCATGATCATTCTCACTCACCTATCTGATATACAAATCAAGGGCTACGAAGCTACCTTTCATAAATGCTCCAAGCCTTTGGTGTCACGTTCGTATCATTGATCTGCTTATATGTGCGACCGTCGGTCTTGAATTAAGGGATTCGATGTTTACACCCAAGTGAAGGAGGCAAGGTATTTGATATACACAACATCGATACTGATCGGGAGACAAGTGTGGTATGAGATGTAAATTTGTAAAAAGCATTCGCTCTCTCGCGTCTCGGGGTATCCTAATCTAAATCTCGCTAACGACACCTCACTTTCCTAGACCAAAATGGAAACACCTCGCCCAACTGAACAATGAACTCCCCATCGTTAACCAGCAGAGCGCAAAGGCTCCACGCTCCTCGCAAACTCTTTCTGTCCAGTGTACCTTACCCCTCCCGAGCTCAAGGCCCGGGAAACAGGTACGCCGCCGCCGCAATCGCCCAAGTTCAGCTTTGCGACCGCGGCTTCCATGCTCTCGTCCGTAGCACCCTTGATGCTCGCAGGTGCTTCGCACAGCTTCGGCAGAGCAACGTCGACGGCGCCCAGCGTTTCTCTGATATCCGCGAACAGCAAGTCCATGGGGCAGATGTATGTCCTGCCCGTGCGCTCGGCGAGCACATGGCCGCAGACTTTGCCATCGCTGCTGACGACCCATGCTCCCGAGTCGCCGCCTACGCCAAAGCCGCCGTGTGCGGTCCAGCTGGCAGAGAAAGTGCTGCGGCCGTGTAGCTTGAGCAGCTCCATGGAGCTTGAGATGACTCCGCTGGCCAGACCACTAGTACGACCGAGGCAGTGCACTCGTGCTCCGGCGAGCTCGGCGCTGCCTTTGATTGATACTGGGAAGCAGTCTGGGCCTGCGCGTGAGGCTGCGTCGCAGAACTTCTTGCCACCTCGGATCACATTGTAGGGGTGCACTCGTGGCGGGAGAAGCTCGAGTAAGGCCCAGTCGATCTCTTGGGGGAGGGAAGCACTGATACCGCGGTAGCCTGTTTCGGTGGAATGAAAGGCACTGCGTTTGAGGCCTGATGAGGCATGGACTTGGCCGAGTTTGTAGGAAAGGATGTGATCTTCGTCAATGCCAGAGTCTTCGTCATCGTCATCTTCTTCGTCTGCGTGGAGGTTGAGGCTGATAGCGTCATCGAGTGCGGGCTGGGTTATCTCGATCTCCATGCCGTCTCCTGGTGTGACACCTGCGACATCTCCGTCGGCCTGGGAGTCCTCGTCCAAGCTGACGTCGGAAATGCTTGACAGCTGGCGCACTGTACTACCGTCATCGGATTCCAATGGCTCAGCTGCCTCGTCCAGACTCAATACACTCGCAGAATCATCTTCATCGTCATCATTGTCATCATCATAATCCTCATCTTCGTCATCTTCAGCTTCGAGCATGTGGTGAACACTCATCCCATACGCACGGCCGTCGACGTTGACCAGACCGCCGAATGACACCGGCGGGAGGTGCGACTCGTCTTTGTAAGCACCGATGGAAGCTCCGCACATCGGCTGAGGTTGGTAGTCTGGGTTACCCGCATCACACTCTTGCTCAAAGCGCGGTGCCATTGATCTCACTGCAAGTTGAGCAGCTGATTCTCTTCGAGCCTTTCGACACCGACTGATCTGTCCTTTCTCGACGATCACGTAACACGACTTGGGATCGCATCTGAAGTGGCGCTTTAGGATCTCCTTGACCTTCTGTGTTGAGCGACACGTAATTTGGTATGTGGGTCGTGCCGTCTCGGGTGTCTCTCCATACGAAGTGAGACAGATCGAGGAGGACTCGGGCGAGCCCTTGAGGGCCTTTGTACAAAGCCGCGCTAGCTTGTAAGCAGTGTTGTAGTCCCAATCGTCTCGGATAGCTTTGGGAATCTCCAGAAGCGGGAACTCTTTCAGCTTCGGTTTGGGTTTTACGACAGCATTGGAAGCTTTGGTCAGGGTAGCTTGCTGGAGAGCAGCGCTCATTTTAGCTTCGCGGCATCGATCAGATCGCTCTCTCCACTTTTGCTGAATAATTATGACTTTTCGCTTGAAGTCTTGGAACGACCCAACATTCGAAACGCGACTGTTACGAGGCTCCATCGAGGTCGTGCTGGATCTGTGAGGCACTGGCCGTCTTCGAATTGGTGCAGTCATGTTGCCTGCACCAGCACCCGCCAGATTGGAGAAAGACGATAAACGAGAAAAGCTACTCGGTGCTGTGCTCGTGTTTGACTGGGTCTCTTCCAAGGCTGACGTATCTGCGAGTGGTTGTGGTGTACGCTCAGGCACATTGGTGGGTGTGGCTGGCAACTGTCGGCGACTAGACGACAGCTCCGCGAGATACGAAGCCATCTCTGGTGGCTCGGCTGAATCCTCAACTTCGCCATCAAGCAGGCAGCATCTCTGTAGCTGCGTGCACACCTTATCGTAGATGCCTTCGGTGGTTAGACTTGACACCTCACCAGGGTCTGCGGCCTGTAAGCAGATCTGAACTGCGCGCATGTACGCGGTGCCACATCTAGACGCAAGCTTGGGAGCCCAGAGCTTCTCCAGTCGAACCTTGAAGTCGGCAAGCGAGTATTTCGGCTTGAACATGTCACCAAGCGATTGCCAGATCCCGACCTCGAGCAAGATCAGCGCCAGACTATATAAGTCAAACCTGATGTCTGTCGCCAAATCTCGTTGGGATGGGTATGGGTGGTCTTCTGGGTGGCGGTAAATGTTGAGATTGGAAGATCTGTGTAGACCTTCTACTGTGCTTTTCGAGAACACGTCGAAAGATGCCCAAATCGGCGATTTAAGACACTTCAAGCGCCTTGACGAAGCCTCGTTGGAAGTCATAGCAAATATCACGCTGCTACTGTTGATGTTACCGTGGGACAGCTCGTTGAGATGGAGTCCGCGTAGCTGCTCGGTGAGCCGCAACGCTAGCTTGAAGCGAGCCTCGAGTGGTGGAGGGTCAACGTCTGGAGTGGTCGATTGTATTGGTTTTGCCTTGCGGATGAGGTTTAGAAGACTTAGTGGTGCTAAGGTTTCCGCCGATGAGATAGCAGTTGCATGCAGGCGATTTTGCACTGAGTATGGGAGATCATACACAAGACCGATGCGAGGACCATGAGGATCTTCGAAGTACCCAAGGAGGCTGATGTTATGCTGTGACTCGGTGCGCATAGGCATAAACGCTGCATGCAGTGCTTCAAGGCGCTGTAGTGGTGGGCAAACGCCTGTTTCATGGTATGTAGAGTCGAAGTTGGCATATTCGACAAGTACAGACACTTCCGGGGCGCCACTTCCGAGTGCAGCTTGGACGCTATCCGATGCTCTTGCTCTCAGTAGCTGACCGACCAGTCTAGTGGCAATGGGTACTCCAATGCTCTCATAAGGCGGTGGTCGCTCCTCAGGTAGTCGCAAAGCAGAGAGCTCGATTCGTGGGGGTAGTCCGCAGTACGGTGAGAATGGAGGTCGTAGGAAAGGTTGCGGGTTTACCAGAGTAAGCTCGCTGTCGGCGACACTACTAGCCTTGCCACTACGCCTGAGCGCAGATACTGGCTTGCTCGAGGCCTGGGCGTCTGTATCTTGCTGCTTGGAGAATGTGGGATGTTCTCCACGGGCGAGGGCCTTCCGTGATATCGACAAGTCGTAAAGTGTGTCGTTTGAAGTCGTCAAATCATTGAGTAGATCTGTGTAGCGAGACTCGTCGAAAGGCAAAGGTCGCTTGACAGTCTCGCCAGCCTTGACAATCCCACGGCCAGATCGTACATTATCGAGTTCGTTGATCACTTCCCGAACATTGCCCAGCACGCTTTCAACGATTTCAGTAAGACCAGCCTTGGCAACGGACTCGTCGATGTCGCCGTTCGGGCCATTTGTGTCGTCGCTCCAAGCAAGGCCCCAAGTGATGAAGCGATCCTTCTGAATCCGGAATTTGCGCTGTAGAGCCCAGAAATGTTCGGGAGTTTCCTGTTGTGCAGCGGCGTATGGATTTATGTTAATGTTTGTGGTCGCACTTCTTTTCGCATCTGTGTAGAGCCTGGTGAGGTGGCTAATCTTCTCGGGGGGATGCGTAAGATGCGCACGTCCGTGTCTGTACGCCTCCATCTCGCATGCTGTTCGTGAGTGTCGTCAAAGAATAATTGCGATGTATTCTGCGGAGTCGGCCGTTACTTCTGCAGCACAGACTTGATGATCTTTGAAAAGACTCGTATCAAGAGCAAGGCATGGTCAACAGCATGTTGGTCGTCGACATGAAGCTCACAATCGTGCCGCCTAGTTACGGGCAAAACGGGGCGCCTCTCAAGGCAACGACTTTCGAGGATCCGTATTGGGATTAGCTTGCTATATTTAGTCGTAAGCTCGGGAAGGCACGTGATAGAGATGGTGGGAAATAGGGTCAGACCCTTACAACCCCAGATGCTACTCCAGCCAGAAGAACATGAACACACATGTGCATGCAGGTCTGATGCCCGCGAGATCACCATTCGGTTTCTGATAACATAAAGATGAGAAGTTCAACAAGGCGCCGAAGATACATGTATATATGTCGACGCGGATGGCGGTGCAAAGCTTGAGATAGCGATTTACAATGCTGGACGACTCGCCATGAATGGAGGTGGAAAGTGTTCATCTCATGTTCCCAGCGTGATTCGACTCAGTTGACTATGGTCGCCGGGCACGAATCTTCGTACATTGATCTCAATATCTACGCAACGGCCATAGCCTCTGACTTAGCCGGGGATACCATAGAGATACAGCTAGCCTTACAGCCGTCTCTTAGCATCTCATTTGCCAATGCTGTTAAGCACGGTCGCAAACACCACACTCACCACTGCGAGACGATATATGTTGGGTCAAGGTTTAGCGACAGGATGCAGCACGAAGCGTACGTGTATCAATGTCCGCCCACTCTTGTGATATGTACGCCATTCGTCAGTTCAGATACATGTTTAGGATGATTCTTCTGCCGTGTGGAGGTCGCGTCGCCTGATGGGTGCAAGATGCGGAGTTTGACGCCGCGGCTTGCGTGCTTGGGTCTTGCAAGATCTTGAACCATCGACCCTTCACAAAATCGGATGCATTCTCGGATACCTTCTCGGATGACATTCAATTACACGTAAGTCCATGTCCATTTATACGCTGAGAGACGACAAGTGGTCGTGTAAGCCAGATACTCGTATCGCGTGCTGCATCCTTCGAGGGCAGCCGAGGACGAGCTTTGCCGTGCCCGGGCCGGATGGACAGAAATGAGAGAAACAACCATGACATCTCCCCATCGCAAGTCGCTCCCAGCAGGATGGTAGTAGGCTGTTAGACGATGCTAGTCGACGCACTCCAGACGTCGAATCTGCAGCTAAACATCACATGTTGCTGCCCACTGGAGCCGACCGATCTCGGAGGCGGAGCGCCTTGCCACAAGCAGCAAACGAGGCCAGTGCTTCGGAAGCGTATCAGATCGGAGAAGGGTAATGGTGTGACTTTCTCCTGAACAGGCCAAGCCTCATCTCATCATCTCGTGCTGCCGACCCGCCTTTCCTCTGACTTTCCTCTTTATCTGATCCTCGCTCCGTCTGTCGCCATCTGATATCCGCCCCATCGCTTTCCCCTCCAACATCGTCCTGTCCACGCCCTTTGTCCTCCGATCGCAGCCGTTGAGCACAGCCGAGTAGCTAGCAGGTGACTTTACGATCTGCGGCGTTGCTTGTGTCGCGTAAAAAGACTTGCTGCGGCACCAAACTCAAGGATCGGCCTTCGGCATATCGCGCGGCTTGCAAAGCAATTGTCAGCCTTGATCTTATCTCCAATAATCTGTCGAGTCCCTTAGTCTCGCTCCGTCGCCGCAGGCCGGCCTGGAAGAAGTCTTGGTTGGTAAATCAAACCCCACCCATCCCGTCATACTTCCCAGCAGTCGCATTGATTTGCACTCGCCTGCTACTGCTACAGTGCTTCTGCATCTTTCTGCCCTTCACTGCTTCTGCGCATTACCAATGAAATATACCCCAAACTAACTGCGATTATTTGCCTCGCAGTCAGCAATCGCAATCCCATACACCACCACGCAACAATTTTAACCACTTCTGTGGCACACACATTTGTTTCAATCACAACCAAACTCACACCACAGTCATGGCCACTACACGCCCACCAAACCGCCGCCATTCATTGTCGTCGCTCCCATATCGTCACCACCCTATACCCAACAGCGCTACGAGCCACCCAGACAATCCGATTCCTACAGATCCTACCATCACACACAAAATCAGCAAAATGTCGCCACGCTTCCAGCCCAGGTTTGCGATCACAGATTCGACTCGCTCAAGCGCAGAAAGTCTCAGTGGCACCACCGATGAGGACAGTGCTTCAGACGCGCCCTCTACGCCCATGACCGAGCCACAAGAAGTGTCAGCGGATGAGAGTTTTGACAAACTACCAGAACTTCCCACAAGCCCGGCAAGAGATCGCAAACGGAGAGCGAGCACCACATACGCTTCCAACTCCCAGGAGATTAAGAAGCTCTTGGGTGACGGAGGAAGCGGTACAAAGTTTTTGGAAAAATACTGCTGTGGAGAAGGCTGCTGCATGAACGAAGCACTGCCTCAGAAGAGCACCAAGCCCGATTTCAAACCCATTGTTGCGCCCGACAACGATGCATTCCGTTTCCTGGCGCCAACTCTGCGGTCTCTCACGCAAGACACGCCGCTCACAAAGATTGTCGATATGCCCGAGATCAAGCTCTCATTTGGCCCTCTCCGCAGAGAATCAATTTCCGAGAAGTTCCCTGGAGAAAGACACGGGCACAGCGCCAAAGCTGTGATCAACCGTCCACCTCAGTACATGAAGCCTCACCCTCCTTACGATGTCTTCAATGCACCTATCTACGGCGCTCGCGAGCTCACCAAGCCTGGAGCCGAGAAGAGGACGTTCCACTTCGATATTGACGTAACAGACTATCCAGAGGAAGGCGGAGTTGACTTCAAGGTTGGTGGCGCCGTTGGAATTTGCCCACCGAACGATCCAGAGGTAGTTGATGACATCATGGATCAATTGGGAGTGCCACGCTTCGTCCGTGACAAGCCAATGCGCCTTCACACAACCGGCGGTCGTTGGCCAACAATCTGGGGCGACGAGGAGGCGCGGGAGTTAGTCACAACACGACGTGAGATTCTTACCTGGACAGTCGACATCAGCTCTACAGCACCCACCAAAGCCCTGTTCCGTGTTCTTGCAGAATATGCCACTGCAGAGAACGAGAAGAAGATCTTGTTCTACCTATGTTCAGCACAAGGTCTGGCAGCTTTCTGCGACCTTCGTTCAGGTCCTCATGTCACACTACAGCAGCTCCTACATGCTTTCCCATCATCAAAGCCACCTCTCGAGGCAATCCTAGCCACTCTTAACCAACTCATGCCTCGATTCTACTCTCTCAGCAACGATCCTCACGTCTCTTCGGACCGCGAAGGTCTCGCCGGCCGTCGCCTGATTGAAATGGCTGTCACCGTCCACGAGACCTCCGCCGTAGGCAACAAAAGCCGCACTGGCGTTGGTTCTGGATTTTTGGAACGTCAGGCTCTGCGCTTCGCTGACGCTGAAAAGCAAGCCATCGAAGAGGCCGAGTCTGCTGGCCAGCCTGCTCCCCAACCCGGTGTTGCTGGCCGCCAGCTGAACATTCAGATCCCTATGTTCCGCGGTCTGATGAGCAACCCTCTCTCCCGTGAGTTCAACTCCGACGGCCCTATGATGCTTATTGGTGCCGGTGTTGGCATGGCACCCTTCCGCGGCTTTATTCTCAATCGTCTGAAGAACGCCAACTGTGCCAACAAGATCTGGCTCGTCCAAGGCGTACGCGACAGCATGCTCGACGAGATTTACCAAGGCGAGCTCGGCACGCACGAGAAAGAAATCAAGAAAGTCGTGCAGAGCCGCGCGCAAGCACCACCACCCACAGCAGAAGAGCTCGCCGCCACGGCGGAAGAGGAAGCCGCTCCTCTCGCTGTCAAGGAGGACCGCAACCAGCGCAAGGTGGCCAAGTACGTGCAGGACGAGGTACGATTGCAAGCCGACATTGTCTGGTTTGTCATCAACGCTATCGATGGCCGCGTCTTCGTGTGTGGCAGTACTAAGGGCATGGGCGAAGGCGTGCAGAGCGCGCTTATTGATGTCGCTATGGACAAGGGCAATCTGGACTACGAGACTGCCACCCAGTTCTGGGAGCAGAAGAAGAAAGATGGTCAGTACATTGCTGAGACTTGGTAAGGAGGAGGCAAAAGTGAGCGCCATTTGGACTGGTAAGAACCTTGGACATTTGTGACTTTGCTCACGTGCACAAGAGGTTCTGGCTTGAGTGTTTATGACTTCGCAAAGCGAAAGGCGTTTCTTGGGAGGCAAATTCTATCTATGTATGGGCGTACGGGGTGTTCTGCAGCGTTTTTCGAAATGGGAATGTTTGGTTTTATGTGGTCGAAGGGGTTGTACGAGTACTGGAGTTGCTCACGCGCGTTGCCACAAAAGCGCCTGGAGCAAAAGGGGGGATTG
>Ga0265797_10012688_pt1 | contig 10283 bp, 12 predicted proteins | sample P2T30metagenome_FD_192433 | JGI IMG/M metagenome (GOLD analysis project Ga0265797, IMG submission 192433) | Plant litter microbial communities from East Loma Ridge, Irvine, California - P2 T30 | ecosystem: Environmental > Terrestrial > Plant litter > Unclassified | place: USA: California... | reverse complement strand
ACGCGCAAGTCTTATGGGAACGGCTCTGGCGCCGTGCAACCACCCAAAGGCTGGCCCTGCGAACATCCCTTTGTGAATATCTCCATTACACCAGTCGAGTGCTCCATAGTATGCTCGAGGACGCTTGCGAGTGAACTATTTCTGCCTGTTTTCAACTTGCTGGATCCTGAGTCAAGAGCGTCTGTCAGTATTACCACAGATGACTATGTCGTAATGCAAGTCGATGGCGAGGGGCTTGATGCAGGACAACGCGTCTTGGAGCTGACAAGTCCTCTTGCTCTGGCTGGAATGTAAGTAGAGGCCATCACAAGGCTTCCGCACAAGGCTGACTTAATTCCAGTCCCATATTCTTCATTACCACCTACTTCTCCGACTACATTTTGGTCCCACTGCGACACCGATCGCAGGTCGTACAAGCGCTAGAAGAGCGTGGGTTCCAGTTCGAAAAAGACACTTCCTCATACGTCAACTCCTTTCAACATGCCCGCAAACACTCAGCCGCGTCACTGGAAGTTCAGCCGCCCAGCACCCCTCCGCCAACCACAATTTCAGAGCTTCAAACCAGGACCTTCGCTACACTTAAGCGTCGTCACATCGTTCCCACGGTAGATTCGAGCATCCGGCTCGTGCAGTGCGCCGGTCGACGCGACAGTACAAATGGCATGTCTCAAGCTCGAAACCGCAACAGCATGACGACAGCCGCCGACGATGCACTCCACCTCGGTCTCGTAAAATGCCTCATCATGCAGCCGTATCCGAAGTTTTTATCGCTTACACTAACTGATACCGAGTCTGCCGCGCTGCTATTGGACCACACCTTACTACCGCATTTCGCGCAAGATACCCTCCTAGGCTCCAGAGATGAGTTCTTGACACCCATCACCTTGGACCTGCGAGGTCTGCCAATGGAAAGCACTGGTATTGTGTGCGGTGTAGCTGGCAGATTAGTCGGCGAAACCACAGGGCAACTGGAGGATCCGGTTGAGATGAGTTATTTGAGCACCGCGCGTGCTGGAACCGTCATGGTCGCTGAGCAGGAGCTGGAACGTGCACTTGATGCTCTGCACGGAGCTGAAAATGGGGTTTTATCGGCAGATGAGTAGTTGTGCTCGTGTGGGAGTGCGGCACAATTCCTTTTTGGATGTGACGACCGGTGCTGGCTGAATCGAGGTCGCTTGCGCCTGCCAAGTATGCGGCCTTCACTTCCCACTCGGCTTGCATCGGCTCCTCTCTTTCATCTCGCGACGAACAACGTCGCTACGATTTTCGCATTTGCTGTATAGGATAGGATTTGGCGACCGGATCAAAAGTTATCATTTATGCGTACAATCAGTAGCTGCCCGGGTGTATAAATGCGTGACGTAGCGTCCTCGCCCTAACATCGATATGTGCAAGTGGCCGCACGTATACCTCACGCCCGCGTGCTGCAAGGCAAGAGCGCCCCGCCGCTGCGCCTCTCTCATCCTACTCGCATGTCGCTGATATGCACGACGAAGTTCCTCGAACTTCTAGTTCCCATAGGTGATCTTGTTGTTTCACATGGACGCAATGTGATAGCCATCCCTTCTCACCAATCATGATCGAGTAGCTCTTTTGGCCCCCACTGCGGCTGAGGTCCGACATGGTTCAACTCAATCTCATCCCAATAAGTAGCGATGCTCTCACACTTCTACGAGTATGTTGTTACTCTACTAAGGAAGATCTCATTTCAACTACAGCGTCGCTACGAAGACTGGAGGTCGACCGCGAGCGGCCTCCCTATCACGCGTGTCTATGGCTGCGCATTCGCCGCTGGCCTTTGTGGAGAACAAAGACGTGCTTGTAAAGCTGATTGAGGTGACTAGCGATGGCCATGCAAGGAGGCTAGAAGTAACCGACGAGTTGATCGAGAGATACATTGAGAAAGACTTCTCGGCAAGTCACACTAGTGTTCAGGGTAGATGCACGTTGACGTGAGAAAAGACAGATGGTAGTAGGACCAAACAGCCAGCGAATGTGGAGACAATCAAGTTATTGTGAGCATACACGCTTTTCTGTACTAAGTTTGTGGTGCTAACAGATGTCAGCTGGTCGAGGCGCAAGGGGGAGTACACTGGCAATATGACTCCGGTGCCTTTGTCGTCGCATGATTTTGGGCGTATCGCTCTGTTTGCTCGGATACCACAGATATACGCCCGGGTTTTGGACTACAAAGCAGCGACATACGTCTTTGCCAACCCCCAGTTGCCTTCACATCTGGCGCGTACATCGCCCAAAGAGGTGCGAAGCAGATATTTGAGTACGTAGCAGAGGAATTTAGGCTCTTCTCGTAAGCTCACACTCTCAGGCTTTATCTTACAGTCGGTACCCGGCGCTGCTTCTGACGTATATGTTGGGGCTTCCTTCACATACGATTTCTCAACCAGACATATGTACATCTTCATGCATGGCCTTGCAACCCACAACTACGATCGCTTCGCGAACGCAATCCAACAAGGCGCTGCGAGCACTTCCGCCTTTCTGATCCCAAGCATCATCGTTCAATTCAACCTCGAACGGGCAGTGCAAGCACTGAACAGTTGGCACGATAAGATATACTGGCACGAGCGAAAATTGGGCATCCGATTTGATCATCATGACAATCCTCCGCTTTCGAGTATCGATTTCGGCAAGCTTTCGAAAGACATCAACGCTGCAAACACGAATCTTGCTCGCATCGTGTTATCCTGCAAGAGCATTACGCGCATGCTTGATTTCCTTGATCAGGTCGCAAAACGCTACAGGACCCAGGCCCATGCAAACAAGATCGCTGAGGATGAGTCAGTTGAAGTAGAGCTGTTACTGCTTGACTCGCATGCGCACATGCGATCATGGAATGCGGGTCTTGAGGACCGAGCTGAGTACTTGTCGAAACGAGGGCAGGCTTTGGTGCAGACTGTAAGCAGTATAACCAGGTGAAATACAAGGAACTAATACGCCGCGAACAGGTCTACAGCGGCATTGCGCAGCGCGATTCAGCGATCAGCCTTGAATTGGCGAGCATAAGCACGAGCCTTGCACAGTCATCGCAAAGCGTAGCGCTATCAACTTCGAGCGATAGTAAGATTATGAAGATCATTGGTGTTATCACCGTGTTCTTCCTCCCAGCAACCTTCACTGCCGTAAGTCCAACCACAGCTTAGGCGCAGGCCAATATTCATCTAACATCCAATAGACATTCTTCAGCACCTCCTTCTTCGACTTCAAACCTAACCAAGACGACAAGGTCTATTCACAGTGGCTCTGGCTGTACTTTCTGGTTACAGTCATTCTAAACTTGGTTGTGTTTTACGGCATATACTTTTGGTGGCGTGATTTCAGAGCAATCCCGCCCAAATCAGGTAAGAAACAGGAAGCACAACATGTGGGGATGTCTGCTGGGACGCTCAATCCTGACATAGAGCAATGCGTTGAGCAAGAACCTGGCCACGGAGCGCTGGGACCGAGCTTTAGCACGAACTCAGAATACGCAAAACCGAGTCGACGGCAAACACGTCATGCGACAACAGAAGCAAGCGCATAGTGGGAACTTAGAGGATTTCAGGAGTGATGGACTCATGAATTAGAAAATACATACTAAGCTTTCACTCCCCAATTTCCTCCTTACCACGTACCGAGCCGTCAACCACGCCCATACGCAGTCAGATATGCCTTACTATACGCCGGGTCAATAACGCGCAGCAACGCAAGCTCAAGAAGTCTTTGCGCCCGCGCAATAGCCACCACAGCCTTCATAACAAAATCCTGCTTCAACCAACCACTATCATGGTATACATTCTGGCAAGCATCGTCTACCGCGGCATAAGCTTGAGCGAGCGATTCTTGCGCCTCCTTCACCCAAGCGCACTGGTATGCACGGTCGCCATATGGAATACCGCGTTGGATGTAAAGCATCTGGGCGTCCAACTCATCGATACCAAGAGCTCCTTGCGCTATGACCTCGTCGACGCATCGACTGAGTTGCTCCTTGGGAATGGACTTGGGAGCTTCTGGCACGTCGTATAATGTCAGCAGAATTGAAGGCTTGGGCAGTGGATTGGCCCCATGGTCGGTGTCGCATGGTGATTTGGCACTGGTGGCTACATCGGAGGTACTTGGTGGACTGTCTTGGTCGTCTTCTTCGTATCTGACGTTAAAACTGAAGCCTACCCGTCGCGAGTGACTGGCTTTGGGGCCTTTCATATGTGTTCTGTGATATGGATCGGCTGCGATCTTTGCCAGTCGTGTGAATGTGTCGTAACGATATAAAAAGGCCTCTAGAGTGGTAGTTGGCGGCCCACCTCGTGCGTGGAGTCCATGGCGTCCTTCGATCTGTACCGTGTTTGGTGGCCTGTTCTTTGACGGTCCGGCAACTGTCGTCGTAGAACTAGTCGATACATCGATAGGACAGACTTTGCTGCTGTCCAACAAAGTACTTTTTTCTACTGACTTGGGTTGGCTACGCTCCGACGGTCCGGCAGCTATCGGCGAGACACTGGTCGATGTATCGATGGCACCGACTTTGTTCTCATCCAACACCTTTGTTCTTACTGGCATAGCCTGACCAAGCGCAGAAGGCTTACTGCTCGTAAAACTAGTAGGTGGACCGATGGCTCCGGTTTTCTTCTCGTCCAACACATCGCTCGTCACTGCCGGTTTAGACTGGCTAGGCGGAGAAGGCTCAACGCTCGTAGCAACATCCTGTTTTGCCTTCTTTGCCACACCTAACCGGCATAGTCGCTTGATTGACTCCTCCAGAGCGAATGAAACAGCTGCCTGTTTGGTCTTCGGCTTTGCAGAGCGGATGTCGGCGTCGATCTTGTCAGCCAGCTCTGTCCGCTCCTGATGCACGAGATTTTCCTGCAAGAACTCAAAAGCAATCGGATGCAGAGCCAAAATAGTCTTACCACTGCTTTTCGAAAGCACATAGCTGCGGAAATTCGGCCTGGTTCGAGCTTCTTCGATGGTGGTCTTGAGTAACCATGTCTGGACGGTCTGGGACTGGTTGTCCATAGTTGCAGAAAGGGCGCGGATGCGTTGAGATTTGTTGAAGGATGGTGAAAGAACAGACCGAGGCTGAATAGTGGTGGCCGAAGGTCTCCTGAGTTGAGGCAATTTGGGACTCGATGGTCGGTGGAAATGGCTCTCATAACAGTCAGGTGAGACTCAGGGCTGTTCGTGGTGCAGAATTGTAGACTGTGCCACCCCCTGCCATATCAGGTTCTTGTTGAAGCGCCAACACGGAATTTCCGCGCCACGATCCAGCGACGGGGGGTGATTCACCAAGCTCTAGGGTCACGGACCTTGTTCCCTGCTTTCACAGCAATAGAGCTGATAGCGTTGAACTTTCAACGACCTTGTTAGGAGTCACGCTCAGGTGATGTGGACAATACCCTCGTAGCATTACTGGTCTTTTCGCTGCGACTCGTCCAAGATCAATACGGTGGGTCCAAAGTCCTGCTCCTCGAGCGTATCACTATTGATTCCTTTCCTGATGTGGTCGTTCTGAGCTTCTTCTTCCGTTGCAAAGCGGTAGCAACGCGTCTCAGCCAGTCCAAAGCGCTTGCCCTTCACGAGGAAAGCCTTGATACCTCGATGCGTGATGATAGCGATGTTACTGTACGTCGCGGAAAGTTCTATGAGTCTTCTTCGCACTCGTTCAGCACGCGTAGTAGCAGCTTCAGTGCTATGCTCGGGATAGTCCCACTCTTCATTACACTCGGAGAAGTCGAATTGGGGAAAGTTTGACGCTAGTTCTTTTCGCGACAAGCCCTTGTTGCAGACGGCGTCGTTGGCTTCTCGAAGATCGGGCCAGATCTGAACGGGTATGTGAAAGGGACCTGCCTCCATCAAGAATGGAAACATGTTCATCGCAGTTTGTATGGTGCGGGTCATGGGCGAGATGAGGATCAAATCTGGCTGGACTGAGAGATTGACGCGTTTGGTGGAGACGTTGCCGGCTTTTGTCAACGGCGGATCTCGGTGTGGATAGCCGCGATGAACGTTGTGCAGTGCTTCGCCATGGCGTATGATATGTACACGCGCTGTCATGATGTTCCTACAAGCAAGTGGATGACGCGGGTGTTAAACGTAGAAGCACTGAAGACCGCCGCTCAGGGTTATCGATAAGAAGGCCTAAAGCTTAGCATCGCTTGAATCTTCGAAGCTCCCGAGGTCCGCTCCTGCGCGCTAATCTTCCACGTCATTGCACATATCGTCGTCAACTCCCTTTCTGAACGCACTCCGGAGCTACTGGCCAGGATAATGGATTCGCTGCTCCTCTATCACATGCGCGAGATATGCAGCTGCAGCTAGGCCCCCTTCGACGGCGCAGGGACTTGTTCAGGAGATGGCGGCACCCACCGTCATCGATGCCAAGGTCACCGAACGATCTCCGCTATCGGATGTTGCATTGATCTGCATCTGATAAGATGAGATTGATAAAATTCCCCACCACCTACTGCGCCGGAGCCAATCGCGAACACCGCACGTACGACGTCAACCTCTTGTTTAGGCAGAAAGCTCGCACTGCGACAAGGTATAAGAAAACTCTGCGAGTGTCTATCGGCCGTAGCATTTGTGCAGTGTCCTGATGCTGATGGGTACGCGATGTGTCTTTGGGGCATGCAGTGTGGCCTATAAGAAGCAAATTGAGGACTTTCGTACCCTCAACATCTAAGCTTCTGTGGTATTTGTTCTCTACCCATCACACCATGCGGTTCTCTGGCGTCGTTCTCGCCTCGCTGGCGTCCATTCTTGTCCATGCGCAGAACAACACAACCTCATCCTGGCCATGGCAAACCTTCAAATCTCGCCCAGGTTATGAGCCCCCGGTACTTTCGGTCAACAAGACAGGTGACACCTCACCGGGAGTTATCACCTTCCCTCAGAGTGGAGGTGGGGCCCACAACTACAGTCTGAACATCTTCCAAGAAGACGGCGAATTGGTTTGGCAGTCTGGCTACGGCGACTACGCCGCCTTCAGAGTTTCTGAGCTCTTCGGCGAACCCGTATTGGCGTACTTCAGTGGCATCTCTCTCACAGAACCTTGGGGCTTCGGGTATGGCGTAATCTACATCCTCAACCAGCAATACGAGAGCATCTACAATGTCACTCTCTGGAACGAAACATACCCACTCGAGAGCATCTATCCGCTGTACGATCCTACTCAGTACCAACCTTTCAGCTGGGTTGATATGCACGAGAACCTCATCACCCCTGAGGGTACGATGTTCATCGCCGCTGTGAATGTTACCCCATGGGATTTATCATCCATCGGCGGCCCGAAGGATGGGTGGGTTGTGGATTCCATTGCGCTCGAGCTCAACGTTACGAACAGCGAGATCCTTTGGCAGTGGAGTCATCTTGATCACGTGGACCAAATCTCGCTCGAAAGCGCTGTGCCAACGTATCCGCTTGGTGAGCTAGGCAAGAACAGCAGTTACCCTTGGGGCCCTTTCCACATCAACTCCATCGAAAGATTTGAGGATGGAAGTTACTTGCTCTCTTCAAGGCATTACTGCTCCATCTACAAGGTTTTCCGAAACGGCACCGTGGCATGGACTTTGAACGTAAGTTTTCATACCCGTTCCCATCCTTCCGACGGTACGCACTAGTGGTGAGCGCCATGCTAAAGAAACCCCAGGGACATTCCGGCGGCGACTTCACCCTTGAGAATGGTCTTTCCTTCTGCTACCAACATGACGCGCGTATTCATCCGTCTCGCTCGCCCAGCACCACCACCATCTCTCTCTTCAACAACGACAACAGCGCCGTCGTACCTAAAGTCAACGAAACTACCGGAATTTTCCTCTCCATCGATGAGCGCAAGATGACTGCGACACTGCTCCAAGAACTCGCTGACCCAGACGATGTCATCTACTCAGTCAGCCAAGGCAACATGGAAGTCCTTCCATCCAACCACTCTATCATGGGATACGGCAGCGTCCCGACTCTGAAGGAGTTTGACCAAGATGGCAATGTTGTGTTGACTGTGAAATGGGGAGAACCAGAGAAAGTGCAGAGCTACCGCGCCTACAAGGCCGAGTGGGTCGGTAAGCCGAGCACCAAACCTGATGTGTACGCCTGCAAGGCGAGCAACGGCACAGAGGTCTACATGAGCTGGAATGGTGCCACGGAAGTTGACACGTGGACTGTGTTCGGTGGTGCATTCAATGGGACCCTTAGCAAGGTCGCCAGCGTTGAGAAGTCTGGTTACGAGACCAAGGCAGTCGTGGGCCACACGCTTGGGTTCGTGAGGGTAGAGGCAAGTGGCGAGGACATTGAAACTGGTGTTTCGCGAGTCGCAGCAGTATCGGAGATGTGCTAGACTGTATGTGAACGTTAGAGATGCGAAAGGCACATCCATAGAATGATAATAGATGCATTATGCATCCGTATGTATTAATCGACAGGTTAAACTATGCTCAGCCTACCATGGGTAGCCTCCTGTATTATGAATAAACTTCCCACATTCCTCGTCTCTCTTCCCATCAACAAGCTCCATAATGCTCTTCACGGTGTCCTCCGCACTCCTTGCACCGAACTCCACCTTGTTGTAAGGGCCTAGATTGGAAGCTGTGAAGCCAGGGTCGTAACAGAATACTTTCATTTTGACGTTGTCTTCCTCTTTTGCTGCCTCAGCATCGCCATCCCCAGCTTTCTCAAAGTCCACCTGCGGAACCCCCAGCCCGTACTCCACATACATACACGAGCTGATCATATTGAGGGCGACCTTGCTGGCGCGGTATGGGACGGCTTGGATCTTGTACATCGGGCTTTCAGTGGAGAGACGGCGGCCGATTGATCCAGCCCCTGACGAGATGTTGATGATGCGCGGGTTCGCGCTCTTCTTCAGCGACGGAATTACGGCGTTGGTAAGAAGCCATGGGCCTGTTGCGTTCACGTCGAAAGCCATTGCCAAGCGTTGGCGCTCCGTCAAGCCTTCGGGCAGCGCGACTGCAGCATTGTTGAAGAGGATGTCGAGTTTGCCGTATTTCTTCTCAATGAGTGTTGCGGTTTGCGTGATATGGTCGTCATTCTGCAAATCAAGATGCACGAGCTCGATGCTACCTGACAGCTTGCGTGCTTGCAGGTCTTCGAGGGCGGCCGACCCTTTCGTAGTCGATCGTGAGGCAAGAAGGACGTGATATTGACCTCGCTTGAGGAGCTGGTGAGCGATCTCAAATCCGATGCCGCTGTTCGCTCCGGTGACAAGAGCAATCTCTTTAGCGATGGACTGCATTGTGAGTGATGGAGGGATTTGAAGAGATCAAGGTAAAAGGACAAGTGTCGGAGTGTCTTTAAGATGGCTCAACACAGGCTTAAAGCCACAGTAATATACGTTTCCTACCTTCGTGAGAGTTTGGCTGCCGCCGGACTTACGAGTTCAAATTCCGCAATGATGCGCTGCAGTCGGCCTAGCGGTCGTGCCGCAGTCGTGTGTGTAGACTGTGTCTATACGTTGAGACGGTCATTTTACGACTAGTTGACGTTCTCGGGCGGATGAGAGTAGGCCAGGCCGGACTATCTGAACGCCTAAAGGCTTCAAGCCAGAGTTGGAGGCGCGGAGTGCAGGTTTTGCACTTTCAATCGCCGGCGCTAGCATCGAAATGGACTAGAGGAATTGCACAAGCACCACCGTGCGTGCGCCGTGAGCGTCATCAAGAGCTGGCACGCCGTGAAGCATCGTGGAAGAGTCAGAATCGCTAAATTCGTTTTGCGAAGTATTGAATGCCATGCAAGTATCTAGAATCCTTCGAATGTATCGCTACCTGACCTGCACTGCAATTCCATCATCACCCCGGATTTGCGGAGACAACGAATCGGCTCGCAACTCTCTCACTGCGACATCCGGGGACTTCAGCCAATCTTGCTGCACCAAACCTCTCCCACGCTCGGTCATCTGAAGATGTGGAAGCTCCTCCCGTAATGCGGCGATGCCACCCTTGACGCTACTGGCTGAGATGGCTTTGGCGCGGAGCACGCTCGTCGCAACGCGGGCCGTATCACCACCGTAGCAAACGATATATACATATTTGCCAACAAGATCATGCGCACTAATGCGCTCGCTTGTGAATGTTGATTCCAACTCTTTCCATTGCTTCTCGAGAACCGCAGCATCCGAGAACGGGCTCGGTGTGGAGGCATTCAGGCTTTGTAGCGGTAGGTTCTACGATCCTGGAATGTGACTAGTGACGAAGTCCTCTGGCTTCCTCAGATCAAGCAAAACGGCACCATTGTCTTCGCTGATAGACTCGGCGAACTGCGATAGCGCTCGTGTAGGT
>Ga0265797_10012687_pt1 | contig 10283 bp, 10 predicted proteins | sample P2T30metagenome_FD_192433 | JGI IMG/M metagenome (GOLD analysis project Ga0265797, IMG submission 192433) | Plant litter microbial communities from East Loma Ridge, Irvine, California - P2 T30 | ecosystem: Environmental > Terrestrial > Plant litter > Unclassified | place: USA: California... | reverse complement strand
GCAGCGAATCCATGTACGACTCGGAGTAACGCGAGTTGTAGTCGAGTTCCTGCCACTGGCGCACCATGCCCAGGAAGCGGTTGTTCAGGAGGATGATCTTCGGCGTCAGGTGGTATTGCTTGCAGGTGGCCAGTTCCTGGATGTTCATCTGGATCGAGCCCTCGCCGGTCACGCAGGCCACCGTCGCGCCGGGGTTGGCCATCTGCACGCCCATCGCGTACGGCAGGCCCACGCCCATGGTGCCCAGGCCGCCGGAGTTGATCCAGCGGCGCGGCTTGTTGAACGGGTAGTACTGGGCCGCCCACATCTGGTGCTGGCCAACGTCGGAGGTGACGAAGGCGTCGCCGGCGGTCACTTGCCACAGCGTCTCGACCACCGATTGCGGCTTGATGACCTCATCGGAATTGGTGTATTTGAGGCATTCGCGGCCGCGCCATTCGCCGATCTGGCGCCACCATTGCTGCAGCGCCGGCGCGTTGGGCTTGCCGGCGCCCGGCGTGGCTTCGGCCGCTTCCAGTTGCGACAGCAGTTCGACCAGCACGTCCTTGACGTTGCCGACGATCGGGATGTCGACCTTCACCCGCTTCGAAATCGACGAAGGGTCGATGTCGATATGGATGATCTTTCTCGGATTGCTGGCGAAGTGGCGCGGGTTGCCGATCACGCGGTCGTCGAAGCGGGCGCCGATCGCGATCAGGACGTCGCAATGCTGCATCGCCATGTTCGCTTCGTAGGTGCCGTGCATGCCCGGCATGCCGACGAAGTGGCCGCTGGACGCGCGGTAGGCACCCAGGCCCATCAGCGTGTTGGTGATCGGGAAGCCGAGCTTGTCGACCAGCCGGTTCAGTTCGTTCGATGCGTTGGCCAGGATCACGCCGCCGCCGCTGTAGATCATCGGGCGCTCGGCCTGCAGCAGCAGTTGCACCGCCTTGCGGATCTGGCCGGCGTGGCCCTTGTCCACCGGCTTGTACGAGCGCATCTCGATTTCCTTCGGATACGCGTACTGCGCCTTCTGCATGCTGATATCTTTGGGGATATCGACCAGCACCGGGCCCGGACGGCCGGTACGGGCAATGAAGAACGCCTTCTTGATGGTGCTCGCGAGTTCGCGCACGTCCTTGACCAGGAAGTTGTGCTTGACCACCGGGCGGGTGATGCCGACGGTGTCGCATTCCTGGAAAGCGTCCTGGCCGATCGCGTGGGTCGGCACCTGGCCGGAAATCACGACCATCGGGACCGAATCCATATAGGCGGTCGACAGGCCGGTGACGGCATTGGTGACGCCCGGCCCGGAAGTGACCAGCGCCACGCCGACTTCGTGCGAGCTGCGCGAATAGGCATCGGCCGCATGGATGGCCGCCTGTTCGTGGCGCACCAGGATATGCTGGAATTTGTCCTGCTTGAAGATCGCGTCGTAGATATAAAGGACGGCACCGCCCGGATAACCGAAGACGTGTTTCACGTTTTCTTCGGCCAGGCAACGCACTAATATCTCGGCACCCGTGATGGGCGCGTTTGCGTCGTTACTGAGTGTATGACTGAGCATGCTACGATTCCTTTCAAGACCCAGAGGGAGATTGATCGGATGCTCGTTCCTGACGAGATACGTGTCACGCAACAGTGCTCATGCTTCCCTTCTTTCTGCGGTCACGTCGATCGTTCCGCTAGCCGTAGGTAGCGTTCGAACCGGCGCTGGGCGCAAACTCGTTTGGCGTGAGTTACTGTGTGCGGAATGCGTGTCTCTCGCGCTTGTGGCGCGGGTTGGAGCAAACTGCCTACATGTGAAAGCGCGTCATGCCGAGAGCGGCCTTGTGTGCCGGCCTGGCTTGACAAAAAGCTTCGGGGTTGCAAAGCGTTCTACACCTTACTGCGTTGCACCAATCCGGTCAAGGCAAAAATAGGCAAATGACTTTTTTGGTGCAGCGCCCCGGATGCACGGCTCAAGGCATGCCGTTCATCGCGAATGCGCGGCAGGCCGGGCGCCGGCGCAGCCGTTCGGTCCAGGCTTGCACTGCCGGGTAATCCGGGCGTTCGATCGGCATCATCTGCCAGCGGTTGGCGGACAGGCCGAGCACGATATCGGCCAGCGAAAATTCCGCGCCGGCGGCATAAGCACCGGTCTTGTCCAGCTGGCGTTCCAGAATGCCCATGTTGCGGTTCCACTCTGCGATGCTGTGCGCGATCTGCGCCGGGTCGGTATGCGCCGCGCTGTTGCGCACCAGCGCCATGAAGGCATAGCGCCAGGCATTGTTCAATTCGCCGGCCTGCCAGTCCATCCACTGCTCGACCTGGGCACGCGCCACCGCGTCCTGCGGCAACAGGCTGGCATCGCTGTTACCGTTGCCGTAGCGGTTGGCGAGATAACGGCAGATCGTGTTCGATTCCCACAGCACGGTGCCGTCGGTGTCGACGATCACCGGCACCAGCGCATTCGGATTCAGCGCCAGGAATGCCGGATCGGTGGGCGCACGCAGCGGCAGTCCCCAATCCTCGCGTGTGGTTGCCACGCCGAGTTCGGCACAGGTCCACAGGACTTTGCGCACGTTGATCGAAAAGTCTTTTCCAAGCAAACGCAGCATCTTCCCTCTCCGGTGGCTGATAGGCGAATTATTCTAGCGCCGTATTTCCGGTGTTCATGATAATTTTTCATGCACATCGTTGGTGCATATGCCGGTTTCGAGTGCGGCCTCCCCCGATTTTTGCTAGCATTCAAAAGTTTCCCGATCTTTCATCGCATGGCCACTGACAAAGAACTCAACGACTTCCTCGAGAGTGTCGAGCGGCGCGCCTTCAAACAGGCGGCGTACGCAGTCCGCAAGGACGAGGCAGCCCTCGACATCGTTCAGGACGCCATGATCAAGCTGGCAGAAAAATACGGCGACAAGCCGGCGGCCGAATTGCCGATGCTGTTCCAGCGTATTCTGCAAACCACGATCCTCGATTATTTCCGGCGCGAGAAGGTCCGCAACACGTGGATCAGCCTGTTTGGAAACCTCGGCCGGCGCGAAAACGACGACGAGGACTTTGATATACTCGATTCGTACGAAGCCGAGGAAGGCACGACTGCTGCCGAGTCGAGCGCGGACCAGGTGGAACGCACGCAAACCCTGCGCCTGATCGAAGAAGAAATACAAAAACTGCCGACGCGTCAACGAGAAGCCTTCCTCATGCGTTACTGGCAGGACATGGACGTGGCCGAAACGGCCGAAGCGATGGGATGCTCGGAGGGCAGTGTAAAAACGCATTGCTCTCGCGCTACGCATGCCCTGGCGAAAGCTCTCGAGGCCAAGGGAATAAAATTATGAACACCGACGACATCAACCTGGCGTACAAGATCCGCCATGCCCTGAACGATACGCTCGACGAGCTGCCGGCCTCGACCACCGACCGCCTGGCCGCCGCCCGCGCGCAAGCATTGGCGCGCAAGAAGGCGGATGCGCCGGTACCGACCCGCCAGAAGCCGGGCGGGCGCCGTCCGTCAATCGCGCTGTCCGGCTGGGCCGCGGTGTTCTCGACCCCATGGGTGGCGCGCGCGGTCGCGGTGGTGCCGCTGGTGGCCATGGTCGCCGGCATGGTCGGCGTCTACCAGGGCCAGCAGGAACAGCGCGTTGCCGAACTGGCCGAGCTGGATGCCGCCGTAATGTCCGACGACCTGCCGCTGACGGCCTACACCGACCACGGTTTCAACGCCTACCTGGTACAACAGCAACAGAACCTGCAGCAACCGCAGCGAGCCCAGTAAAGGATGACGGCAATCAAGCGTAAAGCTGCTGTCGCCGGTGCAGCAGGCGCAGCCCTCGTGCTGGCGCTCGTCGTGAGTCACCAGTTCGGGCGCCACGACAGCGCGGCCGACAGCGTCGCCGCGGCATCGGCCCAAACGGCAGCGGCCGGCAAGGCCGACGCGCAGGCGCGCAAGACCGGCGACAAACCTTACTGGCGTTCGCTCAGCCCGGCCCAGCAGCAGGCCTTGCAGCCGCTGCAGGCCGAATGGGACGGCATGGACGGCGTACGCAAGCAGCGCTGGCTGCAGCTGGCCGGCCGCTTCGGCGCCATGAAACCGGAAGAACAGCAGCGCATGCACGAACGCATGCGTGCCTGGGTCAAGCTGACCCCGGAACAGCGCGAACTGGCGCGCGAAACCTATTCGCGCACGCGCAAGATCGCGCCCGGCCAGAAGGCCGCCAGCTGGGAAAACTACCTGCAGCTGCCCGACGAGCAGAAACGCCAGCTGGCCGCCACCCGCAAGACGCCCGCCGTGGTGCCGTCGCAAGCCAACGCCAAGGTCGTCGCCCCGCTCGGCCAGGGTGCAGCAAGCTGCCCGGCCGGCACCGTGCGCAACAGCGTATCGGCCACCCCGCCCTGCGTGCCGGCCCCGGCGCCGAGCGTGCCGGCCGCGCCCCCGGCCGCGCCGCCGTCCACCACACCGCCGGCACAGCCCCCGCCGGCCCAGCAGGACAAACCGGACCCCGCCAACTGGGGTATCACACCGAACAACGCCTGAGAGGCCGCATGGACGCTACCGCCAGCCACACGCCCAGCATCAAACGCCGACTGATCGTCATGGTCTACGAAGCTTTCCTGCTGCTGGCGGTGGAGATGCTGGCGGTGGTGCTGTGGCTGCTGGTGACGCAGAACCGCCACGGCGCGCTGCTCGACCATGGCCGGACGGTCTGGCTGTTCCTGGTGACCGGCGCCTATTTCATCCACGCCTGGACCGGCAGCGGCCACACGCTGGCCATGAAGACCTGGCGCCTGCGCCTGGTGGCCGACGGCCACGCGCGCGTACCGCTGCGCAGCGCCGTGCTGCGCTACCTGCTGGCCTGGGGCTGGTTTGCGCCGGCGCTGCTGGTGCGCAGCCTGTTCGGGCTGCATGGGAAGGGCGAGACTGCCGCCGTGCTGGCGCTCGGCATGCTGGTGTGGGCGCTGACGGCCCTGTTCGACAAGGAACGGCGCTTCCTGCACGACCGGCTGGCGGGCACGCGCCTTGTTTTCGTGCCCAAGGCAGCCAAACCCGAGGCAAGTGCCGCCGCGCCGGCGTAATCCTCAGAAGCGCTCGAATTCACCCAGGTAGCGCCACTGTCCGGCCGGCAGGCTGGACAGCGCGAGGCGGCCAACGCGCAGGCGCCGCAACGATTTGAATGTCAGTCCCGCCTGCGTGCACATGACCTCGATGCGTCCGGTACGGATGCCCTTGCCGGCGATACGCAGGCGCGTTTCGCTCTGGCGGCTGACCTTGACCGGTGCGGCCGGCGTACCCGCCGCGTTCATCTTGGCGAGTGCGTTTTCACTGATGTAGTCTTCCGCGACCTCGAGCACGTACTCGTGCTCGATACGTGCGCCATCCTCGACCAGCTTGCGCTGCACGCGCCAGTCCTGGGTGAACACGACCAGGCCGCTGGCCGACGTTTCCAGCGGCGTCGCCAGGGCCATCTTGTGCAGGTGGCGCTTGAGGAAGCGGCCGCCGCCGGCCAGCGACGCCGCGTCCAGCGCAGCCAAAGCCGCCGTGGTGCCGACGCCCGCCGCCTTGTGCAGCAGGATCGTCACCGGCAGCGGTTCGTCGGCGCTGGCGCCCGGCAGCAGCGCGACCTGCTGCTCTGCCGTCACGCGCGTGGCCGGATCTTCCTCGGCCTTGCCATCGACGCTGACCCAGCCGCCGGCGACGTAGCGCTCGGCGTCGGCGCGCGAGCAGCCCAGTTGCGCCGCAACGCGTTTGGCCAGGCGGATACCGTCGCCGCTGTCTTGCATGTCTACCACGTCAGTCATCAGGCGCGCCAATCCTTGAAGAAGGCCTTGAAGGCAGCGATCGTCTTTTCGACGTCGGCCTTCGACACGTCCAGGTGGGTCACCAGGCGCGTATGCGGGCCGATCGAGGCGCGGATGCCCTGGCTGGCCAGCGCGTCGCGCAGGGGTGCGCAGGCGGCTTCCGGGATCTCGACGTAGAAGATGTTGGTCTGCGGCGTGGTCACGCTCAGGCCGTCGATGGCGCCCAGGCCCCTGGACAGGTCGGCCGCGTTCTGGTGGTCCTCGGCCAGGCGCTCGACGTTGTGCACGAGCGCGTAATGGGCCGCGGCCGCGATCACGCCGGCCTGGCGCATGCCGCCGCCCAGCATCTTGCGCCAGCGCTTGCCCTGCTCGATGAAAGCTTTCGGTCCCAGCAGCACCGAACCGACCGGCGCCCCCAGGCCCTTCGACAGGCAGACCGACACGGTATCGAAACCGGCGACGGCAGCGCGCAGACCGATGCCATTTTTAACGGCCGCGTTGCAGATGCGCGCGCCGTCCAGGTGCGTGTTCAAGCCTTTGCTGTGCGCGAAGTCGGTCGCGGCCTTGACGTAATCCTGCGGCAGCACGCGGCCGCCGATGGTGTTTTCCAGCGCCAGCAGGCGCGAACGCGCAAAGTGCATGTCGTCGGGCTTGATGTAGGCGCCGATGTCGCTGACCGCAATCGAGCCGTCCGGCTGGTTGGCGATCGGTTGCGGCTGGATGCTGCCCAGCACCGCGGCGCCGCCACCCTCATATTTATAGGTATGCGCTTCCTGGCCGACCAGGTATTCGTCGCCGCGGCCGCAGTGGGTCATCAGCGCGATCAGGTTGGTCTGGGTGCCCGAGGGGGCGAACATGCCGGCCTCGTAGCCGAACAGATCGGCCGCGAAATCCTGCAGGCGGTTGACGGTGGGGTCGTCGCCGTACACGTCATCGCCCACCGGCGCGGCGGCCATGGCGGCGCGCATGGCTGCGGACGGTTGGGTGACGGTGTCGCTGCGCAGGTCGATCCAGTGTTGTTCGCTCATGGTCTTTATCAGGCGGTGGTTGCGGTAGGTACGGCAGATTCGTCGGTGTAGAAGCGCTGGGCCATCTCTTGCAGTCCCAGTTCGTCCAGCACCTGCTGCAGGCGCTCGGCCGGCCGCTTGCGCGGCAAATTCTTGTAGGTGGCGACGATCAGCTCGTTCTTCATCGAGTGCTCCCAGCCCACCAGTTCGGTCACCGTGACCTGGTAGCCGTGCGCTTCCAGCTGCAGGCAGCGCAGCACGTTGGTGATCTGGCTGCCGAACTCGCGCGTATGGATCGGGTGACGCCAGATCTCTGTGAGCACATTGCGGCCCAGGTCCTTGCCCTTGTTCTTGCGCAGCACCGACGCGATCTCGGCCTGGCAGCACGGCACCAGCACGATGTGCCTGGCATGCTTTTTCAGCGCGAAGTCGATGGCGTCGTCGGTGGCGGTGTTACAGGCGTGCAGCGCGGTGACCACGTCGATGGTCGGCGGCAGCTTGTCGGACTCGGTGGACTCGAGCACCGACAGGTTCAGGAAGGACATGCCGGGGAATTCCAGTCGCTGCGCCAGCGCGGTCGATTTCTGCACCAGCTCTTCGCGCGTCTCGATGCCGTAGATGCGGGCGCCGTCCTCGCGTCCTTTGAACAGCAGGTCGTACAGGATGAAGCCGAGGTAGGACTTGCCGGCGCCATGGTCGACCAGGGTCACGCCGGTCGGCTTCTGCGCCTGCACGTCCTTCACCAGCGGCTCGATGAACTGGACCAGGTGATAGACCTGCTTCAGCTTGCGCCGGCTGTCCTGGTTCAGCTTGCCCTCGCGCGTGAGGATATGCAGCTCCTTGAGCAGCTCGATCGACTGACCTGGCTTGATCTCGGGGAGCTGCTCGTAGATCGTGGGCGCGGGGGCTGGCTTTTTCATGGGTCGTGCCGTCAATGGTTCTTTTCGGCTGCGTGGTTGATGGTGTACTTCGGGATCTCGACCACCAGGTCTTCTTCGGCGATGATGGCCTGGCACGACAGGCGCGAGTTCGGCTCCAGGCCCCAGGCCTTGTCGAGCATGTCTTCTTCTTTTTCTTCCTGCTCGTTCAGCGAATCGAAGCCCTCGCGCACGATCACGTGGCAGGTGGTGCAGGCGCACACGCGGTCGCAGGCGTGTTCGATGTCGATGTCGTTCTCGAGCAGGGTGTCGCAGATCGACTTGCCCTGCTGGCCGTCGAGGACGGCGCCTTCGGGGCAGAACACGGGATGGGGGAGGATGACGATTTGTGGCACTTCTATTACCTCGTTAATTTGTTTACCACGTCGTCCCCGCAAAGGCGGGGACCCATGCTGAGCATCCGAAGCTGCAACTCATGAAACGCTACAGGATACTTGAAGTACCGGTTTCTGTGCCTCAGTATGGATCCCCGCCTCCGCGGGGACGACGGCATTTAAACCTGATCCAGCGATTTACCGGCCAGCACCTTGCGCACGTTCTTGTCCATGCGCCGCGCCGCGAATTCTTCGGTGCCGTGGGCCAGCGCCTGCACCGCATCGTGCAGCTTGTTCTGGCGTTCGTCGTGGCCGACCGTCTCGTCGCTGGAGCGGGCCTGCGCCGCGCGCACGCCCTCTTCCAGCGCTGCGATCGCCGCACGTTCTTCCTCGCTCAGCAAATCGGCATCCAGCGACAGCGCCGACTGCGTGGCCAGCAGGATGCGCTCGGCCTCGACCTGCTCTTCGCGCAGCGCGCGCGCGGCCATGTCGGTCGACGCCGCGTTGTACGAATCCTGCAGCATGCGCGCCACCTCGTCGTCGCCCAGGCCGTAGGACGGCTTGACCGTGATCGAGGCTTCCACGCCCGAGCGCGTCTCGCGCGCCGACACCGACAGCAGGCCATCGGCATCGACCTGATACGTGACGCGGATGCGCGCCGCACCGGCCGCCATCGGCGGGATGCCGCGCAGCTCGAAGCGCGCCAGCGAACGGTTATCCGACACCAGCTCGCGCTCGCCCTGCACCACCTGCACGGCCAAGGCAGTCTGGCCATCCTTGAAGGTGGTGAATTCCTGCGCCCGGGCGCAGGGAATGGTCGAGTTGCGCGGGATGATCTTCTCGACCAGGCCGCCCATGGTCTCGATGCCGAGCGACAGCGGGATCACGTCCAGCAGCAGCCAGTCGTCACCGGCGGCGCGGTTACCGGCCAGCAGGTTGGCCTGGATCGCGGCGCCCAGCGCCACCACCTTGTCCGGGTCGATGTTCGCGTGCGGGATGGTCTTGAAGAAGTCGCCCACCGCACGGCGGATGTGCGGCATGCGCGTCGCGCCGCCGACCAGCACCACGCCATCGACGTCTTCCACCGACACGTCGGCATCGCGCATCGCCTTGCGGATCGCGTTCATGGTTTTCGCCACCAGCGGCTGGGTGATCCCGGCGAAGGTCTCGGCGGTGATGGTGACCTGCACCAGCTCGCCCGACTTCAGGATCGCCTCGACCGTGGTTTCGGCATTCGTCGACAGCAGTTCCTTGGCCTGGCGCGACTTGACCATCAGGGTCGCGGTATCGACGTCGGACAGCGGGGACAAGCCGGCCTGCTGGGTGATGTGGCAGAACAGGCGCTGGTCGAAATCGTCGCCGCCCAGGGCCGAATCGCCGCCGGTGGAAAGCACTTCGAACACGCCTTTCGACAATTTGAGGATCGAGATGTCGAAGGTGCCGCCGCCCAGGTCGTAGACGGCGAACACGCCTTCCTTGCCATGGTCGAGGCCATAGGCGATGGCGGCCGCGGTCGGCTCGGACAGCAGGCGCAGCACGTTCAGGCCGGCCAGCTGGGCCGCATCCTTGGTCGCCTGGCGCTGGGCGTCGTCGAAGTAGGCGGGCACGGTGATCACGGCGCCGACCAGTTCGTCGCCGAGCGCATCTTCGGCGCGCTGGCGCAGCGTGGCCAGGATCTGGGCCGAGGTCTCGACCGGGCTCTTGATGCCGCCCACGGTTTTCAGCTGGACCATACCCGGAGCATCGACGAAGTCGTAGGGCATGTTCTCGGCATGCGCGATGTCCTTCAGGCCGCGTCCCATGAAGCGCTTGACCGAGACGATGGTGTTCTTGGGGTCCGTGGTGCGCGCCGCCTGGGCCTTGTAGCCGATGTTGGCGTTGCCATCCGGGAGGTAACGCACGATCGACGGCAGCAGCGCGCGGCCCTCCTCGTCGCTGAGCACTTCCGGGATGCTGTTGCGGACGGTGGCGACGAGGGAATTGGTGGTGCCGAGGTCGATGCCCACCGCCAGGCGGTGCTGGTGGGGCGCGGTCGACATGCCGGGTTCGGAAATCTGCAAAAGTGCCATGATCGTGTTACCTGTTTGTTGTTCTTGTGCCGCTGTTCATCGGCCTGTTGGACGCGTGGACGGGAAACCCGTCCACGCGTTCAAACACATATAAATACCGTCAACTCTCCAGCGCCTCGAACGCGTAATGCAATTCATCGCCGAATTTGTCGAGGAACATCAGCGCACGCACGCCCTGCGCCGCGTTCTGAT
>Ga0265797_10012685_pt1 | contig 10284 bp, 8 predicted proteins | sample P2T30metagenome_FD_192433 | JGI IMG/M metagenome (GOLD analysis project Ga0265797, IMG submission 192433) | Plant litter microbial communities from East Loma Ridge, Irvine, California - P2 T30 | ecosystem: Environmental > Terrestrial > Plant litter > Unclassified | place: USA: California... | reverse complement strand
TCGCCCATCTGGGCATCCGGCTCGCTCACGTGATCCCTCAACTTCCTCCTGCGGACAGCAACTGATCCAGGTTACCCCGAGTGGTGACTGAGACAAGATGGAGAACCGAAGTAGCACTGGAAGGTTGTCCGGCGTCGTCTGCTCTGCGCTTCCTACCCGGCACTGCTACTCAGCGTCGCTGGCCCGGCGTCCCGCAAGCGGCACCCGCCATCCACGGCGCAGCGAGATCATGCGCAGTGTGAACACCAGGCCGGCAATCACGAGTCCAGCCCAGATCAGCGGAAGGTTCAGGCTCAGTGCCAGGACGGTGAGCGCAGCTCCGAGCATTGCCGGCACTGCATAGACGCCCCGGGGGTTGAAGATCTGTGGCGTCTCATTGGCCACGACGTCGCGCATGGCGCCTCCGCCCACGGCCGTGGTGACACCGAGCAGCACACAGGCGATCTCATTGAGCCCTGCCTCCCAGGCGATGAAGGTCCCGGTGAGGCAGAACAGGGAGAGTCCGATCGCGTCGAAGACCAGCAGCGTGCGGCGCAGTCTGGTCTCGTGCAGCAGTCCGGTGAGCACCAGGATCACTGCCACCACCACAGGCGCCAGGTAGAAGGGCTGTTGGAGTGCCGCGGGCGGGCCGTCTCCGATCAGGATGTCCCGGGTGACGCCGCCGCCGAGCCCTGCCATGGACGCGAGCAGCATGGAGCCGACCACGTCGAAGCCTTTGCGCGCGGCGAGCACGGCCCCGGAGACCGCGAAGGCGAAGGTGCCGAGCAGTTCCACTGCGAGCAGCAGGATGTCCATGCGTTCCCCTCATCTTCTGGCGCGCGGACAGCGGCTTGGCCCCGGGCGGTTCACACGATGAGCAGACGCCCACCGCAGCGAACAGCCTACCGGCGGGGACGCAGCACGGGAGTCAGATCATCCAGGACGGAGGCGTCTTCGATGGTGGAAGGGACACGTGGCTGCTCCCCGTCCGCGATCTGGCGCATGGTCTTGCGCAAGATCTTCCCGGAACGCGTCTTGGGCAGCGCTGCCACCACAGACACGTCTTTGAACGCCGCCACCGGGCCGATATTGCGCCGCACCAGCTCTGTCAGTTCCCGGCGCAGGGTCTCCGGATCATCCTCGCGTCCAGATTTCAGCACCACGAACCCGGTGGCACGTTGGCCCTTGAGCTCATCCGCCAGACCGATCACGGCACATTCGGCCACTGCCGGGTGAGCAGCGACGACTGCTTCGATGGCCCCTGCGGAGAGGCGATGTCCGGCCACATTGATGACGTCATCGGTGCGTCCCATCACGAAGAGGTAGCCCTCTGCATCCAGGTACCCCGAATCACCCGTGGCATAGAAGCCGGGGAACGCACTGAGGTAGGAATCGATGAACCGCTGATCATCACCCCACAGTGTGGGAAGGGTTCCGGGCGGCATGGGAAGGCGCAGCGCGATATTGCCCTCCTCCCCCGGTGGCAGCTCATTGCCAGCAGAATCCAGGACCGCCACGTCATAGCCCACCATCGGCAGCGTGGCGGAGCCTTCTTTCACCGCGAGCGCTTCATACCCCACCGGATTCGCCGCGATCGGCCACCCAGTCTCGGTCTGCCACCAGTTATCGATCACCGGCACCTGCAGCGCATCCCCGACCCAGCGCTGGGTGACCGGGTCCAAGCGTTCCCCCGCCGCGAAGAGATGGCGCAGCGAGGAGATGTCATAGTCGGCCACCAGAGCTGCCTCTGGATCGGTCTTTCGAATGGCGCGCAGTGCAGTGGGCGCGGTGAACAGGGCTGCGATCCGATGTTCCTGGACCATGCGCCAGAACGCACCGGCGTCAGGGGTTCCCACTGGCTTGCCCTCATAGAGCACCGTGGTGGCGCCAACCAGCAGAGGCCCGTAGACGATGAATGAGTGCCCGACCACCCACCCCACATCCGAGGCGGTGAGCATGGTCTGACCCGGACCGATGTCATAGATCGCCTTCATGGACCAACCCAGCGCGACGGCGGTGCCACCCTGGTCTCGCAGGACACCCTTGGGCAGGCCGGTGGTGCCGGAGGTGTACAGGATGTAGAGCGGATCGGTGGACTCCACGATCACCGGTGCTGCGGGGCTCGCCTGCCCAGCAAGCTGTTCCCAGCTGTGCCAGTGCGCCTCAGAGTCCGCGGACACTTCTTCGACCTCGTGCGCAAAGCCGTCACGGTGGGCCACCACTACGTGGGACACCTTATGGGCAGCCAGACGCAGGGCTTCAGCGACTGTGGGGAGGTACTCCACTCGCCTGTTCGGTTCGATTCCCCCGCTCGCGGTGAGCACGACGTCGGGGGCCGCGTCATCGATTCGTGAGGCCAGCTCCCGTGCGGCGAAACCCCCGAAGACCACCGAGTGCACGGCACCGAGCCTGGCGCAGGCGAGCATTACAATGGGCGCTTCCGGGATCATCGGGAGGTAGATGATGACGCGATCTCCGCGGCTCACACCGAGTTCGGCCAGCATCCCCGCGCAGCGTGCCACCTCATCGGTCAACTCGGCATAGGTATAGCGCCGAATGGTGCCGGTGACGGCGGAGTCATAGATCAGCGCGGTCTCCTCCCCACGTCCAGACTCCACGTGCCGGTCCAGGCAGTTATAGCTCAGGTTAAGTCGAGCCTCGGGGTACCAGCGGTAGATCGGTGCCGCGGAATCATCCAGCGCGCGTTCCGGTGCCTGCTCCCAGTCCACCGTGGCGGCGGCCTCGAGCCAAAATGCTTCGCGATCGTCCAGGGATTGAGTATGCAGCTGCCGGTAAGACGGACTTCTCATGTGCTGGTCTCCTGCTCATGGATTCATGCGTGGTCGCTAGAACCAGGGTATGACGCGAATCACACGGCGTAAAGGGTTGTGTATACAGAGAGCCGAGGAAGTACGGCTTTCTTGGAGGATTCCTGTCGCGAAACGCCACCACTGTATACACTGGGGCTATGCGTGCAAGTGATCGGGCCTATGAGGTGCTCCGCGGGGAGATCCTGCAGGGAGAACTCGCACCCGAGACCCTCCTGGGTGAAGTGGAGCAGGCCGAACGGCTTGGTCTGTCCCGAACCCCTCTGCGGGAGGCACTGTCTCGATTGATCGCCGACGGTCTTGCCGTTCAGACCAGGGGCAGGGGAACCGTCGTGAGTTCCATCTCCACCAAAGACATCGACCTGCTCTTCGAACTGCGACTCCCCTTGGAGGTTCAGTCCGCCCGTCTGGCGGCAGAACGCGGAGACCCGGAAGAGTTTCGTTCACTCGCGGAGCGTTTTGCCGCGGCAGAACTGACCATGGAGTCTGCCGCCCGTGACGGTGACACTGAACGTCAAGACGACACTGGGCTTCAAGATGACACGGCGTGCGACGACGCGGCCTACTACGAGCTGACCGCCGAACTGGATGAGGCGCTCTCGGTCGCCGTGGCCAACCCCTATCTGAGTCACGCTCTGCGGGGCATGCGCGCGCACCTGGTGCGAGCCCGCCGGCTTGCCCGGCATGAACCGGCGCGACTGATCGCCTCCGCACGGGAACATCGCGAGGTCTGTGCCGCCATCACCGCCGGGGACGCCGAGACTGCAGGTGCTGCGATGCTCATCCATCTGCGCCGAAGCCTCGCCTATATCACCGCCCAGCATCGCTCCCCCGAGCACTCAGCAGCTCACTCCACACGCGTTTCACACTCGATCCGAAAGGACACAGCAGCATGATCTCCCACAACGTACGGGTCTACCGCAGCGACGAAAACCTCCCCCGCCAGGACCAGCTGGCCTGGAAGATCGCGCAGGTCGCCACTGATCCGGTGGCGGTGGATCCGGAGGTCACGGAGATGGTCATCAACCGGATCATCGACAACGCCTCGGTGGCAGTGGCCTCGCTCAACCGCGGCCCCATCATCGCCGCACGGGCTCAGGCGCTCTCACACGCCGTCTCAGCTCACGGAGCCGGTGGCTCCATCTTCGGTGTCGATACCAAGACGAGCCCCGAATGGGCCGCCTGGGCCAATGGGGTTGCCGTCCGGGAGCTCGATTACCACGACACCTTCCTCGCCGCGGAGTACTCCCACCCCGGCGACAACATTCCGGCCGTGCTGGCCGTGGCTCAGCACACCGGCAGCTCCGGCGCCGAGCTGATTCGCGGCATCGCCACCGGCTACGAGATCCAGGTGGACCTGGTGAAGGCGATCTCGCTGCATAAGCACAAGATCGACCATGTGGCTCACTTGGGACCCTCGGCTGCTGCGGGAATCGGCACTCTGCTGAACCTCGACGCCGAGACGATCTTCCAGGCGGTGGGCCAGGCCCTGCACACCACCACGGCCACCCGGCAGTCCAGGAAGGGCGAGATCTCCACCTGGAAGGCGCATGCCCCGGCATTTGCCGCGAAGCTCGCTGTAGAAGCAGTGGATCGCGCCATGCGGGGACAGACCTCCCCCGTGCCGATCTATGAGGGTGAAGACGGGGTCATCGCCTGGATGCTGGATGGTCCAGATGCCTCCTATGATGTGCCGCTGCCTGAAGCGGGAGAGCCCAAGCGCGCCATCCTGGACACCTATACCAAGGAACACTCCGCGGAGTATCAGGCCCAGGCCTGGATCGATCTGGCCCGCAGGCTCCATCACGCACACCCAGAACTCGCCGAAGTCGACCGGGTGAAATCGGTCGTGATCCACACCAGTCATCACACCCACTACGTGATCGGCAGCGGCGCCAACGATCCGCAGAAGTATGACCCGAGCGCCTCCCGCGAGACGCTGGATCACTCGATCCCCTATATCTTCACGGTGGCCCTGCAGGATGGCGCCTGGCATCACGTGGACTCCTACGCCCCGGAACGGGCGCAGCGCGAGGACACCGTCGCGCTGTGGCAGAAGGTCACGACCACCGAGGATCCAGAGTGGACCCGGCGGTATCACTCCACCGATATCGCCGAGAAGGCCTTTGGCGGGTCTGTGGAGATCACTATGACCGACGGTCAACTGATCACCGATGAGATCGCCGTCGCTGATGCTCATCCGCTGGGCGCGCGGCCCTTCGCTCGGGAGCAGTACATTGCGAAGTTCCGCACGCTGGCCGAGGGGATCATCTCCGAGGCGGAGATCGAACGTTTCCTCGGCGCCGTGGAAGCGTTGGAGACGCTTCCGGCCGGGCAGCTCGACCAGCTCAACATCATCGCCGCAACAGGGGTCATCGACCCCGCCGCCGCACCGAAGGGACTGTTCTAGAGATGCTGTATTCCTCCGTCACACCGGCACAGAAGCGCGTGGACCTGCGCGCCATGCTCACCCCCGGGGCAGCGCGTCAGTTCCCGGGCACCTTCACTCCGCTCTCGGCTCCGCTCATCGAGGAGAAGGGGTTCGACGGGATCTACATCTCCGGCGCGGTGCTCGCCAATGAGCTGGGCCTGCCCGATATCGGGCTGACCACGTTGACCGAGGTCGCCCAGCGTGCGGGCCAGATCGCCCGCGCCACGAATCTGCCGGCGCTGGTGGACGCCGATACCGGCTTCGGTGAGCCCATGAACGTCGCCCGCTCCGTCCAGGAGCTCGAAGACGCAGGACTCGCCGGCTGTCATATCGAAGACCAATTCAACCCCAAGCGCTGTGGGCACCTGGACGGGAAGAACATGGTGGATCTGCAGACCGCGACCCAGCGGATCGCGGCCGCCGCCCGTGGACGCCGTGATGAGAACTTCCTGATCATGGCGCGCACCGACCTGCGCGCCGTGGAAGGCCTCGACGCCGCCATCGACCGTGCAAAGGCCCTGGTGGACGCGGGAGCGGATGCGATATTCCCCGAAGCGATGAAAGACCTGAGCGAGTTCGCGGCCGTCTGCGAAGCGGTCGATGTGCCGGTCCTGGCGAATATGACCGAATTCGGAAAGTCCCCGCTGTTCACCCGCCAGGAGCTGGCCGAAACAGGCGTCGCCATGGTCATCTACCCCGTGACCTCGCTACGCTCAGCCATGGGAGCCATCGAACGGACCCTGGACACACTGGCCGCCGAAGGTTCCCAGCAGGGCGCTGTTGATCAGATGATGACCCGTGCACGTCTCTACGAACTGGTCGACTACGAGAACTACAACAGCTTCGACACCGGCATCTTCAATTTCGACGTCCCTGACGTACATAGCAGCACCGCAAAGACCCAAGGAGGTCACCCATGACCGAAGAGATTCATAAGGGACTAGCAGGTGTAGTCGCTGACTACACCGCGATCTCCAAGGTGAACCCGGAGTCCAATTCCCTGCTCTACCGCGGCTACCCCGTCCAGGAATTGGCCGCAGAGCTGACCTTCGAAGAGGTGGCGCTGCTGCTCTGGACCGGTGAACTGCCGAGCCAGACCGAGAAGGAAGAGTTCGTCGCTTTCGAACGCTCGCACCGGGCGCTGGATTCCCGGGTCAAGGCTGCCATCGACCTTCTTCCCCTGGATGCCCACCCCATGGATGTGGGTCGGACAGCCGTCTCCGTCATGGGCGCGAATCACCCGAAGTCGGGGGACTCCTCCCCCGAGGCTGAGCTGACCAAGGCGAAGGAGCTCTTCGCGGCCTTCCCCGCGGTGGTGGCCTATGACCAGCGTCGCCGCCGGGACCTCGCAGTCGTGGACCCCCGGGATGACCTGGACTACTCGCAGAACTTCCTCTGGATGACCTTCGGTGAGGAGGCCCCGGAGGAGGTCGTCGACGCCTTCCGCGTCTCGATGGTGCTCTACGCAGAGCATTCCTTCAATGCCTCCACCTTCACCGCGCGCGTCGTGACCTCCACGCTGGCGGATCTGCATTCGGCTGTCACCGCCGCGATCGGCGCCCTGAAGGGCCCGCTGCACGGTGGAGCGAATGAGGCCGTGATGTACACCTTCGAGGAGATCGGCATCGATAAGGCCGAGACCCGCGAGGACGCCGCTGCCCGGGCCAAAGCATGGATGGAGCAGGCCCTCGCGGAGAAGCGCAAGGTCATGGGCTTCGGTCACCGCGTCTATAAGTCCGGGGATTCCCGCGTGCCGACGATGAAGAAGGCACTGGACGCCATGGTCGAGTACTACGGCCGCGGAGAACTCATGGGACTCTACGACGGGCTCGAGGCCGCGATGGGTGAGGCGAAGAACATCCTGCCGAACCTTGATTACCCGGCAGGTCCCACCTATCACCTGATGGGCTTCGACACCGAGATGTTCACCCCGCTGTTCATCGCTGCGCGGATCACCGGCTGGACCGCGCATATCGCCGAACAGCGCGCGGACAACTCCCTGATCCGGCCGCTGAGCGTCTACAACGGTCCGGACGAGCGGCACCTCTGAGGTTCCCTTCACCCCACCAGCCGTTGGACGCCCTCCCATTGAACCTTTGGGCAGAAATTGTCGGAATGACGCCGGAATCCCGCGTCATTCCGACAGTTTCTGCCCAACAGATGGGAAGTGGCGCCGCGAGAGGTCGCAGCCGACGACCGTTTAGCGGGCGCGGGGATGCGCGGTGGCGTAGCTCTCCTGCAGCGCCTCCGCGGTGACCTTCGTGTAGATCTGCGTGGTCGTCACCGAGGCATGGCCGAGCATCTCCTGCACCAGCCGGATCCCCGCACCGCCCTCGAGCAGATGCGTGGCACAGGAATGGCGCAGCGTATGCGGGGAGACCTCCTGGCTGATCTCGGCAGCGGCCGCGTGAGTCTGCAGCACGGTCCACGCCGACTGCCGGGATAGCCTGCCGCCGAGTCGGTTCAAGAACAGAGCCGGCGACGGCGCTCGGCGGCCTATGCGCGCGGCAAGAGCCGGTCGCCCGGCACTCAGGTAGTCGTTGATGGCCCGCTGGGCGTATCGCCCCACGGGGACCATCCGTTGCTTATCGCCCTTGCCGGTGACCCGGACGATGACCAGACCATCTGATGCCTGCCCGGATCCGGAAGACGCAGCAGAACCAGACTCGGCGCGAATCTCATGGATATCGTCCACATCGAGGCTGACCGCCTCGGTGATCCGTGCGCCGGTGGCGTAGAGGAATTCAAGCAGCGCACGGTCGCGCAGGCCCAGCTCGGTGTTGCGGCTAGGGGCATCCAGCAGCCGCTGCACCTCATCGACGCTCAGTGCCTTGGGCAGGGACTGGCGTGGTTTCGGCGCGGCGACATGCTTGGCCGGGTCGTGGGTCGTCCGACCCTCCCCGGCCCAGTAGCGGTGCGCTCCCCGCACGGAGGCGAGCACGCGAGCCATGGACCGCTGGGCCAGAGCTGAGCCGCCGTCGTCGCCGGTGTGCAGCTTGGCAAGGAAGTCGGCGATCAGCGATTCATCGATGCCGCGCAGCTCGCTGACCCGGCGCTCAAGCAGGAATGCGCCATAGCGCAGCAGATCATTGCGGTAGGAGCTCAACGTATTGGCTGCGGAGCCGCGTTCGATCCGCAGATGGGTGAGATAGTCCTCGATCTCCGCGCCTACAGGCGAGAACGGCACCTCCAAGCGTCGTTGGAGGTGCCGTTCCCGTGCCTGCTCAGGAGCGGGTGACCCGTCCTGGGCAGCCATCGATTAGCCGCGTCCGCCCTGGGCGAGCTGCCGGTCCAGACCGGCCCGGATCAGTCCGGCGAACAGCGGGTGCGCGTTCGTCGGGCGTGACTTCAACTCGGGGTGTGCCTGGGTGGAGACGTAGTACGGGTGTGTCTCCTTGGGCAGCTCAACAAACTCCACCAGAGTGCCGTCCGGTGAGGTGCCGGAGAAGACCAGGCCAGCCTCGGAGAGCTGATCGCGGTAGGTGTTGTTGACCTCGTAGCGGTGACGGTGCCGCTCAGAGATCAGCGTGCTGCCGTAGGTCTCTGCCACCACGGAGCCCTCGATGAGCTTCGCGTCATAGGCACCGAGCCGCATGGTGCCGCCCAGATCGCCAGCGCCTTCGACGATGGCTTCCTGTTCGGCCATCGTGGCGATGACCGGGTAGGCGGTCTGCGGATCGAACTCGGTGGAGCTCGCCTCGGTCAGGCCCACGACGTTGCGGGCATATTCCATGACCATGGTCTGGAGTCCCAGGCAGAGACCCAGCGCCGGAATGCCGTTCTCACGAGCATGGCGCAGCGCTCCGATCTTGCCATCGAGGCCACGTACGCCGAAGCCACCAGGAACACAGATCGCGTCCACGCCCTCCAGCGCCTTGGCGGCACCTTCCGGGGAGGCGCACAGGTCCGAAGCCACCCAGCGGATTTTGGTCCGGGTGTTATGAGCGAACCCACCGGCCCGCAGCGCCTCGGTGACCGAGAGGTAGGCGTCTGGCAGGTCGATGTACTTGCCCACCAGCGCGACCTCGACCTCATGGTCGGGGTTGTGCACCACGTTGAGCAGCTTGGACCACTTGGACCAGTCCACGTCCTTGAACTTCAGATCCAGGGCCTGCACCACATAGGCGTCCATGGCCTGACGGTGCAGGATCCGCGGGATGTCGTAGATGCTGGGAGCGTCGGCGCAGTTGATGACTGCGTCCTCGGCCACATCGCACATCCGCGAGATCTTGCCGCGGATCTCCGAGGGGAGCTCGCGGTCGCTGCGCAGCACGATGCCGTCGGGCTGGATACCGATGGACCGCAGTGCCGCCACGGAGTGCTGGGTGGGTTTGGTCTTCAGCTCCTGGCTCGGTCCGATGTACGGGACCAGGGAGACATGGAGGAAGAAGACGTTCTGCCGACCGATGTCCTGACGGACCTGGCGGGCCGCTTCGAGGAACGGCTGGGACTCGATATCGCCCACCGTGCCGCCGATTTCGGTGATGATCACATCGGGGGCGTCCTTGCCCTCAGCGGGAAGTCGCATCCGACGCTTGATCTCGTTGGTGATATGCGGGATGACCTGAACGGTGTCACCGAGGTAGTCGCCGCGGCGTTCCTTCTCGATGACGGTGGAATAGATCTGGCCGGTCGTCACATTATTGAGCCCATCGAGATTCTCATCGAGGAAACGCTCATAGTGTCCGATGTCCAGGTCCGTCTCGGCGCCGTCTTCGGTCACGAAGACCTCGCCGTGCTGGAAGGGGTTCATCGTGCCGGGATCCACATTGAGGTAGGGATCCAGCTTCTGCATGACCACTGAAAGGCCACGGGCCCGGAGCAGATGCCCCAGCGAGGAGGCGGTCAGACCCTTGCCGAGGGAGGAGACCACACCTCCCGTGACAAAGATCTGTCGACTAGTAGGGAGGCTGTTCTGATTCCTGGAACTATTTCTCTGCACCACGGAGTTCGATCCTAACAGTGAACGGAAGGTGGATATAGCCCCACGCGCGTGAGCTACAGCGCAGCGGCCGTGTTGATGAGTTCTCGAGCATGTGCCCTGGC
>Ga0265797_10012683_pt1 | contig 10286 bp, 8 predicted proteins | sample P2T30metagenome_FD_192433 | JGI IMG/M metagenome (GOLD analysis project Ga0265797, IMG submission 192433) | Plant litter microbial communities from East Loma Ridge, Irvine, California - P2 T30 | ecosystem: Environmental > Terrestrial > Plant litter > Unclassified | place: USA: California... | reverse complement strand
CCATTACGCGAGCAGTCCAAGACACGGGAAAGGCGCAAGGTTTTCGGGACGGCACGATAGCGGGGTTTTTGGTCATGTCATCTTTCGCTCGTCGCCTTTCGCTTCCAATGTTACTACCCTTTCTCGCAGCTTCCATTGACACTCAATTTCTCTCCTGATCATTGCTTTGCACCCCTAATATCGCGTCATTGTCTTTTCAAAAGTACGGCAACTAGCCAGGATGCAGCCGAGTAGCAGAAAGCCCGATCAAGGTAACGTCAGATAGCAGAACGCATGAGACCGGTGTTCGCTCGCCAGCATCTTTGCTGGCAGCGATCTGAGATATACGGTCTGAACTTGATCAGGTTAAAGCCTGCGAAAGGACTCATGCTTTGCGCCCTCGCCGCGAGGCTGCTACTAATGGCTTTAGGTCGCCGTCATGGACCCCATCACGAACCCGCCCGATGAAAAGAAGTCGATATTCGCCCCGAATGCGAGAAACGAACCCGGACTACCTGTCAGCGCACACGATACCGAACATGAAGGAGTGGGACACCAGAGCAGATGGCAGGAGATGTGGAAGGCGTTTGAGAGGCAGCTTGTCGCATACAATCTCGAGGCTCGCGGCATTGAGCGTGTCGAGCCGGAGGAGCGACAGGACTTGCGCCTGCTTGGATACTCTCAGGTGGCCATCATGTGGTTCAGCGTCAACCTCGCGGCGAACAACATCACGCTGGGCATGCTCGGTCCGGCCGTCTTCGCCCTCGGTTTTCTCGATTCCTGCATGCTGGCCGTCTTCGGCGCATTCGTCGGCTGCCTCGTTGTCGCATACATCGCAACCTTTGGTCCGAAGAGCGGCAATCGGACTATGATCTTCTCACGATACATCACGGGCTGGTGGCCGTCCAAGGTCGTCGTCCTGCTCAACATCATCGTTTTACTTGGCTACGGCATGATCGACTGCGTAGTCGCTGGACAGATACTCTCAGCTGTTTCGGGCGACTCCATGTCCGTGGTAGTCGGCATCATCATCGTAGCCATCATCGCGTGGGCTATCACAACGTTCGGCTATCAGATCTTCCACTACTACGAGCGATGGGCTTGGCTACCACAACTCATTGTGTTATGCATTCTAGCTGGCGTCGCCGGTCCGCAGTTCAACATCTCTTCCGAGTCCCATGGCGACGAAGACCCAGACACCATAGTCGGAAATCGCATCAGCTTCTTCGGTTTGACACTCGCTGCGGCCATCACCTATGGCGGCGGAGCAGCAGACTACTTTGTCTACTACCCTGAACATGCATCATCGTTCAAGATCTTCGGCATGACCATGCTCGGTCTGATGTGTAGCTTCACGTTCGCTTTCGTCTTGGGCATCGGCCTGGCGTGCGGTATGCTTACCAACACGGACTGGGAAGCGGCATACGGGGTATCACAAGGCGCCTTGATAGTCGAAGCATACAAACCGCTAGGCGCTTTCGGCTCGTTCTGCGGCGTTGTAGTTGCCTTAGGTCTTGTCGCCAACCTCATCGTCCCAACCTACTCTTCCGGCATTGACGCCCAGATCCTAGGCCGCTATGCAAGTGTTGTACCGAGAGTCATCTGGAACACTGTTGGCGTAGTCATCTACACAGTCTGCGCACTAGCAGGGCGTGCCCATCTCGCCGAGATCTTCACCAACTTCCTCGCTCTCATGGGTTACTGGGTCTCGGTCTGGATCGCCATCACCCTCGAGGAACATCTGATCTTTCGTCGCAAGACTGGCTTCAATTGGCAAGTCTGGAATCAGAAGAAGAAGCTACCGATCGGAATCGCTGCTTTTGCGGCGTTTGTGATCGGTTGGATCGGCGCCATCATGTGCATGGCTCAGGTTTGGTACATCGGACCAATCGCTAAGCAGGTTGGGACTTATGGAGCTGATGTACGTGCATGTGAGAAGTCAGTGCTATGCAAAGCTAACATGAATAGATGGGTAATTATGTCGGTCTCGCATGGGCAGCAGTTGTCTATCCGCCTCTCAGGGTCTGGGAACTTAAGCGTTTCGGCCGATGATAAGGACGATTTCACCGCTCAGAGCGCAATCTGCTTGAAGACGTCTGCGTAGCGCCTGAATCACGCAGCAAGAAGTCAATGGCGCTCTGAGTCTTCCTATCGCACATGTCAAGTATAGCAAATCTTTTTCACCCGTTCCTACTCTTTCTTTCATCATTGAACCTTGGAATGTGCGTTGAGATAAGGTTAAGAACAATGCAGGAATTGATTTGACAAGAGATGACCTGGTAGCATTGTAGGCGTGCGCCTTGGCAACGAGCTCTTTTTCTTATTGCGTATGCACCTCGGGACTACATGAATGTAACATATCTTCACGCACTGTTACTTTTCGGTGTCCGGTGGAAATTTGCCGACCACTTCAATCCAGACTCAGGATGATGTCATCGCCTCCGGCGCATTTTCAGACTGGAAAGAGCACTTTAGGCACGCATGTCTTCTTCTTGATAAAAAGGACCTCTATACACGAAGCCCTGGCACAAAGGTATATGCTTTGCTATCCGCCTGTGACATCTGTAGCATAGCAATAGCGTCTGACCTGGTGGTAAGCCTGCATACATCTACGTGGCTATCAAAGGCCATTCACCTTGCAGTGTAGTCGTAAAAATCCTCAGTCACTCCATGTAGGTATCCTCAGTCACTTCGCATGTTCTTCTGGCGTTTCTGTTTTTCGAGCTCAGTTTTCTATCTTGCGCACGGGCCTAGCAACGTGCTGTTGTTGTGTAAGTCACGGTGACTGCCTGTTGCGCTCGTCTCTGGCTTGGCGTTGTTGTGACTGCTGTCTCTCACCTCACTTCCCCACAATCAAAACAAAATCCTCCACAACGACGGACAGCTCTTCTGTCTTTCCCCATCCTTTCCCATTTCCAATCGACCACTGGCAACATGTCGGGCAACCTCATCGACCTCAGTGACGAGGGCACTTCCTCTCAGAACACTACTGGCACCAACGGCATTCACCGTACCAACGGTCTCGTTGGCAGCATGTCACTCTCGGAGAACCGCGCGAGGTCGCCTCCACGCAACCACTTCGCAGGTCTCGACGTTCTCATGAGACAGAGGCAGTCTTCTACACCAGTGCCTTCACCAGCTCCGCGCCCGGTGTCGCTGCCAACCGTGTCCAGCGGTGAGTGACCAGATCCATGTTTACATTACTGCATGACTGACTGACCATATCTGGTCCCTCGCTTTGCTACACGTCTCTCTTCAAGTTCGGAGATGTTCTCCCCGTTGGCGCAGCCGTACAGGGCTCCAGAGTCTGTGGCGTCTTTCCTGCAAGAGCAGCAAGAGCCCTTGACCTCCGCCCTTAGGTCAGATCAGCCGATCCCCGAGTACATCCCTGAGAACAGGATGGAATTCAGGAGTATGATTGATACTATCAACGACTATGACAAGACCACCGACAGCGAGTACGATCATCATTCTGATCGCCGCTCCTCGTCGCCACCCGTCCCTCATCTCGAGACGTCCGCGCCTACTGGACCTGATACGCCCCCGAACCCAACAACCGTCCATGGTGAGCATCCCATCCATGGCTTTAGACCCGGCCAAACGGCGGCTGCACGAACGAATCGGCAGGTCTGCGGTCTTGCGACCCAAGAGCTGAAGAGGAAGTTGGCGGCCGCTGAGGAAGCCTTTGCCAGGCTCAAGCACGAGAACACTGAGCTCACCACGAAGCTAGGCCTTGTCGGATTCCAGATCGAGTCCACCGAGAACCAGAATGCCGCGATGTCTCGCGCTCTATCTGAGAGGGACGCCATGATCAAGAAGCAGGATCTCGAGATGAAGAAGCAGAGCGCTGAGATCAAGGTCAAGGACGCTCAGCTGGTAAGGAAGGAAGTTGAGATCGCGAGACATGTTGCTGAGATCAAGAAGAAACATCAACAGCTAGGTGCCCGCAATGCATTGATCAAGAAGGCAAACCCCGGAAGTAAGTTCGAACATCATACTGTATCCAGGGGGCCTAAGCTAACACATGCTAGATGACAAGGTCGGTGTACATGGCGCCAAGATGGCTGCTAAGGATGCCGAGTTGGCCGCTATAGACATCAAGCTGGCCGCTAGAGATGCCGAGTTGGCAGCGCTCAGGCAGACCATTGAAGGTCGCAACCGCGAGATCGAGACAGCCGAGGCAGCCATCGAGGAGGAGAAGGATGCTATCGAGAACTTGCGTCAGGAGGCAGCCGACCATCAGCGGATGATCGACTATTACCTCTTACAGAATCAACACCTTGCTGACGCTGCGACTGCACGCGAGAAGACCATAGCTGATCTGCGTCAAGAGCTTGTCGTCCGAAAGTTCGAGCTGACCGACGCCCAAGAGCAACGTGGAAACCGCGGCGCCATCGAGGACATCAAGGGCAAGCTTCGTGAGATGACCAGTCTTTCCGATCGCCAGCGTACCCAGCTCAAGGAAGTCAAGGACGAACTCAAGAGCAAGGACGCCCGTATCATGGATCTCAGCAAGAACGGCGAGCGTCTCCGTGGTGCCATGCATGTCGTCCCGCCGCGCGCCAATGTCAAGCTCCCCGAGACCGTCGTCTCATGCACGGAGTGTTACGCCTTGGACCAGCGATGCGACAGCGGTACCAAGTGTCGTCCCTGCATGGAGAACAACACTGAGTGCCTGCGCTTCATGTGCTCATTGAAGTACAAGAACGGCAATTGCCCTCTTGTCCCTTGCCCACTTACTCACGATGGTCAAGGCTACCTCATGTTGCCGCGACCTCGTCCTGAATGGTGAAGAGCTCAACAAGACGAGCGAGGAAATGATCGACGGACTCTCATAAGATATGGTGCATGCTTCTCTGGCGTCGGCGTCGGGGTTGGCATCTGTGTTTTTGAGCAAGCCTGTGAGCAGCCGAGTGCTGGCAGTTTTCTGACCAAATAGCACGATTAGGTAGAGCCTCACTAAGGAAAAAGCCTTAAAGATGAAGCATTCATGAACTTCCACTCCATTTTGACTGTGGAGACCAAAAGTTGTGCATCATGCTGCTGTGACGTCATGTGTTCGCCTTGCTAATGCTAGCATGTGGGGGCGGAACCGAAGCGCGAAGGATGCCGCTCGTATACGATCACCATATCTCGGACGCAGGCTCCTCCTCAAATATCTAGATGAGCTATTAATAGTACAAGTAACAGGCGTGCAGTCCGCCTGGTGCCAGGGTCTGCGTTGTGGCGCGTCGCAGACTTCTGAAACCGCGTGCGGCGCGGCACTGGGCGTCTTCGCAGTCAGCATGGCATCGCGGCGCATGCCTTCCTGCTTTTGCTTGCCGTCCGCGATTCCTTCCTTTTGCTTGTGTTTCAGCACTTACTACCTCTTTCCACAAGAATCCACAGCAGAACGCAACCATGGCAGAGATGGCAATGAAGGCGGGTTCGAGCAGGTGTGAAGCACGAATGGTTAGTATCTCTACACGTTCGATTTCTCGATGTTAATGGTCATACAGACGCCTGGAGAGGAGTTACGTCCCTCAATTCGACAGCGTCCACTCTGGAAAGTACCACAACTAGGGCTGCTCGTATTCGCGATAGCATTCTTGTACTGGAAGGCGTGCCCTCTCGATCCTACGAAGACTCCTGACCGGTCTTTGTACAATGCCAACCCGACTATCATCGACGATATGGCATCATGCTCCAGTACAGATTACGACAGATGCCAATCGATTGTCGCTTGTGAGACGCTCTGGTTTGGCTTCAACATCTCAGACAGCGACGGTCATTGGCGCCTATTCGACTCATCCAATCCAACAGTTGACGGTCGTCTTTCTGGTACAATTATCATCGAGGAAGGCAGCCGGTCTCAGACCTCAGATGTTGAGGTTGAATATGGACTGCGTTCCAGCTCCACGACGGACCACCATAACGTCGTCTTTAACCAATCCGAATCGAGCCTCAGTATGAACTACCTGCCCCCCGACGACGATGGAGACGTTTGTACGGAGATCTTGTTGAGAGTATCCCTTCGCCCTGAATCGCCTCGCCGTCTGTTGGACTCGCTAGAAATCAGGTCTGAGATGTTGATGATATGGGTCTGGGGCTTCTCATGGCAGATCAATCATTTCATTACGCGGAATTCGCGGGGCGTGACTTTTTACAGTGCAGGCAAAGAGGCACCCGAAATTCGCCCTCGCAAATGGTCCGCCAGCTCGACGACTGGTCTTATAACCGGAGCCTGGGTCTTCGATGGCACTATAGAAGTGGGAACTGAGAGCGGTCACGTTGGTCTCCTACTTGTACCCCAACACGTGCCTAGGAGCCCCAAAGGACCAAGCATACGACCGGATTCTCTCTCAGTGAAGAGTAAGAGTGGAGATGTCGAACTTAACATGTTGTGGGAATACTGGACTGAGCAACCGTTCACGCACCACACGCATGTGAGCACAGTCTCTGGCAAGATTTCTGCGGACATACCGCATGGCTCCTTGACGAATCTCTCAAGCATCAGCGGAGATATAGACGCGCGATTGCAGCCTTTCGCCGCTACAGGCCCACACGATGCCAGCGCAATCTACACGAGCACGCAGTCTGGAAGGACAGTCTTCTATTTAGACAACACGAACCGGGAGCCGCTGGATGAACTATATGACCCTCTTCTCAGCACTGCTAGTAAACATCATGTTGGCGATGGGGAGATGAAACTACGGTATCCATTCAGTTGGTTCGGGAGTATGGATGCGACTGTAGGAGAAGGCTCAATCAAGTTTGGGGGAAGTGCGCTAGATGAGGTAGAGGAGGGTGAGGGGTTCGTTAAGGCTGTTAGAGGGAGAGGTGCTGGAAGTAGGATGGAAGCGCATGTCAACAAGGGGACGATGGACGTCACACTGGGTATCTGGGATACCGATGAGTGAGTAGCTTGTTTAGTGGTTATACTAGGGAATTGACCTGTCGCTGTTGTCGCGAGAATTGCGTACTACGGTATATCGATTCGTCAACCGTGTGTTATTGGTCGATCAATGTGTATGATTGATTCGAGCGAATTGCTATACATGTTGCATGAGGCCATAAACAACGCTTCACAAAACATATTGGCCGCTGGATATCAGCCCAATCAGCGCGACTGACATGAAGGTTTTGGATTGGGGCGGATTGGGGTCAGGCCTACTCAATCGATATCTTGGTGCAGGACCAGGCATCAGCCTCATGATCGACTTAGTTCGAGTTGACTTTGCTACCACCCAGTCGCTCTTTCGCCCGGCTGCTTACGTTTCTGACTGCCAAGCCAGGCTTTGCCAACCCCAGGTTTCAAGGTGGACTTCACCCCAAGCGCCGGGCGTTATTCGCCCCATACTGAAAACGAGCGTGCAAATTGTCAACGGCGATATTCGGAAGAACATGTATCTTGGCTTCCATTGTGATGTCAAATCGGATCAAAAGCTTGTCCTCTTGGATGTTGGTTTGTTTGACAAGTAGCAGGGATGAGGACTATCTCAACCAGTACATGAGTAAAAATATCTTGACCGAGCATTGAAACATCCGCAAACAACATCTTTAGGCCCCGAACGTACGCCCGGTGGAAGAAACATATGGGAGATACATGCAATCGACATGAGGATGTCAGATGTCAGCTCCGTGCCGCTGAAGCGCTCAGGAAGACGAAGTTGGAGATCGAACTTCTACTCAGACGGTCTCGTATATCCTCACTGCTGACAGTAGGTCCATAAATACGTTCCCAAGATGAGAGGTATAAGATGGTTGTGACAGGAGCGGGTCGTGAAGACATCAAAGCAGTTCTTCCTCTCGTCTTCCTTCCTACACAAGTTTCTGACCAACAAGACTTTGAAGAAACGAAACGATATGTTCGCGTATCAAAATGCTCTCGTCCTTGGACAAATCCTTCTGGCACAGACAGTATTGAGTCACCCCAAAGGCGTGGTTCTCAACCCAACCTTGACCATCAGGGACAATGAGTTCATATTTTCCGCCATCGGAGATTCATGGGGAGTAAGTAAACCCCCTCAAAACCTACACATCGACTATAACGCAACAGAGCGGAGTCCAATGGAGCGAATCCACTGCATACGACGGAAACGAAGACGGATGCATGCGCTACAAATACGCCTGGTCGACCGTAGTCAACGACAGATACAAAGACTGGACGCCAAACCCAGACCAAGGTCCCTTGTTCGAGTTCAGAGCCTGTTCCGGCGCCCGTCTGGGACAGAACATCCACGACCAAATGGACAAGTTGACACGACCCAAGATGACACTCCTCGAAGCCGGCGGGAACAACGCTCAATTCTACGATATGGCCGACTTCTGCCTCTTTCATTCCGACAGGAACAAAGACTATGGGACGAAATACGAAGATGATGATGCCGATAATCCGACGGGAAAGTGCAGGTCAGAGATCAAGGAAGTAAGGAACAGAGTTGGAGGCGGTCTTAAGCAGGCGGTCTTAGATACCATCGAGACCTGGAGGTATCACCCTGCTGTCGGCGGCAACGACGCGACTCTGTTCATGTTGGGATATGCGCGTTTCTTCGCTCTGGACGACGCGTGCAATGACTGGGATTTTGGCGTCCAGTATCAGAACTCCAGCCAGACACAAACTATCAAAAAGGAGATGCGACAAGAATTCAATGATCTAGTAGGTCCCCCTCCCATCCAACCCCCATTAACCTCCCATCTTCAAAAGCCCGCTAACATCGCCACCTCAGGTCGACGCCGTGAACCTCGCGATCCGCTCCTCCGTCGAACAATACAACGACCTCAAAATCCAGTACATCGACATCAACCCCGCCCTCGAAGGTCACCGCTTCTGCGAACCAGGTCACAGCTGGTGGTCCCAGTTCAACTACGGGTCCAAGGTGCACATCTGGAACAACCCCGCCCGCCTCGCCGTCACCATTCACGACGGGGATCAAGCTACCACGTACGAGTCCAGCGACGACTCCGGCGTCCCCGGCCCACCTGAGGATATCGTTGAGAAACTACGTGGCTACCCCGAGGGTGAAGCCGTACAGCAGGATCAATACACCATACTTACCTTCCGCGACCCCGCGAACCCGGGTCTATGGATGGAATGGAAGGTCGAGCCGCAGCCTCTAGATGGAGGGAGTGGGAGTAAGGATGGACGTATAGCGAGGACATTGCACCCGACGCAGGACGGACACAAAGAGATGGGCAATCTGATTGTCGAGGCGCTCAAGAAGAATTATAGACCTGATGGGTCCGGTCCGGAGCCGCCTTCGCAGCCGAAGCCGCCGCAGCCGGAAACTACGGTGCCCGGGTTTAATTGTCCGGCGGGGTGCACTTGTAATGCTGGGGTTCCGCTTTGTGCGTAGGGTACTGGTTTCCGGGGGGTAGGCGTGGTAATTGAGAAGTGGCGGGCTGATTAGTTGTTGGCGTTGAGATGTGAGGTCGATTCTCTTGGGATGGTTTCGAGTAACAAGAATGGATCATCGGACGTAGCGCGTCTACATTGCCTTGATAGTGCTTCTGTCAGCTTCTTGGCCTGATGGACTACTGAAGATGGACTAGTGTTTGGAATCTCGACCTCCTTGGAGTTTGCAGTCATATCTGCCTTTGTATTGGTAGTGTTATCGCATACTGTTGTGCGTGCTCGCCCGGAAGTTTTTCTACTCCCGCCATACTTACACATTGCGCTCAGGATGTCAGAGCTGATATATAAGCGCGAAGGGCGTGACGCTCCCGTGACAGAAAATGTATGCGCTGTAAGACGCGACCTGACCGGTCGAAGCAGGATCGGTCGGCCCTCATGTCAGTGGTCTGGAATCTTTAGGAATAATTTACCTGCTGGGTTATTAACCAGTCAAGACGTCACAGTCGATTCGCCGTGCATTATATAAGCAGTAACGCAGACGAGGCTGCTCGAGGCTTGGTGGTGGTCCTGGAACTCGGCTCCGCGTGCACTGCCATTGGCCCCCAACGACCGTTCATCTTAGGGCGAGGCAGACATGATTGTGATACGAGTCACAAGTCTGGTCCTGAGACCAATCCTAGAGTATCGCGAAGCTCTCTATTTATGGCTGAGATAAGCCCATGATCCCTGGTCGATCTGGGCGTCGTTGTTACCAGAGAAATGGATGTCGGAACCCGCCGTTGCAGACGTGTGAGCAATAGGAAGGGCGCGGCATTGAACGTCGCGGCAAAAAGGCGATTAGTCAAGGGAGATGATGAGAGAGCTAGAGTCACGAGTGTGCTGAGAATGAGGATGATGATGCAGTTGTTGGTGGGTTTGCAGAGTAGCGGCGGGAATTGGGTGGGCGGCCGTGGCGGCCACGGCCAGGAACCAG
>Ga0265797_10012682_pt1 | contig 10290 bp, 7 predicted proteins | sample P2T30metagenome_FD_192433 | JGI IMG/M metagenome (GOLD analysis project Ga0265797, IMG submission 192433) | Plant litter microbial communities from East Loma Ridge, Irvine, California - P2 T30 | ecosystem: Environmental > Terrestrial > Plant litter > Unclassified | place: USA: California... | reverse complement strand
ACCGGAAAGGAGGTTTACGTTGCTTAATTGTTAGTAACCTACTGATCCATGTGTTCATCGGGATCAAGTCCATGGTGCTGCGGTGTTACGGGGTCGTTGTTGTTGGTGAAGCTCGTCATGAAAGAGACAATCTTAGTCGAGAAGATTGCGACGTCCTAAGCAAATGTGACGACTGAAGATCAGATATACATGCGTAAAGTCCAATTAATCAACAGACAGTACGGTGACCACGATCCCAATTTGTAATACGTTGTTATGTTTTAAGCTTCGGTCAGCAGCTTCTATTGCGCCTTGAATCGCATGGACAAGGTCAATCAGATCACACTAAGAACGAATAAACTCAGTCGATAGACTACGGCATACTGATTTGATTTGAGCCACATAATCGTCAAACCCTTCCTAACACATAGTCCGTAGGCAAGGGTGAAGATTGTGATACTTTAGAAAGCATTTTGGTGATACGTGTAGTCATCTAGGTGAGCTTCCTACAAATCGTGTCAGTACAGGATGCAGCCTCAGGTGCACGACCCGACACTATAGACGTTGAGACAAGAACAAGTAGATGTTAGATCTCCGGAATTTATGGAGGAAAGACGATATCAATTGTGATGTCGCGACTAGGCTGCTCCGCACCGTAAATGAATGACCTCATGTCACATATGCCATAATTAGTCTGTTGCCACCTCGCCACCAATGTTGGGATCCATCCGCAGCTGTCAGGCAAATATTGTACAATGCGCGTCGATCTAGTTAGTAAAGCACGCTGGGTCCGGATTCGTGATGAAGTGTAAGATCAATCCTGTGCGCCTCGCAAACTGTGATAATCGAGATGGGTATCTAGAACAAGAACAGTATCGCCCCTGAAGTGCTCCTACATCCACTGCCCGACAAGTGGGATTCTCTGGTACATCTGGCGTCTCGAGTCAGTATCAAGCAGGGTGCTATTCAGATCGAGCAGCTCTTACCTCGTCGTACATCCTGCCAACCCAGCCTCCTGCTTCGCCGCCTCTTCCAATGACGCCGAAGCCACCAGCCATCCACAATGCGGTGACTGCGGCCGCGACACCATTGATGATGTACCACCTGCGCTTCTTAGCGATTTGCCTCTCGTACCCCATGACTGTGGTCTGGTCCGGTGTGAATCCGAGCCACTTCGCCCATCCCCATGTGGTATGGAATACAGTGACACTAATCAGCGCGGCGAATCCAGAGAACGAGACGATAGGGTGTTTCGCGAACGCATGGCTGACATAGCTGAGGCCAATATTCGTGCTTCCGCCAGGGAACTGATCAGGAATACCGCGGTTGATGAACGTATGTCCGACAAGCAGCGGAACTGCAAGGTAGCCAAGCTTGCTGATGCCTGATACAGCAGGCCAGAGCTTATCCCGGTATTGCTTCTTCTCTGATCTTGTCTCGGCGCCATATCTCTGCGCGTTCACGTTCCGTCTATACAATCGCAATGCCAGTCCGCTACCGATGTGCGCCATGAGAGGGATGATGATGAGGAATGGCTCGGCGATGGGCCAGCTCTGGTAATATGGTCGGGTGAGTAGCAAAGAGCCCTCACTCGCATGGACGCTGCCAGTCGCAAGAGGTATGAGTGATGTGTTGGCGATGTGTGCGACAGTGAAGGCGGAGAAGGCGTATGACGAGTACCGTTGTATGCGGGTGAGATACCATGCTGGCGAGTGCTGTGAGAGGCCGAGGGTATTTGTGCTTTTGGGCGAAGATGTTCCAGAGGATTCGGGAAAGTAGTTATCCTTTGAATCTGAGGGTGTCTCTTCGACTGGCGAAGGCTCGACCTCTTGGAGACCTGCTAGGTGGTCGCGGTCGGCCATGTCGGCCTATTACGCAGGGTATGAACTAGAACTGACAATAGATCTACTCAGAAAAATGAACTGAGAGCGAAGCGAACTTTTGCATGTGCGGTGAGATAACAATATATCGAGTACGTTTCGCGGAAAGTCGAGTCGCATGATGAGACGAATCCTCTCCAACGTGATTGGCCAGCTGCGCGCGCATCAAGGTTCAGCACGAGCCATACCCTACTTCACTTCTCGTATCAAAGTATCAGAGCCGCATCAGTTACCACTCACCACACAAGCTGACAAGGCTCCGGCATACGCGCCGCACCCACTTAGTCACTACTTTAGCTTCTCATCGTGACATCTAAAATTACTACACAACATGGCCCCAGTAAGAATAACGCACAGTATTCAAAACGTATCACTGATGCGATCGCAGCACGGTAACACATTGCCACAGGCATTGACGGAAAGTGCAAGAGCCGCGCGAATGTCTTTCTTCTGTACGGAGAGCTTGATGATATCCCTAGTATTCTTTCTTGATACGTGACTGATAGCAATACCACAGGCGAGATGTGCCAGAAAGGCTACGCGCGGATGAATGAGTTCCAAGCTCACGAGTCCTCCTACGACCACTCCCATCGCATGGTTCGCCCTTCTTACTACCTGTAGAGTTTTTCAAACCCACGCACAGCCTCAACTAATACATCAACGTCACAGCGCCTCAAAGAAATGAAGCAACTAACGAAAGACACCGGCGGCAGCCTCAAGTCCAAGTCTTCAGCCAGCAGTGAGATCCAGCCTATCAAACTTTCAACTTCGACGACGCTTGCAAACTCCGATGCTCCCAAGCGGAGACCGGTCTTCAGGACCATTGGCTCGTCCAACGCAGAGGCCACGACATCCCCGGCGACTTTGTCTGGCCAGCTGGACGTTAACAATCCGTCTACGGCGACTGAAGAAAACGATCCTTCAGGCGCGGTACGTAACGGCTGGTACTCGCAGCGATACGATCCGGAATTTATCACTGGCTGCGACTCGAGTTGTGGTGCTTGCGGAGGGCGGGAAGATCGCATTGCGGTTTGAGAAACACAAATGGATTTTCGTGAATGTCATTTTCCAAGGTTTAGCGACGGCGCTGGCGGTATGAGCTATGGGTGCAGACATGTCTTGCGAACTACAGCAGACTTGCATCTGCAACATTATGAGAGATTTTCTCATCTCAAACTGTTATCTGGCGGGATTTCTAGTGTTACACAATGCAGATTGCAGGACGCTTGCTAGATGGCAATAGAGGTACAGATTCCAGACACAAAGTCCAGACACGTAATGGCCACTCTACTCTTCAGCGGCTACCTCGACCTGTAAGCTTGAGTCGAGGCTGCCTTGGTGGGCTCGGATCCGAGCAATGTCCTCCTCATCAGGCTCACGAATCGTCAGGTTCAGCTCGTCGGGTTTCTCTTCCTCGCCTTGAACCATTCCCATTCCGACTCTTCGCTTAGGTTTGATCACCATGCGAGTTGAGATGGGGTAGAAGTATGCGCCCTTTGCCAGTCTCTTGCTTGTCCCAGGCACATGGCCCACAACCGTTTCTGGATCGTGCAATGCAATGGCAACCGTGTCGTTGTAGACATCCTCGTCGTCGCCGGTCTGGTTGTATGTCTCGTATGTCCTGATACGTGGGAACTTGAACGCACGTTGGCCATCTCCAAGGTCATCTGTGTAAAGGTCCGGGCTGTCGTTCTCGGGATCATTAATGTCCAGTTTCCGCTTGATCCCAGGCACCGCATCGGCATCGCCTGGAAGGTAATAGTCGTAATCGTAGTCAGGCAGCGGCTTTGACCTGCCTGAATCTGGTGTCCAGTCCGCCATTTTCTGCTCGTAGATGGCTTCCTTGTCGGGGTCGGCAGACGGCCGGAAGATTGCGGTATCCAAACGATGGTCGTATTTGTCGGTCGTTGCAACGGGGTTGGTGGTAAACTTCATGACCATGTAGCTGCCCATTTGGGGTATCGCTTCGAGATCGGGAAGTAGAGGGTAGCTGTCCAGCAGCTTGGCATCTTGGTTCGTCGGGTGCTTGGGGTTTTTCCAAGCGTTTCTCTCCTCGTGTGTGATGGGCGCACCCCGGATGTTCTCGGCCGAATCCTCGCCTGCGTACGCATCTGTTGGGTATGCGATGTCGAAGCCTTTCACGATGTTCTTGAGAATGTTGATTGGATCTTCCTTGTCTCTTGTTTTGGTCGATCGCTTGGGGTCGTTCTTCACGCGCAGAATGTCCTTTGATGACCCCGAAGCAAACATCTGTGGGCTTGATGAGGCGGCGTATTCGGTTCTGCGTAGGAAAGAGACTTGTTCTAATGCTGAAGCGGGCTTGCCTAGAGCATTGAGAGGTTTGAGTAATGCCTTGTCGCGAGGATTGGTGACGCGCGAGCCAGGCGGAGCCATGATAGCTACGTTGTGTTAGCGGAAGTTGCTATGGGCATCGGAGGTCTTTCAATTACCTCTTTCATCTCCGTCGAACACGCCAGGGATGCCCACCAGATCAATGGGCATGCCCAGCTCTGCATCCGCCTCGATATTGAGAGGTTGCTCTCTTGCCAGTCTCGACGCATAGCCTGCACTTGTATATTGCCCGCCAGCGAGACCAGTGCCAGGAATGTCAAGAAGTTTGGGAGGATCGGGCGGTGGTGGGAGCTGGTTTGAGTAGCGCACTTTTGCGATGTAGTCTTGGTGGTAAGAGCGTGGTTGCGATGACATGGTGGCGGAGTGTGCGCGAGGCAACCGCTGTGATTGAAAGTGTTGTGAGGTAGGAGAAGGAGGGTGGATGGATAGATGAGGGGCTCTAACAGCAGTTCATACAACAATTGTCCGACGCGCGATGCGATGCGCCTAGAAGTCGCGAAGTGAAGCGCCGGCGCAGGGCAAGCCGGGTTTGACGCCTCAGGCACCAAGGCTCCATTCGGTTGGGTTGGGACACATGCACTTACCAGGTCCAAGGTCGCGAGTTTGCCCGCTGCACGTTGCTGATATAATTGGACGACAAGCCACGAACAAGCAGCTGCGGTGCACGTGAGCCCGACTCGGAGTGAAGATGGACGCCTCGCGCGTGGACGGCACGCTGCCCTCCATATTGACCGAGACGCTCGCCTCTCTGGCCAGCCACACCACTTCTACCACTGCTCCAAACGCCCACGGCCCGGCTGGTGTCCAATCGACGGCAGGCATGCTTGGAGGTCTGCTGCTGGGTGTGTTCACAATCGTTCCCAGTCTGCTGTACTGGATCGTCAGCTTCATCACTATCACCCTACCGACATGGATCTTCTCATTCCTGTCGAGAAGCTTCACACTTACACTCAATATGACAACACTGCTCATTCTGTTACTGGCTTTTGCATCCACGGTGAGCTGGTTTGTCCGATATCGCTTTCTCAATATGTACTCGAGGCTCCCTCCAGAGCCGCAGCGTAAAGAGCCCCAGGTCGAGGTCTTTCCTGAAACGCAGGAGCACGATTCTAAGCCTGGTCTATCGAACTATTTCGACGAGTTTTTGAGTGCCATCAAAGTGTTTGGCTATCTGGAACGGCCAGTTTTCCACGAGCTTACTAGGACCATGCAAACAAGGAAGTTGATCGCTGGAGAAACCTTGCTGCTCGAAGAGGAAAAGGGCTTCTGTCTCGTAGTGGACGGACTGGTCCAGATCTTTGTAAAGTCCAACCGCACGGACTCCACAGACGATCTCAGCAACGACTCTGCTATCGATGATGACACTGGCGACGATGCGGCCAGTGGCAATCGTACCTATCAGTTGCTTACTGAGGTCAAGAACGGCGCACCTATGTCATCCTTGTTTTCGATACTTGCGTTGTTTACCGAGACAGTCAAGCTTCGACATGACGATGAAGACGATACATCAGACCCGAGTGTGTCGAGGCCAGACCTGAGGAAGCAGTCGAGCTTCACCGGGTTCACGCCAGAGGGTACATCTACACCAGCATCTGATACCACCAGTCCGATTGGTTGGAATGCAAGCTCTTCGCGCACAGCCTCGAGGCATAGGTCTTCGACGAATCACGGTCAAGGTAGCGCTGCATTTAAGGAACCACCACCCCTTGCACTTGATCCTTCTGGTGAACATCAGCACTCACAGCAGAGCAGGTATCCCAGCTTTGCTGGAGGTGCACCACCAAAACGCGCTAGACCCGCCAAAGCCGCCTCTGCACACCCAGACATTGTCGCACGTGCAACAGTTGATACAACCATTGCCATCATACCAGCTACAGCGTTCCACAGATTGACTAGAATATACCCCAAAGCGACAGCCCACATCGTCCAAGTAATCTTGACTCGCTTACAAAGAGTGACCTTGGCAACGGGACATGCTTACCTCGGTCTTACGAGCGAGGTGCTACGAACAGAGCGTCTGATGGACAAGTACACGAACTATGATCTCCCGGGTTTCCTTCGTGGCGATGCCTTGGAGAGATTGAAAGATAAGTTCCGTAAGGAACAGGAGAGAGTACCACCCGAGGAGGGAATGAAAGGCATTGCGCTGCACAACCCACATCTGACGCAAAGGAAGCGGTCAAGCAGTGGCTTACGGCGCGATGCCGTTATGCAAGCTCGCATGGCAACTCGAAACAGCGATCTCAGTTCTGCTGACCCCGGGAACGAGCAAGTGAGCGCTGGTGACCTTCTGACAAACATTCATGCGGCAAGACATCCTGGTCGCAGGAACAGACCAAGTTTTTCACAAGCATATCATACTCCAAAGCATTCGGAGTTCGCTGCAGGCACACCCCTCTCACAAATTACGCAGGATCCGTTCAAGATGCACGTGAACCCTCGACAGACTTTGCACCGTCAAGAATCTGTTGACGAGGATGTTCTTTTCCGAGAAGGGATCATGGACTGTATGCTCAAAGCAATCGGCCTGGACAACGTAAAGGACGGCATTCGCCAGCCTCAGTCAGCCGCTCAGTCACCTCGCCTGGTCTCCTTCGACAACAAACGACAGACTGCTATATTCAACAGTGCATTCGGCTTCATGGATCCCTTTGACGGATCTGGTGATGGTGACTCGGACTCAATCGCTTCTGCATCTGCTTACAGTGCCAGTGGTCCTACAAACATATTGGAGGATTTAAAGCACGAGATTGAGATTGTCTGCTTTCCTAAGGGCTCTGTTCTCGTTGAGTCTGGCGAGCGTAATCCCGGTCTTTACTACGTGATTGATGGTTTCTTGGACGTCAGTGTGCCAATCCAAGAAGACGACACCGACTCGAGTGTACTGGGGACGTCAGCAGAACAAGGCGCGATAAAGGCATCTCAGCTATTGAACCCTCACGATCGGAGAGACAGCTCGGGACGTACACACTCCTTCGGATCCGCGCAGCATCCAAAGCGGAAAAAGCAGGCCAGCAGCAAAAGCCTCTTCTTGATCAAACCTGGTGGACTGGCTGGCTACATGGGCACCGTGTCATCGTATCGGTCATTCATCGACATCACCGCCAAGACAGATGTCTATGTTGGATTCCTTCCTCGGAGCGTTGTGGAAAAGGTCGTCGAGCGGCACCCCATTGTCCTGTTGACCATGGCCAAACGCCTTGCCAATCTCCTGCCGCGGCTGATTTTACATATTGACTTCGCACTCGAATGGGTTCAAGTCAACGCAGGTCAGACTATCTTCAATCAGGGCGAAGAGAGCGATGCGATTTACATTGTGCTTAATGGACGGCTGAGAGCTATTCAAGAAGGCTCTGATGGCAAGATGAAAGCGATCGGTGAGTTCGGTCAAGGAGATAGCGTTGGCGAGCTAGAGGTCTTGACCGAATCTGTACGGCCGGGTACCTTACATGCCATCCGCGATACCGAGCTTGCAAAATTCCCGAAGACGCTGTTCAACAGTCTTGCACAAGAGCACCCCGGGATCACGATTAAGGTCTCGAAAATCATCGCTTCTAGAATGAGAGCTTTGATCGAAGGGCCGATGGCTGAGCCATCTCACGAGAGCAAGATGTCTGTCTCACGACACAAGGTCAACTCAACACACAATCTACGTACTGTCGCCATAGTGCCATGTACAGCTGGTGTGCCTGTCGTAGACTTTGGACATAGATTGCAGGCTGCGCTGCAACAGATTGGCACCTTCAATGGAGTAACGTCGCTCAACCAGGCTTCCATCCTCAATCACCTCGGTCGCCATGCGTTCAGCAAAATGGGCAAGTTGAAGTTGTCCCAATATCTCGCAGATCTTGAAGAGAAGTATGGCATCGTGCTCTACATCGCCGATACAAGTGTGAAATCGCCATGGACACAGACGTGCATCAATCAAGCTGATTGTATTTATCTTGTCGGTCTCGCAGAGGGCTCACCCAGCATTGGGGAGTATGAGCGCTTCCTCCTCACCACAAAGACTACGGCGAGAAAAGAGCTCATCCTGCTGCATGCCGAGCGCTATTGTCCGCCCGGTCTTACTAGAGAGTGGCTCCGCAACCGGTCCTGGATCAACGGCGGCCATCACCATGTCCAGATGTCGTTCCGCACGACAGTGGAGCCTGCTCACCCACCAACGCGCAAGTTTGGCAATGTCATCAAACAGCGTGTCCAGGTACTTCAGGCCGAGATCCAGAAGTACACGTCTCGTCGAGTGCGGCAGACTCCGCTCTACTCTCCCGACACACCTTTCAAGGGCGACTTCCATCGGCTAGCGCGTCGTCTTTGCGGTCGCAGTGTCGGTCTTGTGCTTGGCGGTGGTGGTGCAAGAGGTATTGCGCATGTGGGCATCATCCGTGCGCTTGAAGAAGCAGGTTTGCCAATTGATATCGTCGGCGGTACGTCCATTGGAGCTTTCATTGGCGCACTTTACGCATGGGACGCCGATGTTGTGCCCATGTATGGCAGAGCAAAGAAGTTCGCTGGCCGCATGGGTAGCATGTGGCGATTCGCGCTTGATGTGACCTACCCGTCTGCATCGTACACCACTGGACATGAGTTCAACAGAGGCATCTTCAAGGCTTTTGGCAATGCCCAGATCGAGGATTTTTGGCTGGAGTACTACTGCAACACGACCAACATCTCCAAATCTCGCTCTGAGATCCACACCTCTGGCTATGTGTGGCGCTATGTCCGTGCCTCGATGTCGCTGGCTGGCCTGCTCCCTCCGATGTGCGATGAGGGAAACATGCTTCTCGATGGCGGCTACGTGGACAACTTGACAGTCTCTCATATGAAGTCACTTGGTGCAGATGTCATTTTCGCCATCGACGTCGGCGCCCTCGACGACGACGTCCCACAATCTTATGGCGACTCACTCTCAGGTATCTGGGCTTCGCTAAACCGATGGAACCCATTCTCATCTTATCCCAACCCGCCTACACTCTCGGAGATCCAAGCTCGACTCGCCTACGTCAGCAGTAACGACAACCTAGAACGCGCAAAGATTACACCGGGATGTCGATACATGCGTCCACCAATCGAAGAATATGGCACGCTCGAATTCGGAAAGTTCGAGGAGATTTACCAGGTTGGATACCAGTTTGGCAAGAAGTACTTGGCTGAGCTGAGGGATCAAGGTGTGCTGCCTGTCATGGAGGAGACAGAAAAGCAGAGGAACTTGCGCAGAACGATGGCACCGAGGAGGGCCAGTATCTGATCACGCATTCTTGTCTGTAGCATTGCAGCATTGCAGCATTGTTGGTGTTGGATACCCCAAGAATCAAATAGATTGGTTAGGATAGATAGTTCTTTGATATACACAAGCTCCAGAATTCGTGCGTATTGCTTTAGTGCTGGTGTGCAATTCAAGAAAGGTGGCCAGGACGTAGTCCCTTGAGAGAACATTGCTGGTTTATCGAACATCAGGCTCGTCCTTCCTATCAAGACGATCAGGAAGCTTACCAAGGCAGTTTCTCGTACTTACAATCCTCCGAAAGACGATCTCCGGCCCAGAGGTCCCCACAACGTACTACCAACTCCGCATTCTTTCCCCTCATGTTTGAGTCGATCTTGGCTTCATGTGGATAAGCTCACACAAGCCATTTGGTGGGACCTGTGTTCGCCTCTATCATCATCATGCTATGGCATCCACGTCCTTCGGTACGTGCGCGCAGGCCGCTGTAGCCGTTGGACACCTTCCGCGGTGTTGTCTTACCCACGGCATGTCTTCCTTGAGAGAGGCCGAAGCCGCTTCGAGTGGGACTATTTGTACTCGACGTGATGCCTATTGAAGCTTAATCCGATACTTGTGTACGCTCCAAGACTTGCTTGTGTTTTCTTGGGACTTGTACAAAGAGCGGACTATCGACCTGAGGTTCCATTGCTGATCTCACCTGTGATACGTCACTACACCGTTTCATCCTCGCCTGTGCTCCTACTTTTTCGAGAGGGCGCCTGTTGTCTCATTCTACGCACAATTACGCGACCAAGATGAGTGACATCGAGAAACGAGCGTCAGTCGACGACTCAGGTATCGAGAAACACGAGC
>Ga0265797_10012681_pt1 | contig 10290 bp, 12 predicted proteins | sample P2T30metagenome_FD_192433 | JGI IMG/M metagenome (GOLD analysis project Ga0265797, IMG submission 192433) | Plant litter microbial communities from East Loma Ridge, Irvine, California - P2 T30 | ecosystem: Environmental > Terrestrial > Plant litter > Unclassified | place: USA: California... | reverse complement strand
TGAAGAACGCAAGCCATATCTGTGAGGTCGAGGACCAGACGGTTCCACGGGGAATGTTCAGCGCATCGATGATGTGTCCGGTGAAGGAATTAAAACTCTGTAGTCACCGTCTGTCATCAGAAGGGGTGGGGGCAACGTTATGTTGTTAAAAGTGATGGTGTATATAGTCAAGAAAGAAAAAAAAACTTACTCTTCGCATCATTTGATGCCAAAACTGTCCCCAGAAGTTGCGCACGCTTTGCACTTTGGAGATGCTACCGAACAATGGTGGCCAGTCCTGGATTTCATGTCAGTATCGCACCCACAGACTCCGGGTGACGTTCGTGCTATGAGTAGGTGGTACCTCTGGATCTGATAATCTAGTTGCAACGGCAATCAGAGACAGTAGGCTGTACTGGAAGCTGATCAGGTAATACGGGAGGGGACCCCATATCAAAGTCTTTGCAAGTCTCCAAACCCAGTCGTTGTCCTTGATGGTCAGGTATTTGCTGTCTACGGCCCCGATGTCGGTAAAGATGGAGCCATGTCTTGCCACGTAGTAGAGATGTAGCCAGAGATTGTTGACGACATCTGCCATGATGAAATTGTACACTGTTTTGATAGCCCGCGAAGCCAGGAAGTGCATCCGAGATTTGCGCTCTGTGGGCGGAAGGTCAGGAACGTTCTTGACCTGGAAGTTCCAATTCGCACCGCGCAGGTTGAACAAAAGGCCAAATGCCCAGAGCCACTTTGCGGGCGAAAACAAGGTCAGTGTCTCCGCTTCTCGTGTGCCTCGGCCTCTTCTCCAAAATAGGCTCTCGGGTCCAAGGACGGGGTTTATGCCGTCTTGACGTGTCGGCCTGGCAGCGAAGAGTTTCTCCAGTGCGGCAAACCAGACGGCCCATAGCTGCGAGCATGGTTGTGCCACGCCTGGGTCGTTGGTAAAATGCGGATCAAACTGGGTAGATATAATGAGCGCGAGCAGGATGGATGAGAAGACGAGAACGCGGCCATGGAATGGCGGGCTTGCAAAAGCCACCGGAAGGCAGATGAACAGAATTAGATGCGGATAACCTGAGCCAGTCGCTGGTGAGAAGACCTTGTTCGATTGGTATGACGAGGTGAAGGTCGTGTATGGTGGCATTTCGCTCAGTCGTGTGTGAATGTCAGGCTAAGCACGCCGTGCTAAGACCAGGGTTGCGTAAACGTTGGGCTGAGAACAAGGCCAAGTGCATAGGAATTTCAGGTACTGGTTGTTAGCGGCGTGCCAATATTGAGACTCAGGCATGAGAGAACAGGCTTCGGGTTCCGATATACGGTGTAACACCAGTTCGCGGCCAATCCCGTCATTCGGCAATCCTATCGGCAGAGCGCCATCAGAGACCCAGAGTTCTCGACGTGTTCCAACACAATTTTTCAACAAACAGACTTTGCGTGACGTCGGCCCTTTCGAGAATTTCCAAGTTCACCGCTTATTGTTTGGGCGATACCAATCAGCAGTGCCAGGTATTCCACAATGGGTTTCCACAACAATACCTTCGCCCAAGATATCTACCAATTCATTCCGGAAGCGGTGGAAAGTTTGAGTTACTCAATCTCATTGGCTCTTGTCGGTGCTGTAGCTTGCGTATTCCTCTTCCAAAGTCACGAGCCCTCCATTTACAGCAAATATGAGCGCGTTGGAAATCCATGGTGGCTGCCAAAGCTATTTGGAAAAGGACCGCAAACCTGGTTCGCAGAAGGCTATGAGAAAGTAAGGTTGCATATCTAAAGTAGTCGAGGTCCTCCCGGGCGCATACTGACCTCAAACCTAGATCACCGTGCCTTTTGACAGGCCATTTGTAGTTACCTGGTGGAGGTTGGACTACCTCATCTTACCAACCAAGTACCTGCCAAATCTCCAGCGTGTGAAGCCTGAGAATGCAAGCTTCCTCAAGAACTTCAGCGATGTAAGCCAAAACAGATCAGCCTTCACCAGACATCTAATCCAAGCAGGCGGTCAATGTCCATTACTCGGTCGGCAAACTGTACGAGTCGGACCGAATGGGCGATATCATCAGAAAGGGGCTCAAACCTGCGCTTCGTATGTCGTTTCATGCTTCATGTGATAATCGACTGAGAATCTAGCTTCCTTGACGCCCTTGATCATGCAAGAGACCAAGCGCGCGATAAAGATGGAGATTGGTAGACCGGAAGGTATGGCGTTAGGACCCCATTAGATATTCCAAGCTTACAACGAGGCAGTATGGAAGTCATTCAAGACAGTCGAGCTAGTCATTATGATCTCACACCGAGTGGTCAGCAGGTTGATCGCTGGAGAGCAGCTCGCTCGCAATGATGAATTCCTTCGACTTTCACGGAAATTTGCCGACTCTGTAATGCTGACGGGCATGGCAATCGCGGTTCTTCCGCTTGGTCCGTTCAGGAAGCCCTTGGGTTGGCTTGTAGCGCAGTATCATCGATGGACTCTTTATCGCGTCATGAGGGTTGCGGAGCCTGTAATCGCGAAGAGGTTAGCAGAAGCACGTGATGGCAAGGATCGGCTATATGACGATTCCATCGAGTGGGCGATTCAACTGGACACTCCCCCAGAGCGTGATAGTCGCACTATGACTCTGGAGATGCTGCATATCCTTGAAGCAGCAGGAGGTGCACCTGGTGCCATGATGTCGGAGATGATCTATCAGCTTCTTGCTGAACCGGAATATATCCGGCCGCTAGAAGAGGAGTTGACAGCTGCCCTGACTCACAGCGAAAGTCTTAACGAGGCTCTGGAGAAGTGCCCACTCATGGACAGCTTCATCATGGAGACGAACCGCATGTATCCCGTCGGCGGTGTCACTGCCGCACGCACCGTCATGCATGAGCCGTGGGTTCTTCATGATGGTACAGTGCTGCCAGTAGGCACTCGTATTGGGTTTCCTTGCAAGGCCATCCAGCGCAATCCTTCAAACTTCCAGAACCCATCTCGTTTCGATGGTTTCCGCTTTGCGCGCCTCAATGAGATTGAGGGTAAAACCCAACATGGAGCAATTCGATACGCTGCTGACGCGTCAACGCCTACAAACTTGTCGTAAGTCGGTATGTTATACGTGTCTGGACGGTGAGCTAACAATCATCTAGATGGGGGTTTGGTAGACACGCTTGTCCGGGTCGTTTCTACGCGATCCGGTTCGCTAAGATGGTCTTTATGATTTTACTATCAGAGTATGAGTTCAAGTGGGATGGTAAGCCGCCTACAGAACACCCTGTAAGTTTTGAGATTGAGGGACAGTTCTTGCCCAATCTCCAACAACGTGTCTGCTTCAGAAGGAAGCAACCATGATTGATGGGTGGGATCAGCGCCTCCGAACCATAACCATGGTAACAAACGTTCGCGCTGGGTTGTGGTACATTCGTGCTACTTTGAAGGAGAACGCACAATTAATCTATCGTGTTGAAATTTCCAATTGCGCTATCAATAATAAACAATTACCAACCGACCATATTTCGACTACATCATAATCTCTCACATCGCAACTTTGTGTCCGGATGCATAATCCAGGTGGCCGGATTCTTCTCCCATCTACTATCCTTCTGCATGGAAAGTTTATAGTTTTCAAGCAAATGTACGAGCAAGCACCTGATCATCATCTCAGCCAAGTGCTTCCCAAGGCATTGTCGCGGTCCAAATCCAAATCGCCAGTACTGGTAACGAATATCAGATCCGGAGTGGCGTAGGAATCTCTGTGGTCTGTAGATTTTTGTATCTTCTCCCCAGTATTCGTTGCGCTGATTGATCGCATACGCGTCAATTATATAATTCGTGCGTGGCGGGATGCGGTAGCCGTCCAGTTCGTGCTCGATTGTGGCTGCCTGTGGCACGGTAAACGCTGCCAGTGGCTTTAGTCGAGCTGACTCCAAGATTGAGGACGCTAATAGGGTCGAGGGATTGGCAAGGTACTCATTCCACAATTTGACATCTTCGGCTGCGCGAATTCCCCTGATCTCGTCTCTAATCTGCTCTTGTGTATCTGGGTTCGCGGCGAGGAACATTAGGTTCCAAGATATTGCCCCCATCGTGACATCGAGGTTTGCAAAAAGCATCTCATCTAGCGTTTGGTAGAGGCCCTCAGAGCTTACCTGTCCTTCTCGAACTGCCAGGAACATGCCGACAATGGGGGCTTCTGGCCGTGACCCTTGAGCTTTGCTAGCGACAGCGTCGTTCCACTTGCGCCATCGCCGCCTGAACTCTTTTAGATCGCTGTTTGTCTTAGTGGGTAAAAGTCGACTCCACGAAAACCGAGTAACGCCGCCCTGAATCACGCGTGAGAACAAACTTTCACGCAAGGGAATCAATGCTTCTAGTTCCATCCTCAGATGCAGATCCAGTGGCCCGTAGATATGACTGGCAACGACCCAGAATGGCAGCATCCGCAGATCCTCAACCGGGTTGATGATATTGTTGTTTAATCTTCCGCGGCAGTGAAGGTTTGCAAAATGCTCCGTGGTAAGGCGCTCAATCTGTGCGATTCGTCCCACTACTTCACTCTTCGTGAAGGAGGCGGCAGTAGCTGAGCGAAGATTTTGCCATTCTTCACCTGATACCAATCCAAGACAACTCCCCAGTAACTCGCCCATCAGCCATCCAGCATTGTTGTTTGAGGCTTTCAAATGACTACTGGAGTCTCGGAATACCTGTTTTATATCTTGAGGATGGGTGAGGACAACTTCGGGCGTTCTTCCACTCCATATCCGGTAGATTCGGCCATGCTCCCTCGCCCATCCCTCGCTGTTACGTTCACCTTCGAGGAACTTTGCGACGTCCCCTTGGCCATTGGGGAACTTATAGGGACAAGTCGGCAATGGCCTTCTATCGTGGTTTCGGTGTATCGGGTAGACGATTATGAGATATCCCTGATACCAGATGTTAGCACTTGCAAGTTCATTGCGACAAAGGAGGAAATTACATTGATAAGCTTAGAGATGGATTTAACACAGATGCTAGAAAATATACTGTGGAACCTGAAAACTACTAAAGCCAAAGTGGTCAGCAGCAGACAGACCGTATATATGTACGAGGTATTCATCGAGGGCATTTGTAATCTTCAAGTTGTTCCAATGGCTAGTGAGCAGAGTTATTTGACAATGGTATACCATTCACGTTGTAATCATACATTTACTTTTAATCCATGCACGAAATAGTAAGCACGCAGATATCGGCCGCCGACCGCATGAAACTCTCGTCCAAGACATTGTCAATGTCCGTATTCCGGCCCATGCTTCAATACGATCTTTACTGCTGGACGGATTGCCATTCTCTCGCCCCACGATTTGATATTCGGATAGCTCGCAATATCTACGTTCAAGAACTTGAACATCCAGGGCATGGCAAACGGAAAATAAGATATGTCAGCTACCGTAGGGCGGTCGCCTAGAGCAATATACCGCTGATCAGATATTGCAAGTCGTTTCTCTAGAATATCCCATTGCTGCAAGACGTTGGAGTGCAACCTGAGCAGAATACTTAGCAGTCTTCTCCACACCTCATCCGCTGACGACATACTTGGCAACTGTCCTTGGTAATGATTCCGGATTCTGTCGGTTTGGGTACCCCTTCAAGAAATACAGCCAATATTTTGCTGTTGGGCTACAAGTTTTTATTAATGAATTGCACTCCCGATACTGATAAACTGTGGACTTACCCCAATCCAGCGGTTTGATATGCTGTCCATGAAAGAACTGCAGCCCTCTCCGCCGCTGTTTTCCCCATCCAGATACCCTCCGCATCATAACGCTCCGCTAGATACTGCAGGCAAGCCGTGCTCTCAAACACGTTAATTTCCTTCTTCGTATCTGGACACCAGTCCTTCAGTGCAGGAACATAGCGTTCGGGATGTACTTCGCGGTACCATTCAGACTTGGTGTCAATGACAGAAGCTACATAAGGGATTTGAAGCTCCTCAGCTAGGATCAAAGGTTTGATGTAGTTGATGTAGTTTGTTTGGTCAGCTGATTCATGTTAGCTTCAACCAAGTGAGGCAAGGTAACGGCTACCTTTGATGATGTAAATAATGACTCGTCCATCATAGGCCAAATCTCCAACATGTACTTGAGCTGGAATCATAAAACTCCACATTCTGTGTATTGTACTCATGTGTGGTATCATGCAAATGTAAAATGGGGGGGAGGGGGGAGTGTCCAATACCGGTTTAGCGTCTGAATGGCACGTGACAGCACCAGCACACCTTCTCAAGGCTTGGCCATACCACACTCACAGGCGTTGCTAAACCGGCCGGTATGTTCGTAAGCCGAGGACATCGGCTAAAATGAGGCAAAGGAAGCGCCCATTGTGTTCGGTAGGCAGCCTCGCTCGCGGGCCGTGCGCCTATGCCGTCCTGGCAAGTGTTCGTCTGCCGCCGGACTTGCCATCGGACTCCGAACGTGTATTGGGCGGCGTCCGCCAAAACCTGGCCTCACAATTGCCCGCCATCACCAGGCTTCCGACAGGAGCTTCCGGTATGCGCGTGAATGGCCTCCGTTCGGACCGTATTCGCGAGCCATGAGCTCGGCGATGTGAATACGCGCTGATGTCAGCACGGTCAACCAACGGACCGCCGCGACTTTCGCGATGTGTGAAGCCACACCGGATACCGGTCCGGTCTGACAGTCACCGTGGCGCTAGAGGAACTGCACACCGATTGGTCAGACATTTCAACGTGCCTGCTACCTCAGTACTACTGTGAAGGATCTTCCAATTTTCAAACCATATGCTAATATAGACAGAAGTGTGGTGGGTGGCGTACGCAAGGTACAAGAGATCAGAAAACAGATGTATCACGTGATCTTACCTTCACTCCCTCATGTCCGATCTCAGGCAAAGAATGCTCTGATAGAGCGAAATAGGCTTCTGCTGATCTTACAATATATCCAAGTTAAATCTGAGAAGCCTTGACGTTATCAGGCTCTTACAAGCCAGCTGTGACAGACATCCTACGTAACAGTTTTCGTCTCTTAGGCAATACTCTCAAGATAAATTCCAATACACAGAAACTCAATTATCTAGTCTTTCCTATGTATACTCCTCAAGCTCAACAGCTTTGGCAAAATCTGCCAGTAGCTATCTCCCGATGTCAAATGTTCTACTGCCTTTATCAACACCAGCGCTATCAATTCCACATCTCCTTTCGTGAAACACTCATCGCTGTACTCTAGCCTGAGAGTAAGCGTACCATCACTCCTGGCCGTGAACTCGATCATCAATTTGAATTTCGCCCCCTCAGTCCAAGTGGGAACAAATTTCGCGCCTTCTATAGGAAACCGGATCTCGTGGTCTGCCTCATGGAAGGACACCATTACGTCGAAGAGTGGATGATTGGGTAAGTCTAATTCAATGCCAAGATGCGATAGTAGCTGGCTCCAAGGTACGGCATGAGAAAGAGCTTGCCGACTGCACCGCTTCACAGTTGCAAGAAACATCTCATCGTCTGAAGTCGGCATGATGGGACTCGTCTGCGGACATGGAAACTGTATGCGAATCGGGAGTGGCTCGAGAAACAGCCCGACAACGCCTGTGTCCGCCTCCGAATTTCGGTTCATATATGGTGCCCCGAGCATTATGTCGCATCTATCATCTCGGCTCTGTAAAGCCAATGCAACAGCAGCGAGTGCTAGTTGGTGCATTGAGAACTTGTTCTTAGCGCCGAACTTGAGCATGTTCTTGTAGAGTGTTGTTGGAACATCAACTACATGTGAGCAGCCAGTCCACCGTGTCCTTGTGGTTTGGAAGCCGGCAGGAAATTGGCAAGGTGGTGCGCCTGCCAGCCACTCAGTCCAGAATGAGAGATGACAATGTGCAGCTGGAGTTGTCCAGAAAGTATCCGCATACACCTTTGCTACAGGTGCGAGCGTCTTTCCCTTGTACGTATCCGCCACCTCATGAAGCAAGATCTTGAGTGTCGTGAAGTCGCAAATAATATGGCTGATCACGACTAGCATAGTCGTTTGAGAAATGAAGATGCGTATCAGATAGTCGTGCTGAATATCAAAAGGAACGTTCGCAATCTTCAAGTCCAGATGCTTCACCAGTTGGACAGCTGGCGGGTTTTGCGCATAAGTTCTGATCGGACCTTGTTCTCGGGAAAGCCGGTATTTGCAGCTGAGTATTCGGTGACGACGTAGGACCGAGTTCCAAGCCGAGATGAAGTTCTCTCTATCAATAGAGGAAGACAAACTACAAGCATACGATACATTAAAGGAAGATGTTTCGTCGCTCAATTGGTACTTTTTCCACCATTCTTGCTCGATAGGCGAAGTTTGCTGTTCGCCTAAAACATCGAGCTTGCAATTGCTCTCAGTGCCTTTGATCGCGTCCATGGTGTATGCAAGATTTCGAACTGTTGAAGATCCAAGAAGTAGTGTTAGTCGTACAGGCTGATCGAATTGGCGAGACAGACGATGAGACAGAGAGAGGAGGACTATAGAATCCGCTCCAAGATCGGCGAAATTGGTGTCAAGGTCTATTCCAACTTCGCTCGGGATGTTGAGTATGTCTCTCAACGCAGTGATGATCAGCTTTTCCGAACCAGACATGAGATACTCTTGGTTCTCTAGCAGGATCTCTGCAGATGGCATGTCAGCGATAGCGCCGTAATCAAGCTTACCAACTGGTGTCGTGGGAAATGTATCAAAAGCTCTTATCACACGCGGAAGAGCATATGAAGGAATATGCAGCCCAATGTCGCGCTTGAAGGCCACCAAATCCAAGTCAGCGGGCTGAACTATTGCAGCCAACTCGCCGTCTTGGACAGTTACTGCTGCTGCAGTACAGTTTTCATGGGCGCGCACCATTCTTACTTCAATGTCATCCAGGTCGATGCGAAAACCGCGCAATTTGACTTCCCTATCACTGCGACCGAGAAATGCGAGCTGTCCCTCTTCGGTCCAATAGGCCTTGTCGCCAGTCTTGTACATGTATTCACCCTCACAGTCTGAACTGATCGTATCTAGTAAGAATCGAGAAGATGTGGCATCAGACATTCCGATGTATCCGACTGCAACTTGTATACCAGCGAGGTAAATCTCTCCAACGACACCCCACGGGACCAATCTACGTTGGTTGTCGAGGAGGTAGATCCGTGTGGAAGGAGTTGGATGACCGAGAGTGACCGGTTCATTTACTTTTAGTGCCTTGATAGTTGCGCCGCATGTCGCCTCGGTTGGTCCATACATGTTGAAAAGATTCTTTACTGCCCATTTGTTGCAGACACTTTGCGAAACCGCCTCGCCCACCAAGTACACAGACTTCAGATTGGGAAAGTTGTCCACGTCCAAGGAATGCGCCACAGAAGGTGTAAGAATGGCAGCATCTGCCTTCTTGAGATGATCAAATGGCTTTGATGCGTCCCTGAGCACGAGAGTCGCGCCATAACTAAGCGCCGAGAATATCTCGTGGATGCTTCCGTCAAATGCCGGTGACATAAATTGCGCAATCTTCCATCCTGGTCGAGCACCTAATCGCACTTTAAGGTCCTGTTGGAATGCGACCAATCCCCGATGTCGGCACATGACTCCCTTTGGTTTCCCTGTTGAACCGGAAGTAAAACATAGATATGCACCCATGTCCGGATTAGTAAGTCCTGCTAGGCTTTTGGAGGGCACTGTCTCAGAGTTCAGCAACTCTTCGACAGAAAGACAAAAGTCGCACGACGTTGGCTTCAAAATCTTCGTATCTGCACTTGCTGTCAAGAACAACTTCGCTCCAGTAGTAGTAAAGTTGCCAGCTCGGATGGCATCAGGAAGATCAGTGTCAAAGGGGCAGTATATCGCTCCAGTCTTGAGGATGGCATATATAGCCACGATCCAATTGATTGTTTTATCGGCGTTTGCGCAAATGATGTTGCCTGGTGAAACGTACTGGGCCAAGTGTTTTGCCACACAAGATGACCTTGCATCAAGTTCAGCATAGGTCAAGCTCATGGACGGATGTTCAACAGCTATCTCGGTCGGATGCATTCTCGCAGTGCGTGCAAAGAGTGAGACAAGGTCGTTGTTGACGGAGTCTATCCTGGTCGTCTTGGAAGTCCAGTTGCCCATCTTTGCTAATGCTGCTTTTTCCTTTTCACCGATTAGTGAAGAGACTTGAGAGCCCACAGTAACAGATGTGTCTTGAATCACCCCCAAGGCTTTGACGAAGGTGGAGCCCAATCGATGCATATGCCCATCTTCAAACATGGATGGGTCATAATGAATCCTGATGTGGTCGCCGTCTCTTATCTCAATCTGAATTGGAATATCGGATTGAACTTCAAAATAGCTATTCTTCATCTTTCC
>Ga0265797_10012680_pt1 | contig 10291 bp, 5 predicted proteins | sample P2T30metagenome_FD_192433 | JGI IMG/M metagenome (GOLD analysis project Ga0265797, IMG submission 192433) | Plant litter microbial communities from East Loma Ridge, Irvine, California - P2 T30 | ecosystem: Environmental > Terrestrial > Plant litter > Unclassified | place: USA: California... | reverse complement strand
ATAACGACCTGTTCGAGATCGCCCAGTGGTTCCCGCGCATGGCCGCCTATTACGACGTCTATGGCTGGCAGCACAAGCAGTTCCTGGGCTCGGGCGAATTCACCCTCGAATTCGGCGACTACGACGTGCGCATCACGGTGCCGTCCGATCACGTCGTGGCCTCCACCGGCGAATTGCAGAACCCGGGCGATGTGCTGAGCGCCGCCCAGCGCGAGCGCCTCAAGCAGGCCCGCACCGCGAAGAAGCCGGTCGTCATCGTGACCCAGCGCGAGGCTGAGGCGGCCGAGAAGGCGCGCAGCAGCGCCATGAAGACCTGGCACTTCAAGGCCAGGAACGTGCGCGACTTCGCGTTTGCCTCGAGCCGCAAGTTCATCTGGGACGCCCAGGGCGTCAAGAGCGGCGACACCGATGTGCTGGCGATGTCCTACTATCCGAAGGAAGGCAATCCGCTGTGGGAGAAATACTCGACCCAGGCGATCATCCACACCATCGAGCAGTACAACAAGTATTCCTTCAACTACCCCTACCCGACCGCGATCTCGGTCAACGGCCCCGTGGGCGGCATGGAATACCCGATGATCTCGTTCAACGGCCCGCGTCCGAGCAAGGACAAGAAGACCGGCGAGATCACGTATTCGCAGCGCACCAAGTATGGCCTGATCGGCGTGATCATCCACGAGGTGGGCCACAACTACTTCCCGATGATCGTCAACTCGGACGAGCGCCAGTGGACCTGGATGGACGAAGGCCTGAACAGCTTCGTGCAATACCTGGCGCAGCAGGCCTGGGAAGAGAACTGGCCGGACAGCCGCGGCGAACCGCGCCGCATCACCGACTACATGAAGAGCCGCAACCAGGTGCCGATCATGACCAACTCGGAGTCGGTGCTGCAGTTCGGGAACAACGCCTATGCCAAGCCGGCCGCCGCGCTGAACGTGCTGCGCGAGACGGTGCTGGGCCGCGAGCTGTTCGACTTCGCCTTCAAGGAATACGCCGAGCGCTGGAAATTCAAGCGTCCGACCCCGGCCGACTTCTTCCGCACCATGGAAGACGCCTCGGGCACGGATCTCGACTGGTTCTGGCGCGGCTGGTTCTATACCACCGACGCGGTCGACGTGAGCGTGGACGGCATCACCGAATACACGGTGTCGAGCCAGGATCCCGAAGTCGAGAAGGCCATGCAGCGTGCGCGGCGTGCGGATGAACCGGTCTCGGTCACCAGGCAGCGCAACCAGGGGATGGAACGCCGCGTCGATGCGCACCCGGAGCTGAAGGACTTCTACAACGAGAACGACGACTTCACCGTCACCAACAAGGACCGCAACCGCTACCAGGAAAAGATGGCCGGCCTGGAAGACTGGGAAAAGGCGCTGCTCAAGGAGGGCAAGCACCTGTACCTGGTCGACTTCACGAATGTGGGCGGGCTGGTGACGCCGCTGGTGGTCGAGATCGAACTCAAGAGCGGCAAGAAGTATATCGAGCGCATTCCGGCCGAGGTGTGGCGCTATTCGCCAGCCAAAATCACCAAGCTGTTCGTCACTGACGAACCGATGGTGGGCCTGGTCCAGGATCCGTTCTGGGAAACCGCCGACGTCGACGTCAGCAACAACGCCTGGCCGAGGAAGGCGACGCCGTCGCGGCTCGAGCTGTTCAAGACCGAGCGCGATCCGAACAACCTGATGCGCGACTTCAATTCCAAGCTCAAGGACAAGGCCGAAGCGCCGCCGGCCGAATAAGCGGCTGCCCAATCCCTTGTTGAACGCGTAGACGTGGCCGCCTCGCCGGCCACGTCCACCCTACCGGCGCTTGCCGTCGGCGATTTTTTCCAGCTGTGACCACCATGAATCTCAAGCACCTGCACGCGGCGCTCGCCGCCTTTGTTCTTTCCGCCTCCGCCGGCGCCGCCGGCCCGGTCTTCGACGACAAGTTCCGCCAGCTGGACGAGCTGCTGCCGACGCCGGGCGAGACCCGCAACGCGGCCGGCGCGCCGGGCCACAAATACTGGCAGCAGCGCGCCGACTACCGGCTGCGCGTGACGCTCGACGAGAACAAGCGCGCATTGAGCGGCTCGGGCACCGTCACCTACCATAACAATTCGCCGGATACCCTGTCCTACCTGTGGGTGCAGCTGGACCAGAACATGTTCCGCAGCGATTCGGACAACCGCAATATCTCGACCCTGCCCTCGCGCGATGCCTGGCAAGCCAGGGGCAACGATGGCGTCAAGTTCGACGCCCTGCGCCTGACGCTCGAATCGCGCAAGTTCGATGGCGGCATCCATATCGCCAGCGTGACCGGCAGCGACGGCAAGCCATTGCGCCACACGATCAACAAGACCATGATGCGGATCGACCTGCCGCAAGCACTCAAGCCCGGCGCGCGCACGTCGTTCAATGTGGCATGGAGCTTCAACATCCCCGAGATGAATGTGCTGGGCCGCCGCATGGGCTTCGAGCGCTTCGACGACGGCAACGACATCTACGAGATCGCCCAGTGGTTCCCGCGCATGGCGGCCTACTACGACGCGGCCGGCTGGCAGAACGCGCAATACCTGGGCGACGGCGAATTCACGCTCGAATTCGGCGACTACGACGTCCAGATCACGGCGCCCGCCGACCACGTGGTGGCGTCCACCGGCGAACTGCAAAACCCGGGCGACGTGCTTAGTGCAGCCCAGCGCGATCGCCTCAGGCAGGCCCGTACGGCCAATAAACCAGTCATGATCATCACCCAGGCCGAGGCGCAAGCCAATGAGAAGGGCCGCGCGAGCGGCACCAGGACCTGGCGTTTCAATGCGAAGAACGTGCGCGACTTCGCCTTTGCCACCAGCCGCAAGTTCATCTGGGATGCGCAAGGCATCAAGAGCGGCAAGCAGGACGTGATGGCGATGTCCTACTACCCGGCCGAAGCCAATCCGCTGTGGGAAAAGTATTCGACCCCGGCCGTGATCCACACCATCGAGCAGTACAACAAGTACTCGTTCGACTACCCGTATCCGGTCGCGATCTCGGTCAACGGCCCGGTGGGCGGCATGGAATACCCGATGCTGTCGTTCAACGGCCGCCGCCCGGTCAAGGACGCCAAGACCGGCGAGGTGACGTATTCGAAAGCCGCCAAGTATGGCCTGATCAGCGTGATCATCCACGAAGTCGGCCACAACTACTTCCCCATGATCGTCAACTCGGACGAACGCCAGTGGACCTGGATGGACGAGGGCATGAACAGCTTCCTGCAGTTCCTGGCCGAGCAGGCCTGGGAAGACGGCTATCCGGCGCGCCGCGGCGAGCCGCGCGACATCGTCTCGTACATGCGCAGCACCAACCAGGCGCCGGTGATGACCAATGCCGAGTCGACGCTCCAGCGCGGCAACAACGCCTATGCCAAGCCGGCCACCGCGCTGAACATCCTGCGCGAGACCATCCTCGGCCGCGAGCTGTTCGATTTCGCCTTCAAGGAATATGCCGAGCGCTGGAAGTTCAAGCGCCCCACGCCGGCCGACTTCTTCCGCACCATGGAAGACGCTTCCGGCACCGATCTCGATTGGTTCTGGCGCGGCTGGTTCTACACCACCGACGCGGTCGACATCAGCGTCGACGGCATCACCGAGTACGCCGTCAGCAGCCAGGATCCGGACGTCGAGAAGGCGCTGCGTCGCGAGCGCGCCAATGGCGAACCGGTGTCGATCATGGACCAGCGCAACAAGGGGATGGCGCGCCGCATCGACGCCGATCCGGCGCTGAAGGATTTCTATAACGAGCACGACGAGTTCACGGTCACCAACAAGGACCGCAACAAGTACCAGGAAACCATGGGCGGCCTGGAGGACTGGGAGAAAGCCCTGCTCAAGGAAGGCAAGCACCTGTACCTGGTCGATTTTTCGAACAAGGGCGGGATGGTGATGCCGCTGATCGTCGAGATCGAACTCAAGAGCGGCAAAAAATACATCGAGCGGATCCCGGCCGAAGTCTGGCGTTATTCGCCGAAGCAGATCACCAAGCTGTTCGTCACCGACGAGCCGATCGTGGGCCTGACCCAGGATCCGTTCTGGGAAACCGCCGACATCGACACCAGCAACAACAGCTGGCCGCGCAAGACCACGCCGTCGCGCCTGGAGCTGTTCAAGACCGAGCGCGATCCCAATAACCTCATGCGCGACATGAAGACGCCGTTGAAGAGCGCACAATGACCCTGCGCGGCTTCAAGGGAATGTGCCTGGCCCTGCTGCTGTGCGTGAGCACGGCGGCGAGCGCGCACCGCTTCCACTTCGGCATGACCGACATCTCGTACAACGAGCGCACCAAAAGCACCGAGATCGTCCACACCTATACGGCCCACGACATCGAGGCGCTGCTGCTGAACCTCTATCAGCGCCAGTTCGACCTGTCCGACCCGGAAGACCAGGACGTGCTGCGCAAGTACGTCGAGCGCCAGTTCTGGCTTGCCGCCCAGGATGCCACGCGCCTGCCGGCCAGGTGGATCGGCATGACGGTCGACGCCAACAGCGTCGTCATCTACCAGGAAATCGAGAACACGCCGCTCAGCCGCTTGGCCACGATCCGCCAGGGCGTGCTGATCGACTTCCTGCCCGAGCAGATCAACACCGTCAACCTGAACCAGGGCGGCGCGGTGCGCTCCCTCACCTTTACCCGCCAGGCGCTCGAGCAGCCGGCACAGTAACAAACACCTTTTCCAGGCTCTTCCATGATTCTCCGTCCCATTGCCTGCGTGCTGGCCGCGCTGTTCGCCACGTCCCCAGTCCACGCCGACGACTTCCAGCTGCAACGCGTGCTGGTCGAAGGCGCCCGCGCCAGCCAGCTCGGCATCGCCGATTCGGCCGGCGCCGGCAGCGCGGGCGCCAGGGAGCTGGCGGGCCGCATCGCCTACCGCCCCGGCGAACTGCTCGAAGTCACGCCCGGCCTGATCGCCAGCCAGCACAGCGGCGAAGGCAAGGCCAACCAGTTCTACCTGCGCGGCTTCAATCTCGATCACGGCACCGACCTTGCCACCTGGGTCGACGGCATGCCGGTCAACCAGCGCAGCCACGCCCACGGCCAGGGCTGGACCGACCTGAACTTCCTGATTCCCGAGCTGGTCGGCCGTCTCGACTACCGCAAGGGGCCTTATTCGGCGCGCGAGGGCGACTTCTCGTCGGCCGGCGTGGCGTCGCTCACTTATGCCAACCGGCTGGTGAAGGACATCGCCTCGGTCACCGCCGGCCAGGACGGCTACCGGCGCGCGATGATCGCCGGCTCGCCCGAGGTCGCCGGCGGCAGCCTGCTGTACGCACTGGAAGCGATGCACAACGACGGCCCGTGGACGCGGCCGGACGACTACCGCAAGTTCAATGCCGTGCTGCGCTACAGCCGCGGCTTCGCCAACAACGGCTGGAGCGTCACCGCGATGGGCTATCGCGGCGAGTGGAACGCCACCGACCAGATCCCGCTGCGCGCGGTGCGGGACGGCCGCATCGGCCGCTTCGACCTGGTCGACGACAGCGATGGCGGCCAGGCGCGGCGACTGAGCCTGTCCGGCATCTGGCGCCGCACCGATGCCGACTCGGCCTCGAAGGTCAGCGCCTATGCGATCCGCAACCAGCTTGAACTGTTCTCGAACTTCACCTATTTCCTCGACAACCCGGTGGACGGCGACCAGTTCGCCCAGCCGGACCGCCGCGTCACCACCGGCCTGGACGCCACCCATACCTGGCATATGCACCGCAGCGCGCAACTGTCGTCCGACCTGACCGTGGGCGCCCAGCTCCAGAACGACAATATCTTCAACGGCCTGTACGACACGCGCCGGCGCCAGCGCATCGCCACCACCCGCGAAGATCACATCGTCGAGACCAGTGGCGCGGTCTTCATCGAAAGCGCGACCCGCTGGAGCGATGCGCTGCGCACGGTGGCGGGGGTCCGCGCCAGCAACTACCGCTTCCGCGTCGACGGCGACCGGCCTGAGAATGCCGGCACGGCGCACGACACCCTGGTCACGCCGACCCTGAACATCGTCTACGGACCATGGGCCTCGACCGAGCTGTATGCCAACTATGGCCAGGGCTTTCACAGCAACGATGCGCGCGGCACGGTGGCCACCGTCGATCCGAAGACCCTGGACGCGGTCGACCCGACGCCCGGCCTGGTGCGTTCGCGCGGCTATGAATTCGGCATCCGCACCGAGGCGATCCCGAAGATGCAGACCTCGCTGGCCGTCTACCGTCTCGACTTCGATTCCGAACTGACCTATATCGGCGACGCCGGCAACACCGAGGCGGGCGACCCGAGCCGCCGCTATGGCATCGAGTTTTCGAACTACTACCGGCCGCTCAAATGGCTGTCGATCGACCTCGATGCGGCCTGGGCGCGCGCCCGCTCATGCGCCCATTCATGTGAGAGACATTCGGATAACAGGATACCCGGCGCCATCGAAGGTGTCGCCCAACTGGGCGTGACGGTGGACCCGAGCGGACCGTCGTCGGGTTCCCTGCGCCTGCGCTGGTTCGGCCCGCGCCCGCTGATCGAGGACGACAGCGTGCGCTCGAACGCGAGCCTGACGCTCAATGGCCGCATCGGCTACAGGCTGGCGAACGACCTCCGCCTGGAGCTGGAAGGCTTCAACCTCACCAACCGCCGCGCCTCGGCCATCGATTACTTCTACGAGTCGCAGTTGCAGGGCGAAGCGGCGCCGGTGGCGGACGTGCACTTCCACCCGATCGAGCCGCGCTCGCTGCGCCTGACGCTGGTCAAGCAGTGGTAACCCGCTGGCGCCCCGGCTGTTCGCCTGGGCTGGCGGCGTTTGTTCATCTGTCGTTTGACGGGGGCCTGCCCCCGTCAATATGAAAAGTGCTACGCTGACGGGATGAAACCACAGCAAACTTCGCCGCAACTCCCATATCTCGAACCGTCGCAGCTGACGGACGCCCTGCAGAGCACCGGTTACGCCGTCCTGCGCCCTGTCGATGTCGCCGCGCTGGCCGGCTGCGGCATCGGCGAGCTCGACTCGCTGGCGCCAAGCTGGGACCGGCTCGAGCTGGACGAATACCTCAAGGACGGCGGCCGCTACCGGCGCCGCCGCCACTCCTGCTTCATCGACGACGCCGGCGCGCTGGCGCAGACGCCGCACCGCGCACACTGGCAGCCGGTCGAGTACAACGCGCTGCACGGCGGCATGCACCGCCTGTTCGCGCCGATGGAAGCCGGCACTGTCGCCAATCCGGCCTGGGACAAGCTGCTTGGCGCGCTGGGCGCGGTCTGCTCGGCAGTCGCGGGCCAGCAGCGCTGGTTCGTCGAGGCGCACCAGTTCCGCATAGACACCGCCGACGGCATCGGCCGCCCGACGCCCGAGGGCGCGCACCGCGACGGCGTCAACTTCGTGGCCGTGATCCTGATTGGACGCAAGGACATCAAGGGCGGAGAAACGCGCGTGTTCGACGCCCACGGCCCGGCCGGGCAGCGCTTCACCATGCTCGAACCCTGGACCCTGCTGCTGCTGGACGACGCCGCCGTGATCCACGAATCGACGCCGATCCAGCCGCTGGGCGAACATGGCTACCGCGACACGCTGGTGCTGACCTGGCGCGCCAACGCTTTCCAGGGCGAAGACGCCTGAACTCTTCCGCAAGCAAAAAAAACGCCCGCGAACCTGAAGGTTGGCGGGCGGGAATCCAATTTTCGGAGAAAACTGGAGGAGACAGTTCCAATATAGTCTTTTTTATTGTGCAGTGCAATACGGTAGAAGTACTGTAGTTGTTTCAATAGAGGAAGCCCTCTAAATCACGCAGGCGGCCTGGGCGTTTGCGGCAGTGCGCCATTTCCCCTCCCTCGATCTTCCCTCTTTTTCGGCCATCCTGCGGCCGCACAAGCTCTGTCTTGAGCCACTTGCGCCAGCCATGGTGCGCCGTGTGCGCCCCTGCTGGCCGTATCGCTTTTGCTACACTTCTTTGCTATAGCCAAAAGACATAGAGACCATGATAAAAATTCGCGCTCCGCGTACGCTCGTCATTGCCCTGGGCGCCGCCGCCCTGTGCGCCACCGTTGCACTGGCCACGGCCAAGCGCGCCACCGCCAAGGATGAGAAAGCGCCGCCGCGCCCCGCCCTGAGCGTCACCACCGCCCGCCCCGCCACCACCAGCCTGCCGCTCAACCTCACCGCCAACGGCAGCATCGCCGCCTGGCAGGATGCGGTGATCGGCAGCGAATCGAACGGCCTGCGCCTGGCCGAGGTGCGGGTCAACGTCGGCGACATGGTCAAGAAGGGACAAGTGCTGGCGGTCTTCGCCGACGAGTCGGTGCGCGCCGAGATCGAAGGCGCGCGCGCCGCCCTGCTCGAAGCCCAGGCCAACGCGCAAGAGGCGAAGGCAAACGCCGACCGCGCCCGCTCGCTGGAAAGCTCGGGCGCGCTGAGCGCGCAGCAGGTCACCCAGTACGTCACCGGTGAAATGACCGCCGCGGCGCGCGTCAAGTCGGCCCAGGCCAGCCTCACCCAACAGCAGTTGCGCCTGAAGTACACGCAGGTGCTCGCGCCCGACAGCGGCGTGATCTCGGCGCGCAGCGCCACCGTCGGCGCCGTGGTCGGCGTCGGCACGGAACTGTTTCGCATGATCCGCCAGGGCCGCCTCGAATGGCGCGCCGAAGTCGTGGCGCAAGACCTGGGCCGCATCAAGCCTGGCGCCAAGGCGGTCGTGCGCGCCGCCAGCGGTCTTGAAATCGCCGGCAAGGTGCGCACCGTGGCGCCGTCGGTCGATCCCCAGACCCGCATCGCCCTAGTGTATGTCGACCTGCCGCCAGCGCTGGCCAACGACACGCCGCTCAAGGCCGGCATGTTCGCCAGCGGCCGCTTCGAGCTGGGCGCATCGAACGCGCTGACCGTGCCGCAGCAGGCGGTTGCCGTGCGCGACGGCTTCAGCTACGTGTTCCGCCTCAATCCCGACAGCCGCGTGAGCCAGGTGAAGGTGAGTCTCGGACGCCGCCTGGGCGAACGGGTCGAGGTGGTGAGCGGCTTGAGCGCCGAGATGGCGATCGTGGTCCAGGGCGCCGGCTTCCTCAATGACGGCGACCTGGTGCGCAATATCGCCGCCAAGCCGGCGCCAGCGCCGGCAGCCACGCGCACCACCGCCGCGCGTTGAGGACGACACGATGAATTTTTCCGCCCTCTCGATCCGCAACCCGATCCCGGCGATCATGCTGTTCGTCCTGCTCACTGTGGCGGGGCTGATGGCCTTCAACGCCAGCAAGGTGCAGGACTTCCCGGACATCGAACTGCCGATCGTGACCGTCACCGCGACCCTCGACGGCGCCGCCCCGGCCCAGCTCGAGACCGAGGTCGCGCGCAAGATGGAAGACTCGATCGCCACCCTGCAAGGCATCAAGAACATCTATACCCGCGTGCTCGATGGCGTGGCCACCGTCACGGTCGAGTTCATCCTCGAGCGCGATCCGGCCGACGCCGTCAACGATGTGCGCGACGCGGTTTCGCGCGTGCGCGCCGACATGCCGGCCGAGATGCGCGACCCCACGGTCACCAAGACCGCCACCGCCGGGCGCGTGGTCTCGACCTTCACCGTGGCGGCCGGCGAAGGCTCCGGCCTGGACGACCAGGACCTGAGCTGGTTCGTCGACAACGACGTCTCCAAGCGCCTCTTGAGCGTGCCCGGCCTGGGCGCCGTCAAGCGCGTGGGCGGCGTGACGCGCGAAGTGCGGGTCGAACTCGACGACCAGCGGATGGCGGCGCTGCGGGTGTCGGCGCTGGACATCTCGCGCCAGTTGCGCAATGTGCAGCGCGAGGCGCCGGGCGGCCGCGGCGACGTGGCTGGCGTCGAGCAATCGGTGCGTACCCTGGCCACAGTGCAGACCGCGCAGCAGCTGGCGGCGATGGACATCCCGCTGCCGGACGGGCGCCACGTGCGCCTGGACCAGGTGGCGACTGTGCGCGACACGGTCGAGGAACAGCGCGCGCTGGCCGAACAGGATGGCCGCAAGGTGGTCGCCTTCGAGGTCTTCCGCACCCGCGGCGCCGGCGAGATCGACGTCGCCACGGGCGCCCGCGCGGCCATGGCGCAGCTGGGGCAGGAAAACCCGAAGCTGGTCATCCGCGAAGTGATCGACAACTCTTACTCGGTCGAAGAGAACTTCGACGCCTCGATGCACATGCTGTACGAAGGCGCGCTGCTGGCGGTGCTGGTGGTGTGGTGGTTCCTGCGCGACTGGCGCGCGACCCTGATCGCGGTGGCCGCCCTGCCGCTGTCGGTGATCCCGGCCTTCCTGGGCCAATACCTGTTCGGCTACACGCTGAACAT
>Ga0265797_10012679_pt1 | contig 10291 bp, 10 predicted proteins | sample P2T30metagenome_FD_192433 | JGI IMG/M metagenome (GOLD analysis project Ga0265797, IMG submission 192433) | Plant litter microbial communities from East Loma Ridge, Irvine, California - P2 T30 | ecosystem: Environmental > Terrestrial > Plant litter > Unclassified | place: USA: California... | reverse complement strand
GCGATCTTTACGGATTTATGTGCTGGTAGGCTTTGCGTGAATGTTGAAGAAAGCGTTGGTGACTTCAGAGCGACCGATGTTGTGTAAAGCCACAAGATTGGTGTCGTAGGGTTTGCTTTGGCATGTTTGCTTTGGCACGTGATGCAAAGGTGAATTGGTGTGATGGCAAGACAAAGGTGTGTTCACGTGAAGTCATGTCTCATACTCCACTTCACTCATTCATATAGGTTGAGCCGCAATAGCTCTCCGACGACGTTGCGTGACAGACTCCGGTACTTGTGACGGTAGAAGTGAAGTGTAGACACTAAGACTAGAACTAAATGGTATCGTGAAACAAGAACGCCGTCCACAACAATCATCGGCCGTCAATCAGGATCCAACGAAAGACTCCATGCATCCAAATTCAGACCCATATAACGCCACGCTAATCCAAAACCACGTAAGAAATCTCAGGTAGATACTCTCGCCGCAGCAACAAACAAATCGAGCCCCGAGCTCTGCGTCGCCATCGACGGCGGATCGAGAGGTCCTTGCCACTTCGAACCAATAGTACCATCGCCCCCGCGAGCGTTCGCCAATACAGCATCGGCGTTGGTGCGCAAGAAGTCTGCGTACCTGTCGCGCGGCGAAGCGGCGTGCAACTCTGCCAGCTTTCGCACAAAGATGCCCTTGAACTGCGCGCCGGTCTCGTCGACTTCGCCGGGCCACTCTTTCTCGCGCAGGATGCCTTTGTCGTCGGTCAGGTAGTCGATGGCGCCGTTGGCGATGCGGTGGGCGTTGTCGATGTGCGCGTTGTCGTTGGTCAGTTTGCTCATTTCGACCAGGCCGCCGAGGATGACGCCTTGGTTGTAGGTGAAGACGGCGCCACCGGCGACGCAGTTGTCTTCGGTGATGCCGTCGGTGACGACGTTCTTGGAGGTCACGAGGCCGGCGCCCATGAACCAGTCGAGGTTTTCTTGGGCGTATCTGCGGTAGTCGGTGCGAGGGTTGGAGACACGGTTTGCGAGCGAAGTGGCGGTCTCGAAGTACAACTCATTGGCGATTGAAGCTTCGTACTCGCGGTCTTTGCTCCAGTACACGCCACCGCAGTTGTTGCCGAGAGCGGTGAGGTAGTCTTCGAAGATGTCTTTTGCGGCGTCCAGGTACCTTGCTTCGTTTGTGAGATCGTATGCGCGAATCCAGCACATTGCCCACCAGCCGCCGTCATCGTAGTAGTGGTTTGTCCAAACACCGCCGTTGTCGGCTTTGGCTTTGTTGAAGGTGTTGTCGAAGTACCATTTTGCTGTGTTGCCGTATCGATTCCAGTCAAGCGCGGCCATGTCGGCGATTGCGGTGAGTGCGTTTGCGGAGTTCCACCAGAGTCCTTGCCATTGCCCGTTGCCTTGGTCGTACCATTTTTGGTTCAGGACATCGGAGGTGTTGACGGCATAGCCAATGTAATCTCCGCGATTGGCAGCAGAGACTGAAGAAGGCAGTTGAGAAAAGGCCAATGATAACGCTAAGCGAGAGAATGTGGATGTTTTGAAGCCCATGATACCGGTCGAGCGGTAAGAGTAGCTGGTTGAGACGATCTGTGCAGTGAGCGACTGAGGTCAGGTGATTAGGTGATGGTTGATTAAGCGGCTGCGTTGAACGAACAATAGAGAGTCGAAAGGAAGTAACAAGTAAGCAGAGGGACAAGATTGGAAGGATACTTAACTATATGAGCACAGCCTTCACGACATGGTCTAACGAAGGCTGGGTGGTGGGTGCTGAGCGGCGTAAATGCCGTCACCCCTCTATTGATGGCAGTTACTAGGTAGTACGGATAGACGGTCGCGTCAGGTCTAGGCGAAAGGGGACGTGACTCTCCAAGGAGGATTGACAGCGCCAGCGAGCGTTGCCGTCAAGGCCGGTGCGCTGTCCCGCGTGGTGGGAGCAGACTGGAGGTGGTTGCAGTGTATGTAAGCTCGGACTGCGTTCAGGACCGGCGCCGGGAAGATGGTGGTGAACTGGGCGCCAGTGCAGGCATCTCCTACACTGGTGAGATCTCGGCGAGGGTGGATGCCAGGAATACTGCGTGAAACAGCACCGCCCATCGATGCTATACACAACTTTGGCATCAAAGCCGGCACTGTGGCATGGCGTTTGTTGCAAGATGTTGGGGGCAGATTGCTGCCGGCAGAGTCAGGGCATGATGCGCGACAGGGATGGCCTCCACTGATCATCACGGCTCCATTGACGGGCACTATACTTGGAAGTGCATTGTGATAGCCACCAAGAAGAGGCAGTACCGTGAGAGATGTGTTGCAGGGTGCTCCACGGACGTTGCGTAGGAAATGAGAATCGATGCTCTCAACTGAGACAGTCTCAGTTGTCAGCTTTAACGCCGCCTGCACATCCAGGAGAAGGCGAGCGTGAAGTTCGCAAGACAACGATCGAGTTGGCATGTTTCCCAGCCGATCCTACTGGTCACATAGTCGCCGAGGTCAGTCCTGGTAGAAAAAGAGAGGCGTCCTAGCCGTGTCGCAAGTTGGTGGAGTCCTTTGCTAGCTACCATGTTTTTTTCTTCAAGCGTGGAAGGCGGTTCTGCGCTGGCATGGTACAGTACAGGAATAGCACCTGCTACACCTCCTGGCTCCATCCTGCCCTTACCAAGAACCATCAAGGGGACAAGTGGATGGGTTCGCGTCGTTATAGCGCACTTCAGCTTTCTTTGGCGATTTTACTCGCTCAAGACCAGGAGATGTGAGACAACGTCAAAACACGGCCCGCGATCGCGTCGCGCGTGGTTGGGCCGGCCTCGCGGAAGGTTTCACAAGCACAACAACAACCCTGCTCACATCTCACCAGCCATGTTTCTTTGAATAGATATCTCAAGAGGCTGTACAGTCCTTATTAATCGTTGGCGCATCATTGAAAGCCATCAAGTTCCTCACCACAATGTGGTAGTCGGTACGCGCCCAAGCCTCGGCAGACAGCCACGTAGTGCTCTCTATACAGTACCCCCTCGACCTTTGATAAGTACTTCCTTCGTCATAAATTCGGATCCGCCGTGTAGATGGTTTCGTGCATCACAGCAATCGCCACCGCCTTTTCTGGACAACGGGAATGCAGTCTGATTTTGCTACTTTCAAGCGTACGATGAACCATATGCAAACGCGCTCGGGAACCATCAACAGCATGATAGAGAAGCGGCGGCAATAGTCTATACATGATCGCCTCGCTCAGCAACGATACTGCAGCACGTGCCAGGTGCCGTTCTGTCATGTGCCGAACAATATGATACATGACAAAGTCCGATGTCACTGATGCATTACAACAAGACACACCAAGGAATGGACATAGCAGACGTACGTCCACCAGAGATAAGACGGACTGTCGAACTTGAAGTCACCAGGGTCGCATTAGTAATCTGATATACCTGTCACGACGTATGCACGTGACATGAAAGCTTATCTCAACAGACAGTGCCGCAAGTGCGCTATCGATATGATTTCGCTAATGCCATGTTGTGGAGCCAACGCTACTTGCTGCCTTGAGCGTCGGCATCGAGCACGCCATTAGCTTGGTTGATTGCGAAGCCTTCGTAAATAACGAGATCTCCTTTCGACATGATCTTCTGTAGGATTGCAGTCTTCGCGCCGCCATATGCCCCAATGCCGCTGAAATCCTTTTTGGCCAGTTCACGCTTGATCTCAGAGTACTCTGCCACCAACTCCGGGAATTTAGAGAGGGCTGATTTCACAAGGAAATGACTCTTCAACGACTCTCCAGTGGGTATGTTGACGTAGACTGCTCGTCTGATGTCTCCGTCTTCCGTCGGCTGGGTAGCACCAGCATCATGCGTATGTTTGTCGTACCGGAAAGACATGCGATCGATACCCCAAGGTTCCGGATTGTAAGTGTAGCCGTTGGTTGACAGGAGTGCACATGTTATTGGCATGTACTTTGGTTCGACGATGATGTCGATGTCAATAATAGGCTTTGCTGCAAGACCAGGTATCGCTGTGCTCCCGACGTGCTCGATGCTAGTGATTGGGACATCCTTGAGCGTAGCAAGTAGCTCGTTCTTGATTCTTTGAAAGGCATGTGTCCAGGCAGGGTCATATTCACATATAGTGATCTGCATGGCTGATAAACGTGCTGTAGATTGCTTGGCTCGTAGACAATGATGTGGTGTATGTGAGAAGCGCCAAGGAGTGAAGCTTGGCCTCCTTAAATGTAGTACGCAAGGTACATATCATGACAGTTGGTCTCTCAAGGGGAGCGTGCTAAACGAACCGAGTTATGCAGGAGTCAAGAGGCACAGTTGCTAGTGTAGATAAGGCTCTCACCCAATTGAGCCTAGCTGGAGTGTAGGCTATACCAACTTGATATCTGTGTTTGTATGTTCCCAACGAAGCAATGCCGGTCCAAGATCTCGCTAGCATACAAGTGTATTGGCAAGTTTCATCGACATTCCGATCAAAAGGACAATTCAAACTGCTCTTCCGGATCAACAGGCCGGCCCAGAGTCACCGTTGCTCTCTTCTTCTCCAGATCCATGACAATGTTGAACAAAGTTCCCGTGGCAGACCCATCTCTCTCGTTGCGACATATAGCAGTTGGCAGACCTTCCTCATCCTTGAAGACATTCGCGATCTCATCATGAGTCGGTGACTCTCCAAGTCTGTTACACAGCTGCTCAACTCTTACAACCCGGACAAGACTGTCTTTCAGCCACACTGTGTCAACGACTCCCTCATCGTGCGTGGCCAGGTAGTGATTAGTATGGAAGACCTGCTTAGAAGCATTCATCTCGATCTTCCGCAAGTCCTTCGAACTCCATTCCAAGCCAACTCCACCTGTAGCATCTGCGACAAGCATGTGGCAAGATGAAGCCACGCCGTGTGCTGACAAAGTCTCCACAGCTTCCTGGCGAGACGAGCTCTCAAGCACCATCCTGAGCCCCAAGTGACAAGGAACCCTGTGCGAATCCATGCCCTTCGCTTTGATGGCATTCAAACACACGCCAACTCCGGCTGAGTTAAGCCCAATCTTCCCGATCAATCCGGCCTCGGTGACCATTGAGATCGTGGGCTTGCCCGGCTGTTCGATGGCCAATTGGATGAGGTTCTCGGCTTGAGCGTCCATCCAGTCCCAGTTCTGAGCTAAGTAGCTTGCACTGTCGGTTCGCCATGAGAGTGCTGTGCAGCCGTCGCTGAAAAGCCCGAATGTGATCTCTGTCCGGACGTTGATCGCGATTATGTCTGCTATTTCGACGTCGGCGCCTTCCGCGATGCCTGGATACAGCAAGTCCGTAAGTTACTCATGTGATGGCAATAGTCAGCTAATTTCCTACCTTGCATTTCCTCGAGATATTCGGGCCAATTATTGCGGATCGTAGGCTCAAAGGACATCGCCAGCTCGCGGACTTCACTCCATTCCTTCTTGGCTGACTTTTGGAATAGCCCGGCGTAGAATTCGATGCATCTCGATATCTGTAGTTTGGCTCCAGAACCATGCTTCAGACCGATCTGTAAGCTGTGTCAGCGAATGCTATGCTAATTGATCGGTGCGAGTGGCGCACTTCGTGGGGAGTTCCTGAGCACGCAATCCTCAACACGCGAGGCTCTGTCTTGCTGTGGTACTCGAAGATGGTCATACTGGCTGATGATCTTGGGACTGTGGCTTGAGACCACAGCGTTGCTACGGGTCAACGTAAAGGTATTTGATGATATGATCTTCAGTAATAGTTTCCCATCCTGGTGTCGTTGTATCAAGATATTGGGCGAGATAGGCCAAAGCGGGGCATTGTTGGCCGAGGTCGCCTACTCCACCGCTGTACTTCTTACATCCTGCGATGGATACATCATATCTGCAGTATTACGTATTTGTAATGTTCGCTTTCCTTGTCAGGTTCTTCGTCCTGGATTGTTGCATTCAGATTACCTCTCCAATTGCACTGACGCCGCTCGCAAGGTGCTTGGGACCGAAATGCTCACGACAGCTAATCTCACCACTTCCGCAGTTCTGATACGAAGGACTAATGTGTTGGCGATATAGCGAGGTGGGTGTTGAACTCGCTCTGATGTGCAAATCCTTCGTTGACGACTTAACAGCCGACATCGTTACATCGGGAGGAAGCCGTCCACTGAGATACTGTGTGGTTCCGCAATCGCGTCAACAGCAGATTGATCAACAACTGAAGTGGACGTCGTTGCTCGGAATATTGATCCAAGTAAATCGAAAACAGTATCCACCTCCGATTACCCACCCACTCCTGGGCGGCACTAGAACCCGCCAACACGGCCTCACCGGCAACTGTACGCCCAACACAGCCTAAGACCTTCAACACATTGTCGTCGGCAAAATGGCCTCCAAACGCATTCTCGTCGGTTACGGTGTCGACGTCGACGCCGTCTCCGGCTGGCTAAACACAACCGACGGTTCGCCCGCAACCCCAACCAACATATCCCGCGGCATCTTCGGCGCAACGACCGGCCTCGAAAGGTTCCTCGCCCTCTTCAAACGCCACAACATCACCGCTACATTCTTCGTACCAGGCCACACCCTCGAGTCCTTCCCAAGTCACCTCGCCCAAGTCCGCGATGCAGGCCACGAAATCTCCCTGCACGGCTACACGCACGAGTTCCCCTCGCAGATGAGCGTGGAGCAGGAACAAGCCGTTCTGGACCGCAGCATCGAGGTCTTGACGGCGTTCACGGGCAAGAAGCCTCTCGGGTACACCACTCCAGCTTGGGCTACGAGCAAAGAGACGATCCCGATGTTAGCGAAAGCGGGCATCGTTTACGACCACAGCTTCATGCATCACGACTTCCAGCCCTACTGGGCGCCGGACACTTCGCTCAGCTCGTACGTCTCGACGGACCTCTCGCGTCCAGCGGAGGAGTGGATGCAGCCGATGAGCGCTCTCAAGCCGTCGGGCGTGGTGGAGATCCCGGCAAACTGGCACGTGGACGACTGGCCGCCGCTGCAGCCTTCGCCGGGCCGGCCGGGCACGCATGGGTATGTTGATATCGAGAGCGTGGAGAGGACGTGGAAGGAGCAGTTTGAGTTTGCGTACGAGGAGTATGATGAGTTTATCTTCCCTATTAGTATTCATCCGCAGGTCAGTGGCAAGGGGCATGTCATGAGGATGCATGAGAGGTTTATTCAGTGGGTTAATGAGCATGAAGGAGAGATTGTGTGGATGCCTCTTGGGATGATGGCGGAGGAGTTCGCGGAAGGGCGGATTGCGGGTGTGAGGATTGAGGGCGGCGCGCAGAATGAGTAGTCGTGTCGGCATTGTTCGCGGTGAGTTGTCGCCAGAGACTATAAGGGTAGCTGGATTTGGTGGAAGTTTGGCAATGCTCCGGTCCAAAGACAGGGACGCAGTAGACATCGAGATCGAGACATCCAATTTGAAGGACAAGAGTCGGATTTTTTATTGGTCTCGTTCCTTATCAATACCCTGCTCCTCAGGTTTCCACCGCTTGTCTTCCCTGCTGTAAATCATCTCATGCACGTCCAACTTGCCTTCCACAATCTCACGGCCGTTGACAAGATCGTTCTCATCCGCTCTCTTCCCAGCTTCCTCCTCATTCGCCGCAATGCCACTCGCGACGTGTCTGGCAACAAGCCTCTTCCTTGCAACGTCTTCGGGTACATCCACAAACCACAGCTCGTCCATGATCTCCGCTGCCTCTTTCCACTCTGGCGCCCCGCTTCCAAGTGAGAGGTAATTGCCCTCGAATATGATCACGCGCGAAGTCGTCGCAATGGGTATATCTCGTGCTACGGGGTCTTTTACGGCATGGTCGAAACTGGGCGCGTAGATGGTCTCGGATTCGGGGAGGAGAGGCTTGCGCAGGTCCTTGACTAGCTGTAGGAACGCGGGCGCATCGAAGGTGAATGCTGCGCCGCGGCGAGCATGGGCGGTGGTCGGATCTGGCATTGCGGAAAGTTGTGCGCGTGTCAGGTGGTAGCCGTCCATGGGGAGGAAGGTTGCAATGCCAGGCCCGGAAGCGAGACCTGGGTTTGCTTCATTGTAGCGTTCGTTGATCTTTGTAGCGACTGTGGCCGCGAGAGTGGTTTTGCCTAAAGGTAGACGTGAGCAGGTGGCTCGCTGTGTTCGTTATCTTCTTTTATGTACCTGAGCCTGGGATGCCACTGACAGCAATCATGAGCCGTTGGCTTCGAGGTGTGTCTTGAAACTTCTTCCATGTCTTCTCGACGAGGTGGTTTACTTGGTCATCCATTTTGAGCTGATGAGTGTGTTTGCAATGTTGCTCTTGAACCTCGAGAGAAGGCCATGGTTGTTCTTTTGATATCGCCGGGAGGATCGCAGGGCGACAGTCGGCCGTGCTTTTTACTGGGCCAGGACGTATCTCACCCCACTGCCTCGAACATGTTGGCGATCACCCCCACCATCATCGGCGACCGAAGTGGGAAGTGAGGTGACGTCGTGTCACGTGCGCATGCACATCACCTCGTCAGCTCAACATCAAGGTGCAGAGGGTTAGGGTTTTAGGTTTCGAGCGCTATCGATCAATGGGTCTTGTGCGTGCTATGGTTGGGTTTATGATGTGCTTACACTATAAGAGGGTACTAGGCTACGTCGTAATCGATCGGAAAGAATGCATATAGCTCTTTGTCAGCATACATGCCAGTATCGCTCCAATCAAGCCCCCACCTACTGAATTCTGTTAGCTCTGATATCATCTCACAACATCGAACTCAACTTCCGGTGTCAGCACTCTTTAGACTCCTATTTCACTCTTCTTCCCCATTGCACCTCACTCCTTACCACTTCACCAACCCCAAAGAAATGTCCCTCACAAACCCCACCAAAGAAGAAACCCTCGCCCTCTTCGCCTCCATCGAACAACACTTCCCCGCCAAAACCCTAGGCAACGACAAGTGGTACATCCTCGCTCTCGCCGCAATAGTCGGAGGCGGCCACCCAGAACTCGCTGCAGACCTCTACCTCCACCTGATCAGCAGGTCAGAGTACACCACTCCAGACGCTCGTAAAGCGCTTGTGCGGAGACTGCGTGAAGTGCTGGTGAAGCTTGTCAGCGTCGTTGGCGTGCCGAAGCCCATCGATGCGGTGTTCTCGATTGCTGGCGTTGAGAGGGAGGAGGATAAGGATTATTCGTTCTCGCGGTATAGTAACCCGACGGTACTTGATCTGCCTCGGATCGTCACTGATCTCATTCAATAGTGAAAATTGGTCCTCAGGCGAAGCCAACCGCAAGCGAGGCCGCGACTGGCTCGATCAGATCTACAAAGCCAACCACAAATCAACCGAGAACACGCTGGCAGCACACCAAGACTTCTGTAACAGAAACCCAGACCCCAACAACAAACAGACCACACCTATCGTAAGAACACTTACTAACCGCAAAACCCATCACAGCCTGGCTCTCCATCGAAATCACCTACGGCCTCTACCTCTCCGACCACAGCATCCTCGACGGCGTCGACACCGAGCTCGTCGTCCTGAGCGGCATCATGATCCAGAACCTCCCGCGCGAGACGGGCTGGCATCTCAGAGGGACGCGGAGGATTGGGGTCAGCTTTGAGGATGTTGAGATTGTTCAGCAATGCGTGAGTTGTGTTGACGCTCCCTACCTTTTGCGGTTTTGTGGCTGACGTGATGGACGTCAAGATCGAGAAGGTGGCGGCGTTCTGCGGGTTGCAGCTCACGAGAGTTCCGAGGGTGAAGGACATTGAGCATGAGGTTGTGATTTGACGATGGTGTTGTACTGGTCTATGGAGCGAGTCATGGGATCATGTTGTACTTTCATCTAGGTTGGGTTGCGACTTATATATGCCCGTTGGATGCTGGGACGACGGAAGTCACCGCTCGGTATCTGGTCAAAATCGTGAAGAGGTCTTGATAACTCATTCAAGGTCTGTGCAATTCCAATCGTTGATCAGTATCAATACCTAGGTATCGGTGCCGCTGCTATGCACTAGCTAGAATGAGGCGTGTGTGGAGCAACTGGCGTCTAGTCGAGCTGGTTCCAAAGCCACGGCGTACCGAGACCGAATCGCGATAAGAAAAGTACATCTGGATGCTTATCTCTGGTGCTGCTATACCCAACAGTCTTGCATAAGAAAGTCTCTGTCAATTCCAATTATTTACAAATTCAGCTCGCACCTGGATGTGCATTTCCGTCTTAGGTCGTGATAGATAAAAAAAGAAAATGGCAAAGCAGAAAAAGCAACGCCAACGCCATCGCTGATGCTGTCGCCGTGATTTGTTGTAGCTCCCAAAACGCCAATGTAACAAGAGCAAGATTTTCTCCAGATGGTTTCGCCA
>Ga0265797_10012678_pt1 | contig 10292 bp, 15 predicted proteins | sample P2T30metagenome_FD_192433 | JGI IMG/M metagenome (GOLD analysis project Ga0265797, IMG submission 192433) | Plant litter microbial communities from East Loma Ridge, Irvine, California - P2 T30 | ecosystem: Environmental > Terrestrial > Plant litter > Unclassified | place: USA: California... | reverse complement strand
CCCTGATCGGAATTCGGATCTCTTGATTCCCGGTCGTCAAGGGATGAGTTGAAGGTATCATTGATATATCTAGATCGGTCCAGGTCGACCCAATCCCACATCGATACTGTTCTCTCGCAATATGGGCTTGTCGTTAGAGATGGTGGAGTCCTCCTCTCGCGTTCATTGTTGAACAACATTGTACCGAATTGACAAGAGTAGAGGTGATAATGTAGATCCAAAAGGTAAAGTTCGTTATATTCGAATCGATCTGGCGACTGTCGTTGAATCTGTCGGATACAATCGAGAAACTGGTGGAAGACGGGTGATACTTCCTTCTGATGTGAATTGGACGATGTAAATTGTTTTTGAACAGATGCGAAGAATGCTTGTGCTGCTTTTGAAGCTCCCCCTCCTCCACCTCCTTCTTCATCAGACTCATCCTCTGGCTCCGTCACTGTAAAGTGTTTTTCCGAAGACAGGTGTCCAGATCGATCAAGGAATTTATGTCCAAAAGACACCCAATCTTTTTCAATCAGTATCTTTAATCCGTCGATAGTTCGATAATATGGATCAAGACATATTTGCGCTATCGCAGATAATTGAGCGGTTCGATCCCATCCATCCGAACAATGTATCAAGACGTGACTGGCGTTCAAGTGGATATTCCGTATAATCACAAGAGATCCATCCATGATTGTCGAAATGTGTCTTAACCAATTACTCTTCCTCAATAAACCTCTATCGATACTACCCGATGATTCGGCTTCGGCAATCGCTTCAGTTATCGTGTTGAGTGATTTACGCATTACGTGAATATTGTCGATTCCGAGGTACGCTTTCTTTCCGAATTTGTAATGTTCCATATTCTCTGTACCAGCTCCCATAGCCACATTTGCCATTGCATTCGTAGTGGGTCGTGCATCGATAATCATATTTGTAGAAGTTGATCCGTACACTTGTGGTGTAGGCGCGGGGGAGGTATATGTATCTTCCGGAGATTGATGTGATGAAAAGATACACTCGACAAGGCGTTCATCCTGTGCCGACCTAGCTCCTTTTAGCCCTACCATCGGTTGTGATGATCGTGTTATTGATGCCTGCTCATCAGCTCTGCACAATACGTGTCATATGCAACTCGCATTATTGGCCCAATGGAGATATGTTAAAGCTGGTATCCTAGCTTTACTCCGATATTTGGCAGCATACTGCAATACTGCATCTCCAATCCGACTAGGTACCACCAATTTACTTGGGTATGTTGGCGAGAACGAGTAGTCTTTGTTGATGTCGGTGAACCTCCATCCTCGTGTCCTAGAACCAACTCCTTGTCTCGTGAATTCGGTACGGGGATTGTAGACTGACCAGCCGCTCGGTGTTGGCTCGGGAGAGGGCGCTAAATCTGGTTCCTCATTATCGTACCGTGTCGAGAGGGGAGAGCTGACTACCCGAGCCGAGCGGGAGGTGGGGGATAAAGTATTCTTGCTTGATGAAGCCACTGAAGGCAGAGTATAGTTGAAGGCATAGAGCTGTTCAACCGATGCTACCAATTAGCTTGCTCAATGTCACTTACTCAGAAGGAACTCACCAGAAACAGCACAGTCTTTCACACTCTGCCAAACGTCCTCTGCACCCCCTTCTCTATCCCTCTCAAAATAAAGAACATAGCTCTCAAAGTTCCTCGTCCGGATCTGTAAAGGGTACAACCCTTGTATAGTCGCCGGTAATCTCGTCAACAACGTGATACTGGGGTAAGGCACCCATATCTCATCCGTGTTGACCGTAGGATTTTGTATAGATTTCGAAGTTGTCAACTCGGAGAAGTGTTCGGCGGGGGAGAAGATGAGGTGATGAGGTGTCAAGTGGAGAGTGATCGTTATACGTTGTTTCGTGACGGCGGAATTGGCGTTGGTTGGGGGGATGAAGCGATCAAGATGGACATTCTCTACTTTCGCAACTCGAATAGCGTCCATCCTGATACTTCAAGTTGGGCCTGTGAATGATCCTCAGAGATGGTTATAGGGGTAATCAGGTCAATCGCTATCTAACCGGTGATGTCCGCTGTATAGAATTGATTCCGCAACAAGGGCGACGACGAGACGCGAATGCATGACGCAGGTACATAGCTAAACAGCGACTACTGTTATACCCCACTCTACTATCTTGAATTTATTCTAGGTACGTACTCAGCTGATGCAGTTTCTCGATGCCAGCTGAAGGATCAGGTCAGGCCTGTTTGCATAATGGCTTCAAACGTCAACCTCAGTACTATCATGTAAGTGCCCCACTCTGGATCTATTACCGTGCTGACCACGTAGTAAACGGCTCGAAGGTCAGTTGGACGCCTCAGTAAACGGCAGGAGCTGATGAATAGCTGTCACATCTCGCTTGGAAGACGTAGCACTATCCCAACAATCGTCCCCGGCACTCAAATCGCCCACGAGCGGATCTCACGATGCTGTAGCTGCTCACGTTGCTCCCTCTGCTCAAGCTCCTGAAGCTGCTAGAGGTGGTGGAGGACAGGATATGTCTCCTGCTGTTAAAGCTTATGAGGATGAGATTGTCAATGGGGCTTTGGCTAGTTGTCTTGCCAGGTCCAAGGAGATTGGGGGGATCGTTGAGCAGCATGTGAGTCCTATCTTCAAATACGCAGTCGCTATTGATGGCTCTATGTTCGGACCATGGCCCAGTCTAGATGAAAAGGGATTGCGCTGACGGTAGACCGCTCTCCTCGAACCTCTATGCCGAGCCCAACTCGATTACCTTCAACTAGCTTCAAACCACGCCAAACCAGCCGCATCAGCCATTGGCCCTCTCCTAGGTCCGCAGGGAGCAGCAATCACAAAGGTCATGGAAGCTAAGGATACTCTCAACAGGTCCAAGGAAGGTCGGGAATGGGGAGCATGTTTGAGTGTTGTTGGTGAGGGAGTCGGTGCATGGGGTTGGGTACAGGTTGTATGTCCGTTCCTCATTGAACCAGGGCCAAGGCTGATGAGAAGGAACCTGCTCCAGCTCCTTATGTTGGGGAAATGAAGAATGCAGCTCAGTTCTGGGCTGATCGAGTTACCAAGCAATTCAAGGAAACGTACGTCAGCCTTGTAAGCCCTGGATAGAGCTGATGGGTAGTAATCCAGCCGCTATTGCTTGGGCTAAATCGTTCTCCGAGCTCCTCGACGCTCTGCAGAAATACATCAAGCAATATCACACTACCGGTGTAACCTGGAATCCAAAGGTAAGTCCTCTTACATCCTAATTCGTACCGAAAATTTACATCAGGGCGATCCAGCTCCATCCTCCGTCCCCTCGTCCACCCCTTCCGCAGCGGCACCTCCACCCCCACCTCCACCTACCGACTCATCTTCAGCCCCCAAAGCAGCTGGTGCTGCCGCCGGAGGTGCCGCAGGTGCAGGAGCTCTCCTAGCCGCTCTCAATAAAGGTGGATCCGTCACTTCCGGTCTCAAGAAGGTGGATCCATCCCAGATGACTCACAAGAACCCAGAATTGAGAAGTTCATCAGTCGTCCCTGATAATCAGAAGAAGGACCCTCCTGCTGTTGGCAAGAAACCTGCTACTTTGACCAAGAAGCCTCCCAAGTTCGAGTTGGAGGATGGCAACAAGTGGATGGTTGTATGTCATCTTGCTCTCGAAATGTGTTCACATCGCTAATGAATAGGAAAACCAAGATGGTAATCGAGATATCGTCATTGATCAAACTGGACTGCAGTACACTGTACATATTTTCGGCTGTACCAACTCGACCATTAGGATCATTGGCAAGATCAATGCCGTTAGTATGGGTAAGCTGTGGCCTACTTGTTGGGCGTATGTAGCTAATAACCAGTCGGATGTAAAAAGACAGCTCTAGTGATGGAATCAGCAGTTTCCTCCCTCTCCATCACCTCATCCCCATCCTTCGAAGTCCAGATCACAGGTACTGTCCCCACAGTCCAAGTCGACACCACCGATAGCGGACAAGTCTACCTCTCGAAAGAATGTATGGAGATCGTCGAAATCATTACTTCCAAAACGAGCAGTATCAACATCTCAGTCCCAACTGGCGATGAAGGTGATTTCAGGGAGAATGCCTTGCCGGAGCAGATCAAGAGTGTATTTAAAGGTGGGAAAGTCGTTTCGGAGATTGTTGAACATGCTGGCTAGTTTGTCTGAATTGTATAGGTAGTAGTGAATGAATGAATGCATGTGCTCTTTTACTATACATTATAGCATGTTTTGTCTATTCCCAATCCCCTACGAGACTACAAACTACCTGCGGCCCTGTATAATGATACAGCCTTATCATCGCCTGCAACAGCAAATTGCTTGCCGACAGCAAATGAATCATTTCCACTTGGTTGCCATTTGAATCCCCAAACTTCGGCCGTGGTTGTATTTGTCGAAACGCAAGCTCTCTGTCCGACATCCCACAGTTTGATCATCTTGTCGGCACCACTGCTTGTTCAGCTATGTATAGCTATGATTGGAAAGAACTCACCCGCTTCCTAGCAATTTGGCATCTGGCGATGCGGCCACGCTGAGGACCCAGCTCTGATGTCCCTGGAGAATCGCTACTGCTCCTTCTCCCTTACCGCCTGCTCCAGTCTTCGAGCCCGCTCGAACGTCATGTAGGACTATTCTCTGATCGTCCGCTCCTGAGTATAGCCACTTCTCATCAGCGTCACAGCTTCACTACTCTGAGAAGACATACCTGTGAATCAGGGGACCAGGAGATGGTACGGACTGCCATAGCGTGTGATGCGTATGTCGCAGTCACCTCCTGAGTTTCCGTATCGACTACTATAATCTGTCCAGCTTCCGTAGACACAGCGACAGACTGTCCATCTGGGGACTGATCGTGAGCGTTTTCTCACATTTGGGACGGAGTAGCTTACGAATTGAACGTCCATCCCAAACTTTCCTTTTCCTGTATCTACTACCTTCCCAGTACCCGCTAGTGGTCCACGACTTGCTTCTCCATTCGACTCGCCATTCCCGTTCTCCGCGCCCAAAGAGCTGATTTGACGTATACCGAGCTTTGATGATCTACCTGACCAAGCCCAACATTTCCCATCTGGGTGGATCGAAGCTGCATATCCTGGTAATTCTGAATATCAGCTTTGAACATTACGGGGACGTCCAAGCTTACCTTTCTCCCCCTCTGCAGCCTTTTCCCTGCCAGTCTCTACTTTCTCAATAATACTGCCATTGACCGTATCGACTAAAACAACGGTTCCATCGAGACTCGTTCCTAGGGCGTATGTCCCATCGGAAGTAGTTGATAGTGAGGTAATGGCGAGAGGGTGGGATGCGATATCATGTAGTGGCTCTGCTAGTGAGGAGGGATCAAATATACGGAGGTGACCGTCTGAGGATCCTGAGATGAGGTGTGTTGGTGTGTAGGAGAGGGCCCAGATTGATTCGGGGTGGACTGGGGGTTAGTGGTTGATTAGTGGTTAGGGGTGACTTACGGGCCGTAGATTCTTGCAGGAGGTATGAGAGCGACTTGTCTGTCAGCTTGCCCCGATCCATTGCATCAGATATGAGATCGCGCTCACCATTATGACCTGGAATATTGATCTAGCTGCTCTAGCTCTATACTGTACTTGTCTATTTGCGAAGAGGGAAAGGAAATGACATACTACTACTATAGCTAATCGATTCACGTACTTCAGATACCGTGAGAAAGTACCTCCACTTTACGTGTTCTATACCAGGAAAGGTTAGTCCCATGTCCATGCTCTATCAATCCTCTTCAATACCATAGGCAATGCTGCCCAAACCGCTCTTACTGGCTTTAGCATTCAGGTCAATATCCTTGCTATTCCCACAAACATATTTTCAACCCGACGAGTACTGGCAATCATTAGAAGTAGCTCATGAATATGTCTTTGGTTATGGATTTCTAACTTGGGAATGGAGGGATTTACCAGATGGAGGTAGACTTAGAGGTTGGTTATGGCCTGGAGTATTCGTAATGATTTATCGATTTTTGCAAGTCACTGGACTTGATGATACGAAATTACTCGTGTGTCACCTGTATATTTGGTATAAACGAGCTAATTGCCAGGTGCTGATGCCCCGTATGGTTGGGGTTGTAGTGGCTGCCGTCACCGATTGGGCAACTTATCGATTATCTTCCAAACTGCTAGGTCCAGGTTCAGCGGCTGGAGCTGTAAGCTACTTAGATTTGATTGGACCAAGCTGATTATCAGATATTCTTGTCAGCGACAAATCTCTTTCACGCCCATGCCCTCACTCGCTCGCTCTCGAATTCGCCAGAAACAATGTTGACTACACTCGCCCTCGTCTACTTCCCCCTCCCACCGCCAAGTCCAGCTAGTGACCCCCTTCTAGGCGGTCGACGATCCGCTGAATCGATAGCGCTAGATTCAGACCGGTCCACACAAGACTCTTCCCTTGGGCAAAAGGAGGCTGAGCCAAAACCCGTCATCTCTGTGGAGGACTTGGACTATGTTGCGATGGATCGTGGTGGACCTGCTTTCGACGATGAAAAGTACGTCCATGTCCGTCAAGCTAATTACTGATCGATCAGTGTTCACGAGAGCTTTGCTTTGGCCGTCTTTTTCGCGAGCGTAGCTATCTGTATGCGGCCTACCACCGTCGTATTCTGGCTCTACCTCGGTGTCGAATATTTGCTCAGGCTGAGAGGTACTCGAAATCCAGTCAGAATCATTCGTGATCTCGTCAAAGGTGCTTTGACAGCGTAAGTACATTGCCATGACATAGCTGATATAACAGTATCATAGCTTTGACCTGCTCTACTATGGTCGACTACTACTTTTCTGGTAAACTTTACTTTGCCTTGTGGAACTTCGTTCGAGTCAACATGTACATCTCCGCAGTGTTTGGTGCTACAAGTCCAATCTACCACCTCACTTCTACACTACCCATCTTCCTTTTTCCGATATGGTACTGGTGGGGTCAAGGTTTCATCTCGTGTCTCTTACCACGACGATACGTTCCGACTGCACTCAAATCGCTCGACGCTCCGGAAGGTATGCGAGCTCTAGCTCGAGGTATCGCATTCGCCATCTTTGTCCTGTCTTGGTCGCCGCATTCTGAATGGCGATTCTTACACCCTTTCTTACCTTCCCTACTCCTCTTTGCTCTACCTCCGCTGTTCAAGGGGTATACACCGACAGTCATCGGCGCGTACCTCTTTCGAGATTCGATTCGACAATATATTCGATTCCCGAAACGAGCATTCTATCTCATCATGCTCGCACCTATACCCATCTATATCTACTTGAACGCCGTGCACGATTGGGCACCAGTCGAGGTCATGAGCGTACTGCGGCGTGGGGAGGTTGGCGATGTCACGGGGGTTGCGGTGGTCATTAGCTGTTATGCTACTCCATGGCAGAGTCATCTACATCGTGATGTCCCAAATTGGAGATTGGGGTGTGAACCGCCCTTGGACCGAAGGTAAGCACACCCCCTTCAATGCCCGAAAAGTACGCAATCTGATGTGGGATAGCATCGACCGCTCGACATATCGGGACGAAACGCAAATATTCTTTGACGCTCCTCTAGCTTCCTTTAATGAGCATATGGAGACCTATGCGGCTCAGTATGCGTACACCGGCCATGATCGACCTTCGCATGTCATTGCCTTTGACGCGGTGCTTAATATGGGCGAAAAAGAGTCGAGCAAAGGCGGGCCTACTATCAAGGATAGTCTCAGAGATATGGGTTATAAGGAGGTCTGGCATGGCAGGACCATGATTGATTCGATTCATCCAGACCCTCATAGTAGAGGAGGATTGAGGGTGTGGAGCACTGCTAGGAGTGTCGAGCCTATTGTTACGATTCCACCATGACTTATAATGCTTGTCTAATGCCCTCATGCATATGTGTATATATACATAGTAGAAATGCCACATGTATAAATTACAAAACTCCGATAATTCCGCTCCGCCGAAATGTCATTTGCACCTCCACCGTCATTACTATTCTACTATCCCAAAAACCCCTTTATATTTCTCCCCTTATTACCAGTGGAAGAAGACTAGAAATCACCTAAAATGTCTGACGCTGGATCCGAAGTTCAAGATGTACCCGCCGCAGAGGTCGAGGAGCAGGTCGAGGTTGCCGACAAGTCCGGACCTATGTCTGTTGAGGACGCCCTCCAGGCCGTCATCAAGACCGCTTTGGTCCACGATGGTCTCGCTCGAGGTCTAAGGGAGTGCACCAAGGCCCTCGACAAGAAGGAGGCTCACTTGTGTGTCTTGGTTGAGACCGTCACCGAGGGTGAGTGATCATATGAAAAGGAGATGGAATGTTTACTGATGGATCTAGCCGAGTACCTCAAGCTCATCGAGGCTCTTTGTGCCGAGCACAACATCCAGCTCATCAAGGTCTCTGACGCCAAGGTCCTCGGACAGTGGGCTGGTTTGGCCGTGAGTCTACTATACTTTCAGGCCACGACATAGCTAACAACGTAACAGAAGATCGACCGAGAGGGCAAGCCCAGAAAGGTCGTCGGATGTTCATGTGTCGTTATCACCAACTACGGACAGGACTCCCCCGCCCTCCAGGTCCTCCTCGACTGTATGTTACACTTGAATTTCTGCGAACGGGATTAGAGCTAACGTGGCAGACTTCAAGACCCGATAAACTCCTCGCGCTTGAACCCTTTCAATACTGCGTAAGTCTCTGTCCCGACATCCACACCATCATATCACACCCTATTTCCTGATGATCATGGGACTCCCTCTTCGCATATTTTGCATGTCGACAATCCCTTGGAATCGAACCTACCCTCTTCGGAGGGCAACATCCTTGTCTGATCCTATCTCCCCCTTCTCATCTCTTTGTGGCTAGGAGAATGACACTGATCAGATAGGACTCTTGGTTCTGAAGGAGTAGTTTGTTGTTGTTAGGACTTGCATGCAGTGGTTACATCCTGACACCTGATTATTGACTCCCCAATGCGACCTTCCATGCGACCTTCCATGAAAGCGAGAAGAGGATCGGGCGCACCAGGACGGCAGATGTGCTAATCGGAGTCAGCTGAGTTAAGCCGTTCTATGCCACGCAAGAGGTAAGCCGCAAACTGATGGGCGGACGATCTTAGCGGAACGTTAAAGACAAGACCTTGACTCTCGCTAACAGCATCGCTGAAAGGATGATACACCGCTCTGCGTTCGGGAACTATTACTAGACCCTCGACCTGCTTCCGTCCGCCCTCTCACCGTCATGCCTGCATCGACTGATCAGCTTCTCCTGTCGAATATCATTAGTGATGGTGGACTTTCGAAGGACGAATCTCACACCGATGCTCGAGCTCATTCGATACCCTTTGATGAGAGTCTTCCTGCGACGTCAATCATCCACGAAACATTCGCTGGACACAACATCCCACCCTATCCAGAGATCAACCGGATCGACGAGGCGTCGTTCGCATATGAGATACAACGCAACGCGTCCTACCAAGGTGGCGTGAGGTGATTGATCCCTTGGTCAGATACTTTTAAGCAGGGCGGTGGACTCAAACTCCACATCCGGGTTGCTTCGATTCGATAGCCCGGACTGATGAATGGTGGAGAAGGATGTGGGATGATCTCCAAAAACCACTGACGGCTCAAGGGTAAGGGTCTGTTGGGAGGAAATGCCTGGAGGTGGACCCCCCATATCCCACACAAGACGTCAAGGACTTTATTGGTGATGAGCGACTCTGGGAACGTGAAATTGAGGCAGCTAAGATGGCATTTCCAGCAGACGCTTGTACCGGCTGCCAGAGAGTATCATCCTGCGTCAGTAATTGGACAGTCAGGCTGCTTTGTCTAGGTGAAGGACTCCTTTGGGAAAGATGACGATAAAGAGCAGTGACTCTGATTCATTGATCTACAGCCTTGCAGTATACGGGCGTCCTGCAGCTTGGTACACCCGCGATGCAGGGGCCGCGGAAAGAAGCTCCATTATGATCCACTGCCAAGGGTCATTTTCATATCGCCGCGGCCGAGTTGTGCCAAAGGAAAGAGTGCTCTCCTCATATCCCATAGCTATGCCAACCTTTCTCCTCAGATCTCAGTGGTATCTAGATATTGGCCCTCTGGGCATTAGATGCAAGCTTGTGATCCTTTGTGCCAGGAAACAATGGTGCTCAGCTTGACTGTTCGCACTTCCCACGCTGCAACACATTCCACAGTACTTTCCACTTATACTTGTCCTTCTCGCTAGCAAAGCTCGAGGCTTGTCAGTAATATCAGTCACAATTTCAAACCTCCGCATACCAAGTAATCCCACTATTCATACTTCGCGAGCTTGACCTCATGGCTGACTATTCCGAAGAA